>Ga0222695_1000479_pt1 | contig 21643 bp, 8 predicted proteins | sample AntAcemetage1398_FD_179834 | JGI IMG/M metagenome (GOLD analysis project Ga0222695, IMG submission 179834) | Saline water microbial communities from Ace Lake, Antarctica - #1398 | ecosystem: Environmental > Aquatic > Non-marine Saline and Alkaline > Saline | place: Antarctica: Ace Lake...
TTGTCCGATAAAGTTTATAATCCTGACACGGCTAATATTAGTATTTGCAACTACGTTTAATACATCGGTTGCAGGATTTGGATAAATTGATATATTAGCTTCAACATCCATATTATCAGATGCACCTTTTGTAATATTTATAACACTAAATTCGCCATCTTCAGCCGGATAAGTGTTTTCGGTATATGCTTCTTCATAATCATCAACCAATGCGTAGGTTGATGAAACCTGACTTTGTGATTGATTATCCCATACTTTCAGTGCGATATCATTTCCATTAACATAACCTTTTTGGCTTGTTAATGTGCTGAATATCGGCAAACTGTTTTCTAAAGTATTTTCTGAACGAATAACAGTTGAACCAACCATTATATTTCCGTCATAAGCTGCAACTTCATCACCGATATTTAATCCCGAAATATAAATTGTATAAACAGGATCGGCAGCATTTCCACCTTCAAAAGTGAAATGTTTGATAACTTTTTTATGAACAGAACTTTTAGCTGCATCAACCGGAATATTATAAACCAATTCATCGTCGGCAAACATTTTAACAAGGTATCCTTCTCCAGGAGCCAAATCACCAAGTCCGTTAACCCAGTTAGGGCCAATTTTTCTTAGCATTTCACCATTTGAATTTCTGATATAATCCAGATCATCGGTTAAAATTCCTTCAAACGCTACAAGAGCATCAATTGCTTCAAGAGGCAGGTAACTTACAAACTGATAACCTGTGAATAAATCAATAGGTGTTATCGGGTTTAATTCTTCGCCAGTAATTTCTAAAATTTCACCACCAAACATTTTGAATAAATATCCTTCTGTTGTGATCCAGTCGCCGATTCCGTTCACCCAATTAGGACCAATTTTTCTTAAAATAGTACCATTTGAATTTCTTACAAAATCAAGGTTTTCATTAAGAATGTTTTGTAACACAACGAGCATATCGGGATTTTCAACTTCAATTCGTGAAGAAATGAATTGGTAGCCTTCCATTAGTTCGATATTTTGAGTAACATCACCACCCGGAGCTATACCAAAGAAAATAAGATATTGTTCCATTAACTCGTCTTTTGTGGCATCACTATCATCAAGTCCACCGAATTCATAGGAGCAACCGATTGTATTATAACTACCTTCTGCATAAGCAACACCACAACCGTAACTTGGTGATTGGTTTTTGAAAATTAAATCGGCTGGTGCAATTGCAGCAATATGATCGATCCAACTGTTGGCTCCTGAGTAATTATAACTCATACCTTCAGTAAAGGTTCCGGCTTGTCCCAGAATTGTCCCAAGGTCACTACTACCATCAGCTTGCGGATTGATATTAAACATTGAATGCACTGCTGTGGCATTATCATAATACCATGTGTCTCCACCTTCCATATAAAGCATACCTCCATTATTAAGATAGGCGGCAAGAGCTTGTCCTTCTCCGCTTGATAATACATGGTTAGTACTATAAATACCAAGACAAACAAATATTGATGAATAGAGGTTCAGATCGGCAGGTAAAGCAGTAAGTATCTCACTTGAAACCCCAAGATTTGTGATACTGGTTTGCATTTCGGGCCCTGAAGAATGGTCAGGATCAAGGTCAAGGATAAGAACCGGAATTTGTCCGACAACAATAATAAATTCACCTGTTCCGCTAATTCCAAGATCAGCAAACATATTAAAATTAAAATTAGCAATATGTCCGGCAGGTGTACTCATATCGGCAGTAATATTGAAAGTTTGTTGCAATGTTCCGCCTGGTATAATATTGCCGTAATTTTGAGTAGAAGAATTAATTATAATATAAGGATCGGTAATAAGTAATTCTCCTATAACATTATAAGCTTCGGAAGTTCCGGTGTTATTAATATCAATAACAAGGTCAACGGTTTCACCCGGGTCAACTTTGCCATTATTATTTCCGCTAGGATCAAGAATAACAACGTCTCCCAATCCAATAATCGGAGCATGTCCTTCGATTGAGAAGTTGCTTTCCCAGACACTGCTTCCATCAGTTGCACTAACCATAAACAAAACAAAATGTCCGTCAGGAATATCGTTTGCTACATCAAATGCGTAACCGTCAACAACTGTTACAGTACTTTCAGGAGCAATGTTTCCGAAATTTTCAAAACCATCTGTAATAGTAATATAATCATCATCAGTACTGATTGTAACATCAACATTAACAGCTTCATCTAAACCTACATTTTTCATTGTAAGGCTTAAAAGAATTGATTCACCGTAATCCATCATTCCGTTAGCATTACCGCTTGCATCATTAATTTCATAAGAATCTTTCACAATATATGGTCCGTCGAGTGGAATAACAGGAATTTCAGCTTGATATGGAAGGAAATTATTACTTGAAACAGTTACCATTGCCACACCCGGGTCCTGAACAGGGCTATCAAACATAACGGTAACAACTCCGCTTCCGTCAGTAAATCCTATTGCATAAATTGAACCGTCAGCATTGCTGATACAAACTCTTGCGTTCTCAACCGGTCCACTATTACCATTAACGGTAACACTAAACTCAGACAAACCGAGGAATAATTGTGCGTCATGGTTCACAAGTAGTTCAGTAGGTTGAAGTGTCCATGCCTCAATTGATGCATCACCTAACCACAAATATGTTCTAACATTAGATCGTCCTATTGTTCCATGCACATTTAATACGGTTACATTGGCAAAATTTGTTACATAACCAATATTAAAGATTCCTTCTTCGAAAACTGCTTTATACATTTCTTTATCATAATCGTGATTTGGAATAGTATAGGAAGGGATGATAGCACCATTAATTGCAACTGCAGCAACCGGTGATTTCATAAATGATTCGCATAAACAGTTTCCGCTATGAGCGACAATATCCATATTATCGCAGCAAACGTCTGTACAAACGAATAGTCTGTCATTGTTTGTAAACTGATTTACATTAGAAGCTGTGAAATTGCTTCCGTTCCATCCGGTAAATGCTGTTGCACTACCGTGTCCTCTATAATTGAAGTATCCACCGGAATGGGAGTTAACCCAGTTTACAATATCATTATTTGATGCACCTGCACCACCATAACATTGTGTGAAAATGGGGTTTTGTAGTGCATAATTAAAGTTTCTGATTTCTTCTTTACAAGCAGTATATTTGCCGGGATATTCTTGTCCGTGAGCGATTAATAAAACATTTTCAGCCCAATTGGTAGTAGCATCAGGATTTAAATAATAATCCATAGTTTTTTGGATCTGCAATTCCAATTCTCCCATATTATCATAAACAAAACGTCCGATAGCAATATCAGCATAGTGGTCATCAGGTCCATCCATCATAGAGTACCAACTATCTGAATATGATGGATCTTCTCCAGAAGGTGCCCACCAATACATTGGTACATCATTTGAACCTCCGCCATTACCGCCGTTTGGATATGCATCACCAACCATTAAAATATATTCAAGGCCTCCATTATCATATAATTCTGTTACATAATCTTTGAAATTTTGAGGTGTATTAAAGCCTGGTTCCATTGTACGAACCTCAACTTTATATCCTTGTTGGTTTTTCCATTCAGACAAAGGTTGAATTGCGTCAACAGCTTCTGTATTAGTAATAATAAGATATTTAATATCAGTATTATCTCTTGTAGTAACAGTATAACCAAGCGAATTGAAGTTTGAAATTGCTTTTTCATACATATTGTAGAATTTTGGTGTAATTTCTTTACTTCTTGTAAAAAGATTTTCACTGTCGGTTCCGTAGAATTCAATCTCAACTTTAAGGCTTGTAATTACTTCTAATTCTTTTGTTGATGGATTATAAGTAAATGGAGTGAAATGAAAACCAGAAACTTTAACATCTCTCCAAATACCCGGTTTAGAAAGAACTATATTCTCACTGGGGAAAGATTTGTCTGAATTATAAAATTCATTATTAATAACAAATTGTTCGGATTTTCCTCCCTGAACATCAACCGATGGAGTTTGAAACGGATAAATTGTATAATTCGATAATTTTATACTTGTCATTTCAATAATATTAAATCTTGCAAGCTTTTCAGCCGGAATACCAATTACCTCGTTAATCATTGGTAACTGAGGCATTCCAACTTCCTGTTGGGTATTAAGCTCAGAAAGTTCAATTAATTGAAAGTTTGTTCCCTCTTCTGTAACATTAGTTACAAACATACCGGGAACACTGATATCAAGCACTAATTTTGAAGCATCTTGTTGCTCGATTTGAACAACAGGTAGTTGTGGATTGCTGCTTGTGAAATTCACCCAAGACTTTTGTGCAAAAGTGAACATTACAAAACTCATTAGAAAAACTAATGTAAAAGCTGTTTTTTTCATAGTAAAGATTTAAGTTAATAATTAATTTATTTGTTTTAATTTATTTTCTGTCACAATTTATTTTCTGTTTCGTTATTAGAATTTTGTCGAATATTATGGTTTAGTGAGAAATGATCATTTTCTTTGTTTTGATAAAATTTTCATTAGCCGACGAAATTACAATTTTATATTGGTAAATTCCTTGTTTTAAATCCGAACAATTGAATTTAATTTCATGAACACCACTTGTCATATCTTTATTCACCAAAGTAATAACTTTTTCGCCTAATAAATTATAAATATTTAATTCAACATTTGAATTTTCTGTTAAACCAAATTCTATTTCTGCGATTTCTGATACCGGATTAGGATAAACGTTTCCAAGATATGCTTGTGATAAGCCAAAGTCGTTTTCGGTAAGTTTTACATTTGCTATACTATATTCGCCATCGTTTTCAGGGAAAATATTTTCAATATAAGCATCGCCATAAGGATTACTGAAATTAACTTGGGCAGAATAATATTTCTTTTCACTTTCATCCCAAAGTTTAAATGACATTTTATTTCCGGCAGAATACCCATGTCCGGAATTAATAGTGCTGAAAATTGGTAGAGCATTACTATAAATATCATCTGAATTTATTGCTAAAGCTCCAACCAAAACATTTCCATCAAAAGCGGCAATTTCATCACCAATTTCCAGTCCGTTGAAATAAATTGTATAAACAGGATCAGCAGCATTTCCACCGTTAAAAGTGAAATGCTCGGGTTTTGAATAATTTATATTACTTAAAGCTTTTTCGCTTGGTATGTTATAAATTAATTCATCATTAGAATACATTTTTACAAGATAACCTTCGGTAGGATTTGCATTTCCGATTCCGTTAACCCAGTTCGGCCCGATTTTTCTTAACATGCTTCCATTAGAATTTCTGATATAGTCAAGGTTATCGTTGATTATATTCTCGAAAGTTACCATAGCATCAATTGATTCTGCCGGGAAATAACTTATAAATTGGTATCCTGTATATAAAGAAATTGGTGTAAGCGGGTCGATTTCCTCACCGTTCATTTCAAGTGTTTCCGTATCGTTCATTTTGAACAGATAACCTTCGGAGCCTATCCAGTTACCAATACCGTTAACCCAGTTTGGCCCGATTTTTCTTAAAATTGTTCCTTCCGAATTCCTGACAAATTCGAGGTTTTCATTTAAAATGTTCTGCAAAACAATAAGCATATCAGGATTTTCAACTTCAACCCGACTTGAAACAAATTGGTATCCTTGATTTAGGTTTATATTTTGAGTTATTCCGCCCGAGGGCAATAATCCGAAGAAATCAAGATATTTTTCCATTAAATTATCTTTAGTGAAACTGCCGTCATCCAGTCCTCCAAATTCAAATGATGTACCGATTGTTTTGTAATTTCCTTCATCATAAGCAACCCCGCAACCGTAATTAGGAGATTGATTTTCAAAAATTACGACTGCAGGCGAATTTGCACCAATATGGTCTATCCAACTGTTGTCACCCGAATAGCTAAAGTCCATGTCTTCTGTAAATGTTCCACTTTGCCCGTTGATTGTACCGAGGTCGCTCGATCCGTCAGATTCGCCGTCAATATTGAACATAGAATGAACGGCAGTCTGGTCATCGTAATACCAGGTGTCTCCACCTTCCATATAAATTTTGCCTCCGTTAATTAGAAAAGCAGCTAAGGCTTGGCCTTCATCACTACTTAAAACATGATTATCGGAATAGATACCAAGGCAAACAAAAATTGAAGAATAAAGTTCTAAATCATTTGGAATGGAAGTAACATATTCGTAGCCAACACCAAGATTATCTAATGAATTTTTCATTTCAGGCCCTGAAGATGTGTTTTCATCAAGATCAAGGACCAGAACAGGAACTTGTCCGATAATAAGATTGAATTCTCCGAAAGCGGCAATACCTAAGTCGGCGGTAATATCAAAGTCAAATTCAGCTAAATATCCGGTAGGAGTACTGCCTGAAGCTGTAACACTAAATGATTTTTCCATCATTTCACCTCCGAGAATATTGCCATAATTTTGAGAACTTGTATTTATAGTTATATATGATGTATTTACTGATAATTCGCCAAGAATATTATAAGCTTCTGAAGAACCGTTATTTTGAACACTAATCATAATATCGACAGTTTCACCCGGATCAATGCGGCCATCACCTGAAATAATAAATTCGTTCATTTTTAGAATTGGAGAATATCCGGTAATTTTAAAATTACTTTCCCATACATCACTTCCATCAGTAGCTGAAACAATTAAAAGAATTTCATGTTGATCAGGAATATTATTTGCTATTTCAAGCTCAAAACCATTGTCAACAGAAACAGCTTCTCCGGCAGGAATAATACCATAGTTTTCGGTGTCGTCGGTAATAGTGACGAATTCATCGGAGGAACTTAAACTAACTGTTACATTTCCTGTGTTTTCAGTACCATAATTCAACATTTCCAAGGATAATTGAATAGCTTCACCATAATCAGCTAAGCCATTTGCATTACCTGTGTTATCATTAATTTCATGTGAAGTGTATGCAACAAAAATTCCACCGGGGATAACTGTCAGATCAAAAGTTTCGGGGAAGCAATTATATCCGCTTACAATCAATTGAGCATCACCGGGAGTAGGAAATATAGGGTCAATAGCTATGTTTGCAATACCGTATTCATCGGTTTTACCAATTCCGTAAACAATACCTTCTTTCATCAATACACAACTCATGTTTTCAAGCGGTGATCCATTACTGCTTACTTCAGCCTGATAATTTTGAACACCCATTAGAATTACTTGTTCGTATTGAACATCAATACTTACGGGTTCGTCAGTCCAGACTCTCATGGCCGGGTCACCAAGAACATTACAATCGTAGAAACACCATCGCAGAGCACCTTCTTCCCATTGGCCGGGAGCATTAACCCAAGGAGCTGTCTCAATTTTAGAAACCATGTGTGCTGTTCCGATATGGCTGAGCTTGTCATGGTACATTGCGTCGGTAAATTCACGGTGCATATGTTGAGAAGGGCCTTCGGTCTGGCCTTCGTTAAACCATCCGTAGCGTGAGTTCCCAACAAAAGCATTTGCCATATTATCAATCTTTACCATTTCTTCGCCTATACAATCGCTTGCGTCAAAGGACCCGCAAATACAGCCGTGAGTGTAAATAGTTGTATAATTATGATCAACACCATTGGTTTGTGAGAAGTTTGAGTTTGTGATATCAGAAGTAGAAAGATTCATTACGGTGTTGGTATTTGCATGCCCGACATGATTTACGAATGAAACACCCGAGTTTATCATATTTATCATATCACTTCCTCCCCAGCTTTGGTCTCTGGCAAACATAGTGATGTAATCGTAATCTTCAGGAATACCATCGGTAGTATAACCATTGTCTTCGTGATAACCGATTAATAATTCCAAATAATCAGCTCCCCATGTAATCGGATCACCATATAAATGTTCGCCGGCAAGTAAAGGTTGGCGTAATTCGCCTAAAACCGGATTGCTTTGATAAGAAACAGATTTGTTCATCATGCTGTTAAGTTCAGTTGTATTACTAAAACTAAATCGTGCAACAGAAATATCAGGTAATAAGTCGTCTTCGCCGATTTCTCCCCAAAGGTTATCGCCGTCATCATTCCATGTTCCGTCAAGAGCTGAATAATAAAGATCGGCAGGAATATTATCATCTTCATATGTTGATGATGATGCTACAGTACAATAAAATCCGCGATAAGGGACAATTTCGACATCGCCGCCAAGCATCACATGTTCAATCCCTGAATTTTGATATTCCTGAATTATATAATTTCTGATCTTTTCAGGATTGTCTTGTCCGGGCATGGAAGAATAAATATTTTCAACTGTTTCAATCTGAGTAGTTATTCCTCTTGGAATATATAAATCTATCAAATCCTGAAAACTGTTTTCAAATTGTGCTTTCGTAATAATCAACATTTGATAGGTTTCGTAATCATATCCTTTGTCGGGATATTGAATTAATGCTTCCGGATTTTGAGAAAGATTTTTAATCCTTTTGATTATATTTTTTGTCGAACTAATGTTTTGTAAAGCATCAACAGCCTCAGAATTATTTTTAGTTTTAATTTTTACGATTATCTTTTTAAAATAAGATAGTTTTCCGCTTGCCGGATTATATTGAACCGGTGTGAAAGCTGAAAGTGCAAAAGAATATCCATTCATAAATTCAGTTGATAATTCACCTGCCAAACTCAAAGGATAGGTATTATCGGAATTATATATTTTATCTTTTTTTGCAAATTTTCCTGAAGCATCCTCCGATAATGGCCTTGAATGCTGTTGCGGATAAATATTAAAACTTCCTTTTAAATCAACTTTTTCTTCGCCTATTATCTCAATTGACTCTGCAATTTGTCCGGGAGGCAATAAAAGTGAAACGGAATGATAGGGAAGAGCAGGCTCACCCGCCGGGCCTGTAAGTTTGGTATTATTAAAATTTACGACATCATAAGCATCAATTTTACTTATCGATAGTTCGTTAAAAATGTATGTTTTTTCAATTGTTTGAGCCTCGCTAAAAGCAAAGGCAAAAAAGAATACACAAAGTATTAAAAAATTTCTCATTATCAATTAAATTATATTATAAATTAAGTTTATATTCAAAACACATAGGTTAATCAAAAATCAAGACAATAATACATGAAATTTGGTTGCTTCTTAAAAATAGAAAAAAGCATTATTGACAGGCTTTTATGTAATGAAAGTCAATATAAAAAACATTTCTTTCTTGCCTAATTGATTTCACTATTCCAAATATTGACCTGAGTTCTCAAATTCAATAATTCTCGGCACATTCAAATTTGGTTTTAAATTAACGGATTTCTATAAAAAAAAATCGGCAGTAGTACTTTAACTACTGCCGATTATTCATATCATTTTGGTACTTTTGTAAGTACTATTTTTAATACAGCTATTCAATAATTAACTTTTTATTAATAACTGAATTATCACTTTCAGCTCTGATAAGATAAATTCCAGTCTCAAAACTTTCGGTATTAATATTTATTATTGAATTATTTTGTAATTCATAATACACAATTTGTCCAACAAAATTTGTAATCATAATACTGTTTATTTCATATGAGGATTGGATTGTGATGTTGTTTGTTGCAGGATTCGGGTAAATGCTTATCATTTCCTCTGCTTCAAAATTAGATACTTTTGTAATGTTTACTACACTATATTCCCCATCTTCACCAGGATATACATCCGAAACATAGGAATCATACATTGATTCCATAGTGAAATCGGCAGGAACAATATTACCTGATGACCAAACTTTTAATGTGATGGGATTTCCATCTACATATCCTTGTCCGTTGGTTAATACGCTGAATACTGCAAGTGAATTATTAAATACATTTTCTGATATTACTTTCATAGCACCAACCATTACATTTTCGTTATAAGCAGCTACTTCATCACCAATTTTTAAGCCGGCAATATACATTGTATAAACAGGTTCGGCTGCATTACCACCTTCGAAATTAAAATATTCAGGTTTGATTTTTTTAGTATCTGTAGATTTCTCATCAGTAACAGGATAAACCAGGATATCCGGATTATTCATTTTAACGAGATAGCCTTCACCAGGCATTAAATCCCCAATGCCATTAACCCAATTCGGCCCGATTTTCCTCAATGTTCCTCCATTAGAACTTCTGATATAATCAAGATTGTCGTTGATGATACTTTCAAAAGCTATCATTGCATCAATTGCTACATCAGGGAAATAACTAATAAATTGGTATCCTAAATGTAAAGCAATTGGTGTTAGCGGATTAATTTCTCCACCGTTTAATTCAAGAGTTTCCGTACCATTCATTTTAAACAAATAACCTTCTGAACTAATCCAGTTACCTATACCGTTAACCCAGTTTGGCCCGATTTTTCTCAAAACAGTTCCTTCCGAATTCCTGACATATTCAAGGTTTTCATTTAAAATGTCTTGTAAAACAACAAGCATATCAGGATTTTCAACTTCAATCCGACTTGAAATAAATTGGTATCCTGTGTTTAGGTTTATGGTTTGGGTTATTATAACTGGGATAACTGTCAGATCAAAAGTTTCAGGGAAACAATTATATCCGCTTACTATCAATTGAGCATTTCCCGGAGTAGGAAATATAGGATCAATGACTATGTTTGCAATACCGTATTCATCTGTTTTTCCAATTCCATAAACGATACCTTCTTTCATTAAAACGCAACTCATGTTTTCAAGCGGGGAACCATTACTGCTTACTTCAGCCTGATAATTTTGAGCTCCCATTAAAATTACTTGTTCATACTGAACATTAATACTTATAGGTTCATCTGTCCAGACCATCATTGCAGGGTCTCCCAGTACATTACAATCGTAGAAACACCAGCGTAGAGCACCTTCTTCCCACTGGCCGGGAGCATTAACCCAGGGGGCTGATTCAATTTTTGATTCTAAATGAGCAGTCCCGATATGACTGAGCCTGTCATGATACAAAGCATCTGTGAATTCACGATGTAAATGCTGAGTTGGGCCTTCGTTCCAGCCTTCGTTGTACCAGCTATAGCGTGAATTACCGACAAATGCAGTAGCAAAATTATTTATTTTTACCATTTCTTCGCCAATGCAATCATTTTCATCAAATCCTCCACACATACAGCCGTGTGTGTAGACAGCTGTGTAATTATGATCAATACCATTGGTTTGGGAGAAGTTTGAATTTGTAATTTCCGAGATGTGCAGATGCATTACATTACTATAATTTGCATGTCCGACATGATGTATAAATGATACACCCGAGTTTATCATATTTATCATATCACTACCTCCCCAGCTTTGATCTCTGGCAAACATTGTGATATAGTCATGATCTTCGGGAATACCATTAGTAGTATAGCCATTGTCTTCGTGATAGCCAATTATCAGGTCCAGATAATCGGCACCCCATGTAATAGGATCATCCCATAAAAGTTCACCGGCAAGTAAAGGCCGGCGTAATTCACCTAAAACCGGATTACTTTGATAAGAAACAGATTTGTGCAACATTTTATTTAGTTCATAAGTATTACTAAAACTAAATCGTGCGACCGAAACATCCGGTAATAGGTCATCCTCACCGATTTCTCCCCAAAGGTTATCGCCATCATCATTCCAGGTTCCGTCAAGAGCTGAATAATAAATATCGGCAGGAATATTATAATCTGTATAAGTTGAAGATGATTCAACACTACAATAGAATCCGCGATAAGGAACAATTTCAACATCGCCGCCAAGCATTACATATTCAATACCTGAATTCTGATATTCCTGAATGATATAATTTCTGATTTTTTCAGGATTATCCTGTCCCGGCATTGATGAATAAATGTTTTCAACTGTTTCAATCTGAGTAGTTATCCCTCTCGGAACATATAAGTCTATTAAATCCTGAAAACTGTTTTCAAATTGTGTTTTCGTAATAATCAACATTTGATAGGTTTCGTTATCATATCCTTTGTCGGGATATTGAATTAGCATTTCAGGATTTTGAGAAAGTTTTTTAATCCTTTTGATAATATTTTTTGCCGAACTAATGTTTTGTAAAGCATCAACAGCCGAGGAATTATTTTTAGTTTTAATTTTTACAGTTATCTTTTTGAAATAAGATAATTTGCCGCTTGCCGGAATATATTGAACCGGTGTGAAAGCTGAAAGGGCAAAGGAATAACCATTCAGAAATTCGGTTGATAATTCACCTGCTAAACTCAAAGGATAGTTATTATTGGAATTATAAATTTCGTCTTTTTTAACAAATTTTCCTGAAGCACCCTCCGATAATGGCCTTGAATGCTGTTGCGGATAAATATTAAAACTTCCTTTTAAATCAACTTTTTCCTCGCCAATTATTTCAATTGATTCAGCAATTTGCCACGGAGGAAGCAAAAGTGAAACGGAGTGATAAGGCAAGGCCGGCTCTCCCGCAGGGCCTGTAATTTTAGTATTATTAAAATTTATGACATCATAAGCATCAATTTTACTTATTGATAAATCATTAAAAATGTAAGTTTTTTCAATTGTCTGAGCCTCACTAAAAGCAAAAGCAAAAAAGAATGTAAAAAGCACTAAAAAATTTCTCATTATAAAATAAGCTTATATTCAGAGCATACAGGTTAATCAAATATTAAGACAATAATACACTAAATTTGGTTGTGAAAACTATTCTCTAATCCATATTTTTTGTGCTTATTTCTTTGTCAGTACTTATTCTGATTGATATAAATCCCATTGGCTGACTTGGCAATATGTTTTGAATTTTATTCTTCATCGATGCAATATTAAAAATATCCTGAAGCATCAAAAGTCATTTTGGCTTGTGGATTGTTTTTTTTCCACCTATTAGCTAATTGTTTAAAACGTGAATTACTATGTTTATAGTAGATCTGGTAGGCCTGACAAAAGTAGTTTTCCTTAGCGTTAATATTCCTGTATTTAGGGCAACCTCCATAGCAAAACTTTATCCATAGACATTGCAAGCATTTATCAGGTAGATTTTCTTTATTTGAGCCAAATATATTTTGCGATTGGTTATTCAACATATCAGTTAGTCTGGATTTGTTTATATTTCCCAGATATTGATTTTGCCCAACAAAGAAATCGCAGCTATATACATCTCCATTATACTCTACTACGACATAATTACCACAGTTTTTTTGGTTAGTGCATTCTGCTGCTGCCATTCCCATGTGTGTATGAAAAGTGTTTTCGATAAAGCGGATACTCGGAGCATTTCCTTTTATAGTAAAATCTTCAAACCACAAGTCAAATATTCTACAGTAGAAATTTCCCAGATCATAAGGTAATACTGAAAATTCAGTTATAGTTCCATTTTTGTCAGTTTCACAGATAGGAGTAAACTGAAGCCATTGCCAACGATTCTCTTTAAAGTAATTATAAATCTCATCAGGGTATCTTGATGCCTTTTTTGTTACAGAACACAAGATATTTGTTTCAACACCAGCTTGTCTTAGCTGGTTTCCTTTTTCTGCAACATTTTTCCAGCTACCTTTTCCGTTTGGAAACACTCTATGATTATCATGAATAAATTCAGGGCCATCAAGTGATAAGCCCACAAGAAAATTATACTCTTTCAAAAAATCAAACCAACTATTATCGACCAACAAACCATTGGTTTGCAAACTATTTCCGATAGCTTTGGTTTTGCCTTTTCCATGATGAATTTGACGTTCAATTACTTTTTTATAAAAGTCTAATCCTGCAAGGGTTGGTTCTCCGCCTTGCCAGGTAATATTAAATTCTCGGCCTGTTTGCTCTATCGTTTGTTTTATAAGGTTGTCCAAGGTTTCATAATTCATTACCGATGCATTAGGATAGAGATCGTTTTTATCCAAATAAAAACAGTAATCGCAAGCCAGGTTGCATTTGGGTCCAACAGGCTTGACAAGTATTGATTGTAGTGGTTTTTTCAACATAGACCTGTTTTATTTTACAATTATTTCATCGCAAAATAACCAGGCAGGATTTCCACTTCCCTGATGACCATCGGGTAATATTCCTTTGTTAATCGCTGTAACTTTAATATAGCGAACTTCCCTATTTACCTTAACTTTATATTGAAATATAAGCTGATCTATGTATGAGTCAACGTTCTCCTTAGCAACTTCTTCAACAGGAATATATTCTTTCCCATCTTTCGACACTTCATATTTTACTTCAGAAGGCAGATATATCCAGGAACTGTTATTATCCAAATATCGCGAAGCAATCTCTTTTACTTCCATCTGCTTTCCTAAATCTATTATGGCAACCAGATCATCACCTTCAAATCCTTCCCAGCCAGACCAATCTCCCATCCAGTATTTATTAAAAAAATGCATCTTACCATCTGTTAAAGCTACTCCTTTAGTACTGTATTTATCCGAAGGTGCATTTTTTAATGACACCTTTATTCCTCTGGCAATATGCATAGTATCCTTTGCTCTATAACTCAATTCCATTTCTGTTGATGGCACTTTATATTCTTTTTTTAATTCAGACAGCTTTTGTATAAGCCTATTCTTGATATCAAGATATTCTTCTTTATGAAATAAATTGAGCAACTCCTGAGGATCTTCTTTTAGATCATATAACTCCCATTCATCTACATCATAATAAAAGTGAATAAGTTTGTATCTTTCTGTCTGTACGCCTTCGTGACGTTTTACAGAGTGTATCCCAGGATATTCATAATAATGATAATAGGCTGCGTCTCTCCACTCTTGCTGCTTCTCGCTAAGTAAGTTTACAAAAGATTCTCCTTGCATATCATCTGGAATGGCAACTCCTGCAAGATCAAGAAATGTTGGAGCGAAATCAAGATTCTGAATAAGTTTATCGCAAACCTCACCTCGCTTAAATAGTTTAGGATATTTAATTAAAAGTGGCATTTCGAAAGACTCCTTATACATAAAACGCTTATCAAACCATCCATGTTCTCCTAAATAGAATCCCTGATCTGAAGTATATACTATTATTGTATTTTCTGCTAAACCTTCTTTTTCCAGATAATCTAACACTTGACCTACACTTTCGTCCACTGAAGCGACTGTTGCTAAATAATCATGCATATATCTCTGGTATTTCCATTTAGCCAGTTCTTCTCCTTTTGGATCGGTACGATGAAACGCATCATTACTTTCCTTATATGAATTAATAAAATGCTGATACTGCTCCTTAGTCATTCTTCGATATGAATGATCTAATCCATCCTTAAAAATATCAGGTTGTCCTTCACCTTCAGATATTTTTAGATCATATCCGTCATACATTACATTGGCTATCTCCATTTCCTGGGTTCTGGCTGCTGTTCCTCTTGTTTTATAATCATCAAAAAAGGTTTCAGGCAAAGGAAACTCAACCGTATCATACATAGAGATTTTATCAAGGTGAGGCATCCAGTTTCTGTGAGGAGCCTTATGATGTAATAGCAAACAAAATGGTTTTTCTTTATCTCTTTTCTCCAGCCAATTTATTGTCTTTTCAGTAATTATATCAGTTACATATCCATCTTCCCTTTTCTTTTCACCCATTTCTATAAAATCGGGATTATAATAATGTCCCTGTCCTGGCAGGATATTCCAATAATCAAATCCAGTGGGTTCACTTTTAAGATGCCATTTACCAACCAAAGCTGTTTGATATCCATTTTGCTGTAGCAGCTTAGGAAATGTTTGTTGCGACCCATCAAAACTGACACTATTATTTATATGCCCATTCATATGGCTATGCTTTCCTGTAAGTAAAACAGCCCTGCTTGGAGCACTAATCGCATTAGTAACACTACTGCTGGTAAAGGTTATACCTTCATTGGCAATTCTATCAATATTGGGAGTTTTATTTAGCTGACTACCATAAGCACTTATTGCTTGTTTTGTATGATCATCAGACATGATAAAAACAATATTTGGTTTTTCATTTTTAGAATTGCATCCAGCTAATGCTAATCCTGCACTTATCCCGGCAATAAGATATTTCTTTGATAATTTTGGACTCATAATTTAAAATTATTCCATTTTTTTATATATGCAATATATGTAGCATTTAAGCTTGTCTTAGTTGGGTCCTTATTTTACAATTATTTCGTCAATAAATAACCATGCAGGGCTTCCGGCACCTGGATGATCATCTGGACAAGTTCCTATATTTTTGGCTACTACCTTTATTGATTTAACAGCTATTGGCTCATGATTAACTGTTCCGTTATATTTTCTTATTACATCTGCTTGCGTAAAGTCTGCCTGACTAACAGACCCAAAGGGTTTGTATGTTTCTCCATCAGAGGAATATTCAACAACAATTTCCTTTGGTAGAAATATCCAACTGCTATTGTTTTTAAGCATAGACAATGTAACCTCTGATACTTCTTTTAAATCATCAAAAACTATTTTTGCATCTACATCTTTTCCTTCATACCCCTGCCAAGATTTATCTTTAAACATAGGGCGGGCCAATTTGCCATCAATTAAACCATTATTGCCATTGCCCGAATACTTAATATGATAGTCTGTATGTAAGAGAATTTTACTGTTCAATGCTTTATTATCGATATTAATATTGAACTCATAAATATATCCCGGTTCACGGACATTTTTACCCTCGGTATTTGTAAGATAATCTCCAAGATCGATGCGTGCACTGTCTCCGATGGCTTCCAGCTCTTTTACTATTTCCGGATATTGATCTATGATGTTATTCTCCTCAAAAGGATCTTTATGGATATTATAAAGTTCAAGACCGCATGTCCCTTTGTTATATCTTCCGGGCCATCCATCATTACCCGGCTCAACATCTTTATAAGAACGATAACTATGTGGAAACACTAACTTCCATTCATCTTTTCTTAATGCCTCAAGTTGATTACCTGCATAGTAATAAAGAAATATCTTTCGTGGAGTAGCTTCTTTGTCACCTTTAAGTAGAGGAAGAATATTAACGCCATCAATTTTGTTATCCGGTAAGTCGGCTCCGGTAATAGCAGCAAATGTTGGTAAAAAATCTATTGTTGACGAAAGTTTGTCGCAAACAGTGTTCTCGGGAGTATTTCCTGGCCAGTTTACAATACAAGGTACCCGTTGTCCGCCTTCCCAACTGGTTCCTTTACCCTCTCGAAGCCCTCCTGTAGATCCGGCATGGTTACCGTAATTTAACCAAGGGCCGTTATCACTTGTAAAAACTATTATTGTATTCTCATTAAGCTTGTGTTTTTCTAATGTTTTAATTATTTGCTTGACAGACCAGTCTATCTCCATTATTACATCTCCATATTTTCCCTGTTCAGATTGCCCTGAATATTTATCAGAAACTCCTAAAGGAACATGAGGCATAGGGTGAGGAAAATACAGGAAAAAAGGCTCATCTTTATGCCTTTCTATAAAGTCTGTAGCCTTTTCGGTGAGTAAAGTCGTTAGTTTGTCCTGATCTTCAAGGGTATTAATGCCTTGTGTTTTTTTATTTCCCTCAATTAATGATAGGGGAGGATATTTGCTTTTATTATTATCAGCAGGTGTGCCGTCATAATTAACCGGCCACATATCATTTGAGTATGGTGTGCCAACATATTCATCAAAACCATGGTTTAGCGGTAGAAATTTATCATGATGCCCCAGATGCCATTTCCCAAAAATTCCTGTTGCATACCCCTTTTGTTTAAGTATTTCGGCAATTGTAGTTTCATTAGAGTTTATTCCATGCTCATCCATAGGGGTGAGAGCACCTGTGATGCCGATACGATTAGGATAACAACCTGTTAATAGTCCCGCACGGGAAGCACTACTTACAGCTTGTGCAGCATAAAAATTGGTAAATTTGATACCATGCTCTGCAAGGCTGTCTATTGTAGGAGTAGTATATCCATTGGCACCATAACAACTCAGATCCCCGTATCCGAGGTCATCTGCAAAAATAAATACAATGTTTGGCAGGTCATTAGAGACCTTTTCATTAACGCATGAAGATGTCAGCAATATTGTAGTCGCAGTTGACATTAATCCACTTGTTTTTAATGATATAGATTTTATTTGGTTTAAGTATTTTTTTTTCAAAAGGTGCATTTTTTCGAGAATTTATTTGCTCATTCTAAACCTGGGAATATTTGCCAACGTTCATTATATGAAAAGTAGACGATTTCGAAGCACTTCACTTTCAAGTTACTGCTATTTTTATTTATTACCATAATCTTCAATTATAGCACTATCTGACAAATGCACAATATTTGTTGTTGAACTAAACCCTTTCATGGGGGGCTAAGTTAGGAAAAATGTTTAAACTCACTTTAATAAATTAAATGATAATTATTGCATAGGAAATATTTTACTTCACCAAAAGTATTCCAAAGTGAACAATACCCGGAAAATCCTTTCCCGAAATCCCCAATTAAAACATTAAAACCCGTCGATAAGTACAGTGTTGGCTTGTGCGAATTGCAAATGTGTATGGCTTTTGAGCTTGGAATTATTTCTTCTTCTTTTTTCCAATTTTCTTTATTGCTTTCTCAAAGTCTCCTTCTCCAATTGTTTTTTGCCTATTCTCTTTAAACTTCCTGTATTCTCCTTCGGCATTTTCCTTTCCAATTTCGTGTGAGATACTTCCAGCATTGTTAAGAATCTCTCGGTCATTTAGAGTTAAGAAACCATTTAATTTTTCAATCCAATCATTCATATACATTGGAATCCTACGTTGTGCTTGACCTTGAGCGAAAATTAAGTATTGTTCGACTAAATTGTTTAGTGCTGACAATTCATTTTCATTCAAATAATTTTTGGCAGTCGAAACATCTGTTTTCCTTATATTATCTCCTCTCCAATTGGTTAAGCCCATGTTCTCTTTTGAACTATCAGCTCTCAGACTAATTATCTCAGCAGCAGTTTGACCCGTAATTGCCCAGTGTAATTTATTTTGTACAGTTTTAAAAAAATCAATACTGATATTCAATGTTGGGTCATAATCAACACTTGTTGCATAAATGTCTGTTATTTTTCTGTAAAACCGTTTTTCTGAAGTACGAATATCTTGTATTCGTTTCTCAAGTTCTTCAAAATAATCGAATGGCAAGTCAGGATTTTTCAATCTCTCATCATCTAGAATAAAACCTTTTACAATGTATTCTCTTAATTGACTTGTCGCCCATTGTCTGAATTTCGTTGCTACGTGAGATTTTATACGATAACCTACAGAAATAATTGCATCCAAATTGTAATAAAGCCGTTTCCGTCTTACTTCTCGTCCTCCCTCAATTTGAACTTGTAAGAAATCCTTACAAGTTGTATTTTCTTCTAACTCTCCTTCTTCAAAAATATTTCTCAGATGAATTGTAATGTTTTGTGGAGTGGTTTGAAACAACTCAGCCATTAGTTTTTGGGTTAACCAAACAGTTTCATCTTGAAAACGAACATCCAATTTGGTTTCTCCATTTTCAGTTTGATATATTAGTATTTGAGAATAATTTTCTTCCATAATGTTGAATTAATTTATCCGTATTGTTGAACTAAATCCTTTCATGGGGGGCTAAGTTAGGAAAAATGTTTAAACTCACTTCAATAAATTAAATGATAATTATTGCGTAGAAAATATTTTACTTCACCAAAAGTATTCCATGGAGAACAATCCCCGGAAAATCCTTTCCTGTAATTTCCAATTAAACCATAAATACCGTTGATAAGCACAAAGCTGCATGGGATGTAGTTCAACATAGCCTGCTCCGATTTCTCGAAGGACTCATCGCTGGCTTTTCATTATTGCGGAACTGGAATTGTAGGCTGCTCAGAGTCCTGTTTATTGCAAGCCTTATTTCTTTTTTCTTTTATAAATGATTTTGTGACAACTATTCCATAAACAATAAATATAACAGAAAGAATTAAACTATATACAATTCCTTTTATATCGGATTGGCTTGATTGAAGCGATTTAATAATGTTTTCTGCTTTAATAAAGCTAAAAAAGTCTATAAGAAAATGTATTATCATCAATGGCCAAATTGTTCTTGTGCGTAATGCAAAAGCCGACCATCCAAATCCGATGGCAAATGAATATGTTAGTTGTAAAAGTACATGACTCCAGTTCCAACCTGCTAAAGCATTCATAATATGCGATAATGAAAATAATAAGGAGGAAATTATTACAGCTTTCCAAACGCCTTTTTTAAGAAGCGTTTGAAGCATAATTCCACGGTATATCCCTTCCTCAACAAAACCAACAAATAAACACATAAAAAAATAATAAATGTAAAACCCGAGTCCTATGGAATTAAAAGTTCCAAAAAGATTACCTATTAGTGGAATTACAGGGATAATCAATAAAAGAAGATGTTTTTTCTTGAAACGTTGAAAACCAATAGTTTTCCACCAACCCATTTTCCAGAGGATAAGGCTTGTTATTATTGCTAAAATTACCATTGTAATACCATATAATGTATATTCCGGAAGTTTCAGCATAAAGGTAATAGTACCGGCTATCAACGCCACTACAATTATTATAAGTTCCAGGATAATTACGAATAGATATGGATGTTTTTCGTGAAATTTTTGTTTGCTCATTAGTTTATCTTTATTAATTTAAATATCATGCAAAACTAAAGGAAGTCAAGATAGTACACAATCGTTCTTTGGAACTATTTTAATGCAATAATCTCGTACTTTAGCATGAAAAGAGGTATAATGGACAAAAAATAGGCTGTTTTTTAGAGACGTTGCTTAAGTGGACAAAAAATAGGCTATATATTTTCTTTGTTTTGAAATTGTAGATGCTCAATTTTGCGGAAGTTATTTTGAAAGTTTTACTTAGTGACTTTTTATCCTGGAAATGATTTCAAATCTGCTTTTCACATTCAATTTCTGGAAGATATTTCGGATATGAGTTTTTACAGTACTTAATGAAATAAATAGCTGATCGCTTATCTTCTTGTTACTGTACCCTTTCATAATTAGAGTGATTATTTCCTTCTCTCTTTTTGATATTCCAGCCTTACTCAAATAATTATCAAAATCATTATTATCGTTCATAGATCGATGGCTTATTAAATCAGCATTGAACCTTTTAATGAAATATTGTAGAAATAAAATTGAATAACAAAAATAAAAAAGTGGTATAAATAATGCAAAATGAAAAGTTTGTATCACAAAAAAGTCCAGTATAAATCCAGGTATGAAAATAATATTCAGAATAGATGTTCTTCTAAAGATTTGCTTAATTTCAGGATCAACATTACTTTTATGACATTGTTTAATTATTAAAATGTAAACAATTGAAAATAAGAGAAGAGCATATGAAAGCATTAACCCGAAGCTCATTTGTTGATCAATTTGATTGTGAGCCCAATCAATTCTTAATGAAGAAACTATACCTATAAAAGAAATAACACTAACTGATATTTCAAAAATTGTCTTTTTTACCGATGGTTTTTTATTAATAAGATAATGTCCAAAATGAAGAATTGAATATATTAAAAATGAATAGGATACAATAATAATAAATAAAACGGAAACTATAACATAAAAACTGACTTGTAAAAGATTTGTATTAATGTAGGTCAATACAAGCAAGTAGAAAAATACAAAAAGTGTGAGTGCAGAAAAATATACGATAAAATGAAATAATAATTTACTCCGTATTTTATAGTATAAAATGAGTGCAATAACCAAACATACAAAACCAACTATGGTAACGAAAATATAGCCGAAAACTGTAAGATGAATCATAAAAGATTTTATCTATTT
>Ga0222695_1000487_pt1 | contig 21386 bp, 17 predicted proteins | sample AntAcemetage1398_FD_179834 | JGI IMG/M metagenome (GOLD analysis project Ga0222695, IMG submission 179834) | Saline water microbial communities from Ace Lake, Antarctica - #1398 | ecosystem: Environmental > Aquatic > Non-marine Saline and Alkaline > Saline | place: Antarctica: Ace Lake...
GCGCAGCTAATTTTATATAAATTAATGGAGCGAAGCGACACCTTAACTTTAGGCACTTTAGCTCATTTTAGGCACTTTAGCTCACTTATAAGTCTTCAACTCATCTACTCATTATTACCCTTATATCCTGATTTGTTAAAAATTGAACTACATCATCATTCACAGGCACTGTTGCGATAAGTGTTTTATGATTTTTTTTATTTGAAATAAGATAACCAGGGACAGTTAAAGAAGTATTATGTACATCTGCTCTTTTTGATGTCATAAAAGTCGGGGCCTTTTCATAAGAAATTTCTAATGTATTAAGAATGTTTTCTATTATTTCATGCGCAGGGTCTTTCTTTTTTATTTGAATTATTTCAAAGCCTGTTTTTTTTATCACTGCAACTGCGTCACCATAAAGATCTTCAAAATCAATCAGCACTGATTTTCCATTACTGATTGATATGAGGTTTGACAGGGCTTTTATTTGAATTCCAGCATAAGGGAAGGTAATAACGACATTCTGGGTATAATTATAATCCATTGCTGTAAGCAAAGTATTAACAATAGCTTTATGATCTGAAAAATCTATTACAACTGCGTCTTTTGCTGAATTCTCATTTTGCGCGGCCAGGGGTTCCTGTTTTGGGTCTTTAAGATCTTTTAAAAAATCTTTTATTATTATATTGTTCTGTTCCAGATACCTGACTATTGAATCAGGAGTCTTCTCATCCGAATTCTTAACAGGCGTAATACACAGATATGTTTTTTCACCTCCGTCGGAACATGTCTGGTCAATTATCCATTTCCCCTGGATTTCCATCTTAACGCCATTATCAGAAAACAATATTTTATTTTTAAATGCTTTTTTACCAATAGACTTCATAATTAAATCAACAGTCTGATCTATTGAAGCTTCATTGTCGGATGGAATAATTTTGATTTTATTCCAGTATGATTTGACAGCATTGAAGCCGGATGCATTCATTTTTTTATTTGTGGAGGTGGTCAGCAAAAATTTTGTTCCATCTTTAAGCTCTATTAAAGGAAAGCTTGAAAGATCGAGGTTATAATCCACTTTTCCCGGGAAATAGTATGTGCCTTTATTTAAAAGTGTTGCATCTAAAATCGAAGCAACTGCATCAAAAGAGGTATAATTGGTCTCGAGAGGTTTTTCTGTAATAAAAGGCTCGGAAATTTTCAGATCAGGTTTTATTTTGATGTTACCATATGAATCAAATAAAGAATTGTACCATGGCTTGTTTCGAAGAGATGAATCTGGAATATATATTTTTTGTCCAGCATAAATATGATTCAAATTAACAATATCCGGGTTAATAAGTCTGAACAGAGCAAGCCCCTCTCTGTATGATTTTTTTACAGATGAACCATAAACCTTTAAAATAAGTCTTGAGATAAACTCGCCTTTCCGCACAATATGTTCTTTTGAAAAGGGTTTAATAATATCAGGCAGGTTGGAAATCGTTACAAACGGAATAGTAACAACTCCTGAAGCTTGATCTGGAAGAGATTTTTTTTTTAATTTTTTTAAGGGAATAAGAATATGCTGGCCGGGACGTATTCTGTCAATATTACGTAAGCTGGGGTTTAGGCGTTTAAATATAGCCAGGAATTCCGGGAAATCCTTATGGGAAATTTCTCCTTTTTGCCTGAAGATCTTAAAAACCCAGTCACCTTTTTGAACAACATAAGGATCGCATAATATATCTTTTCCCTTATCGTAACGCACAATATAGTTTTTATAGAGCAAAGCACTGGCTGCAGAATAAGAGGCTGTAATACAGATTAATAATACTGTAATAAATAGTTTTCGCAAACGCTCGCCTTTTATCTGGTTTTTAGATTCAATGTTGTTGCGATTTCTTCTGAAACACGTTTAACAAATCGCTTAAAATCATTTTTCTTTAATGGTTTTCCAGGGGCAGGAACCTTTTTCAAGTCCTTTGGACTTACTAACACAGGAGTGTTTATAAGATCCGGATCAGAAGTTATTTCAAATTCAGGTGGAAAGCTGTTTTCAAAATACATTTCCTGAAAACCGGAAAATTTCAGTGCATGAGCGGTTGAATCAACAACCGCAATATCAGTATTTTTAACAATTTTCTGTTTTTTGGCCTTAACAAGGCCTGCCAAAGATTCTCCTCCATGAGTACAGGCAATATGACCATTACGGTTGGCTGTAAGTTCCCAGTCAATTATTTCCTGCTCTGAGACCTCTATAAAAAAGACATTTTTTCTGCCTGAAATACGATTATACATATCTACGAGATGTATTACCCTTGGCATTGAAACAGGATTTCCGATCATAGCGGCCTGCGCTACGCTGGGTTTTACCGTTACAGGGATAAATTTCCGTTTTTTTGCATCAGGTTCGAGATAATACCTGTAAACAGGGTTTGCATGTTCTGATTGAACTCCGATAATTTTTGGAAGACTTTCTATTATGCCGGTTTCATAAAACTTTAAAAAACCGTTTATAACCGCAGTAATATTACCTGCATTGCCAATCGGCAATACTATTACCTTGTCTTTCACATTATATTCGAAATTCTGCGCAATTTCATATGAATATGATTCCTGGCCTAATATTCTCCAGGCATTTTTGGAATTTAAAAGAGCTACATTATATTTTTCCGACATGGCTTCAACGACCTTCATGCAGTCGTCAAATACACCCGGGATTTCAAACACAGCAGCTCCGCTTCCCAAAGGCTGCGAAAGTTGCTGCGGCGTCACTTTTTTATGGGGAAGAAGCACAGCAGACTTAACATGAGGCTGAAGAAAGGATGCATATAATGCAGCTGAAGCCGATGTGTCTCCAGTTGAAGCACAGATGGCCAGCACATCAGAGATGTGTTTGTTTTTGATAAGAAAATTGATGTAACTCAAGGCACTCGCCATGCCTCTATCCTTAAAAGAGGCGCTTGGGTTCTGACCGTCATTTTTAAAGAAAAACCTGACGCCCGCTTTTTTCTGTAAAAAAGAATTAGCTTCTATAACAGGAGTGTGTCCTTCACCAAGATAGACAACTGACTCAAGAGGTATAACAGGGCCGATAAACTCATGATACAGATAAATGCCTTTTAATGCTGGTATGGTAAGCATTCTGCGATAATCAAAAATTTTGCGCCATAATTTTCCGGATATTTTTTTCAGCCCGTCAAACTGCAAATCATAAATAAGCAAAACCTGACCGCAATTCGGGCATGTATAGAGCAACTTCTCAATGCCGAATTCAAGGCCGCAACCAAGACAGCGGTAAACAATTTTTCCTCTTTGTTCGGGAATAATATATTGTTTTATTTCTTTTGGAAAATCTTCAGGTTTCATTTTTCTATTTTTTCCATTCCACCCATATATGGCCTCAATGCCTCTGGAATAACTACAGATCCGTCGGGAAGCTGGTAGTTTTCAAGTATGGCCGCTACAGTTCTTCCTACTGCAAGTCCTGATCCATTTAATGTATGAACCAGTTCTGTGCCCTTTTTGCCTTTTCTCCTGAACCTGATATTAGCGCGTCTTGCCTGAAAATTTTCAAAGTTGCTGCAGGATGAAATTTCCCTGTAAACACCCTGGGCTGGCATCCAGACTTCGATGTCATAAGTTTTTGCCGCTGAAAAACCCAGATCACCGGTACACAGGCAAATAACCTGATAGGAAAGATTAAGAATTTTTAAAATTGTCTCAGCATTATTTAAGAGCTTTTCGAGTTCATCATAGGAATCTTCCGGTCTGGAAAATTTCACAAGCTCCACCTTGTTGAACTGATGTTGTCTTATCAAGCCTCTTGTATCTTTTCCATAAGAACCTGCTTCGCTGCGAAAGCACGGAGTATAAGCAACATATAGAATCGGCAGAATATCTTCGTCTAATATTTCATCTCGGTGAATATTTGTAACCGGCACTTCAGCAGTAGGGATCAAAAAATAATCCCATCCTTCTAATTTAAAAAGGTCTTCTTTAAATTTTGGGAGCTGGCCTGTACTGGTCATGCTTTTCCGGTTTACTATAAAAGGCGGGAGAACTTCTTTATAGCCGTGTTCCGTGGTGTGAGTATCAAGCATAAGATTTATCAGAGCTCTTTCCATTCTTGCGCCCGCGCTGTAATAAAGAGGAAAGCGTGCCCCTGCAATTTTGGCAGCTCTGTCAAAATCAAGTATTCCCAGGTTTTCTCCCAATGTCCAATGAGGAACCGGCTTGAATTCAAACTCAGGAGGTTTGCCGACTTGTTTCAAAACCGGATTGTCTGAACTATCCTTTCCGACTGGAACTGATGGATTTGGGATGTTCGGCAACTCCATAATTATATTATGAATTTTTTCTTCGTTTTCAGATAAAGGCTTATCTAATTCCTTTATTTCATTTGAAACAGTACGCATTTCAGCAACCATGGCGTCTGCATCTTCACCTGCTTTTTTCATGTCTGCAATTTGCTGGGAAACCAGATTGCGGTTATGTCTTAGCTCTTCAATCTCAAGTAGAATTGCTTTGCGTGCAGAATTATAATCTTTTAAAACCCCAATTCCGACTTTTGTGCCTCTCGTTAAAAGAGCTTTTTCTACCTGTGAAAAATTTTGTATTACAAGCTTAATATCAAGCATAACAGATAACTATATTTACCTTTACGAAAAAAAGTTTATAAAATGGTAATTACTCAGCCACCGATCTACGCTGACTATCACGGATATTTTTTCTTTTGTTATCATATAACTACTCGGGCACAGAGGGGCAAAGGCACAATGGCACGAAGTAAAGTAAAAAATCCTGGCCCAGAGGATCAGGCTTTGGCTATCCCCAGAGGAGATTTGTTTTGCATGAAAAAGATGAACCCTGGTCGCCTTCGGCGGCGCCAGAGGCGACCAGGGTTCGACCTGCCCGCAACGCTCTCGCTTGCGAGGCGGACGGGTGTTCGACGTTCCTTTTTTAAACACAAAACTCCAGGGCAAAGCCATCTATCTCTGACCTGGCCCAAAGGACCAGGTTTTTTAGGACACAATAAAAACATATAGAGATTTGCAGGTCTGGCAAAAATCTTTGCACCACTGTACCTTTGCCCCTCTGTGCCTGGGTAGTTACTGTATTTAAACCTGTCTGCGGTCACCTGCCCGCTCGTGCCTCGCAGTGGCGGGCGGGTCTGTGTAAATCCTCCAAAGGCGGACAAGTCTGTGGCTGAATAGTTACATAAAAGATTCGTTTTTATCATGTGCTGACTTTATAGTCAATAATTATTGATGGTTGACTTTAGCGCTTAATGGTAGTATATTAAAAAATTAATTTTAAAAACGGTTTGTGTGTGTAAATATTTAATAAGTGATTCATAAAAAATATTTGTTTTGGAGAAGGATTATGGAGGACTTTAAAGAAAAAAAAAGCGAAATTCGCAAGTATATGGCGACAAGGCTTAAAGAATTTTCTCCTGATGAAGTAATAAAAAAAACCAGAGAAATAGAAGCAAGGTTTTTTGGTTTTGCTAATTTTCTTGAGTCAAAGGTTGCTCTGCTGTATATGAATATCAACGGTGAAGTAGCCACAAACAATATAATAAAAAAATGTTTTGACTACAACAAAACAGTTATACTCCCTGCTTTTAATACTACAATGCATACAATGGAATTCATGAGGGTGGACAACTTTGATTCTGATTTGAAGCCTGGTCCAAGAGGAGTTAAGGAGCCTGTGCCTGAGCATTGCAAAAAGGTGCCTATTGACTTTATCGATATAGCAATAATTCCAGGTTTTGCTTTTGACGAAAAAGGCGGAAGGATAGGATCGGGTGAGGGCTACTATGACCGACTTATTCCGAAACTGTCGATTACCACCAGAAAAGTAGCTCTGGCCTTTGAATATCAGATAATTAAACAGGTGCCTGTTGAGTCACATGATAAGCACGTAGATATTGTCATTACTGAAAAAAGAATAATTTATAAAATATAGTTTTTTTGCGTCCTTCAAGCGCGACCCTTATAAAAGCCTCCCCCTTTTTCCGGTTGAGCGCTGATTTTCAGCGCTTACGTGTGCCTGCGTCACGCTCAAATTCCAACCAGCGAGACCTAAAAATGTTCAATGTATTCCTGCCTCTAAATTTTTCGGATCATCTCCCGATTAGTTGTAGTCAATTCTTGCTCGCCTCTGGCGAGAAGCTAAAACAAGTGGGTTATTTCTAATTAAGCGGGTGTAATCTCAGAGGGTACAAGGGGTCAAGGATTCAAGGGTTCGAGTGACACGCAGTGAAGCGCTAACCCTCAGCGCTCAAGGAAGAAAGATATAGCAGAAAGCGAAAGAACATCAAAAGCGCTGATAAAGTTTTAGAAAACAAACCCTTGAATCCTTGGACTCTCTTCTCCAACTAAATTGGAGAAGAGCCAATTTTTCTAAACTATTGACCAAATAATGCTTGTCTGATAAAAATTTATTATGAGAGATGATTCCCTTAAATTTGAGCGCCAGCGTGAACAAATGCTCAGCAAACAGATTGAACCGCGAGGCATAACGGACATAAATGTTCTCGCAGCCATGCGCAAGGTCCCAAGGCATCTGTTTGTAAGTGAGGCTTTGATGGATCAGGCATATGGTGATTATCCGCTGCCTATTGGTGAGCAGCAGACGATTTCGCAACCATATATTGTAGCAGAAATGACGCAGGCCCTGCAGCTGAATAAAAATGACAGGGTGCTTGAAATCGGCACAGGCTCCGGATATCAGGCAGCAATTCTGGCTGAAATTGCATTTAGAGTATATACCATTGAAAGAATAAATTCGCTTTTTATTAAAACCCGTAAGCTTTTTGACAAACTTCACTATCATAACATAGTAGCCAGATATTCCGATGGTACTGTGGGATGGAAGGCTGAAAGCCCTTTTGATGCTATTATTGTTACAGCAGGCGCTCCGCAAATTCCCGAAACTCTTATAGAACAACTGTCAATTGGCGGACGCATGGTAATACCGGTTGGAGATCAGTATTCGCAGGAATTGATTACAATATATAAGGATACACACAGTATCCAAAAAACATGTCTTGGCGGATGCAGGTTTGTGAAACTATTAGGCGAGCATGGCTGGAGACATCAGTAAATGCTTCGAAGGCTTTATTCCTGGATACTTCACTGGGCGGAAACAGCATATGGGACATGGGCCTTATTTCTTCTTTCTTTTTGTGAATCCTCTTTTTTCCCGATTCCTCCGGACATTCTTCTGATAGCCCTTTCCGTGGCAATACCAAAAAAATCATTTTACTATGCATTTGTATGTTCCGCAGGTTCTGTACTTGGAGGATGTCTGGGTTATTTGATTGGATGGCAGTTTATGGCCGGCATAGGGGAGAAAATTATAAGCTTTTACGGCTTAACTGCCAGGGTGGAATATATACAGCACCTTTACATGAAATATGATGCTCTGGCAATCGGTGTTGCCGGATTTACGCCTATCCCCTACAAGGTGTTTACAATTTCCGCAGGAGCCCTGGGCATTAATTTTTCTGTTTTTATATTAGCCTCGCTAATTTCAAGATCATTACGTTTTTTTCTTGTTGGATGGCTGATATACCGCTTTGGTTCTGGAATTCAGGCTTTTATCGAAAAATATTTCAATATACTGGCTGTTGTCTTTACAGTTCTTCTTGTCGGAGGATTTGTAATTATCAAGTATTTCTTTTGATCAGTATATTACAGATAATATATAGTCGCAAAGCATATAAAAATCTGATGAGATAGAAACCGTTTTTTTTTCATTCAAAATTAAAAACTCAAAACTCAAGATTATTCTTAAACCTGACGCAGAAATTGGGCAAAAGGGGAGGTTTTGCAAAGGGCTCGGGTTTACAACTCGACAATTAAGAAAAAACAAGTAAATTCATTCAAGAATGCCAATGATCAGGAAACCCATGTCTACCATAAACAATGAACTGCAACTCGCCAACGATTTTGTTCAGCACACCGGCTGCAATATTTTTCTGACAGGTAAAGCGGGCACCGGCAAAACAACCTTTCTCCATAATTTACATAAGAACACGGCTAAGCGGATGATTATCACTGCTCCAACCGGTGTTGCGGCTATCAACGCAGGCGGGGTAACACTCCATTCTTTTTTTCAGTTGCCATTTGGCCCATTTGTGCCGGGCAGCGAAACATACGAGGGCAATAAGCAGCGACAGTTCAGGTTCAGCAGAGAAAAAAAGCGAATTATACAAAGCCTTAATTTGCTGGTGATTGACGAAATAAGTATGGTACGGGCCGATTTATTAGACGCGGTGGATGCTGCGCTGCGTCGCCATCGCCTTAATAATCAGCCATTTGGAGGGGTGCAACTGCTTGTGATCGGCGATCTGCATCAGCTCTCTCCTGTGGCAAAACAAGATGAATGGCGCATTTTGCGGGAATATTATGAGTCGGTTTATTTTTTCAGCAGCAAAGCGCTTGGGCTTACCGAACTGCTTACCATTGAACTGAAGCATATTTATCGCCAGTCAGACGTTCGTTTCATCAAGCTTCTGAATAGGGTACGTGACAACCGGCTTGATGCATCATCCATTGCGGATCTTAATCAGCGTTATATTCAAGATTTTAAACCTGGCAAAGATCAGGGCTATATTACCCTGACTACCCACAACCGCAACGCCGAATCCATCAATCAAACCAGACTTCAGGCTCTGTCCAAAAAGGAACACTGTTTCAAAGCTGAAATTTCCGGAGATTTTCCTGAACATATCTATCCGACACTGGCCACTCTTCTGCTTAAAAAGGGGGCACAGGTGATGTTTGTGCGCAATGATCCTTCTCCTGAAAAACTCTATTATAATGGTAAAATCGGCAAAATAACCAAAATTTGGAGCAAAAACATCCACGTTATCTGCCCCGGCGACAAACAGGCAATCGTGGTTGAACCAATCATCTGGGAAAACATCAAATACACTCTGAACGAAAAGAATAAGGAAATCGAAGAAGATATAATCGGTAAATTCGAGCAATACCCACTGAAACTTGCATGGGCCATCACCATCCACAAGAGTCAGGGGCTGACTTTTGAAAAGGCTATTATCGATGCCAAAGCAGCTTTTGCCCATGGTCAGGTTTACGTGGCCCTAAGCCGTTGTAAAACTTTAGAGGGCATGGTGCTGAGCTCTCCCATCTCATCTCGTGGAGTGGGAACGGATGAAGCAATAATGTGCTTTGACGAAAACGTTCACCAGAACTCGCCGTCCGAAAGCCGGCTTCAGGCTGCCAAAATCAGCTATCAGCAGCAGTTGTTGCTTGATTGTTTTGATTTTTCACTATTGCGCAACAGTCTCAACTATCTTGTTCGGCTTTTGACAGGTAATGCCGGAGTAGTTCAAGTCTCAGGCATTGAAGATATCCGCCGACTGGAGGAAATGGCCACGAAAGATGTTTTTGTTGTCAGTGAAAAGTTTAAGGGGCAATTGCACACAATTTTTACTGATGGCGGCTTGCCCGAGTCAGATGCAGTTATTTTGGAACGGATCAGCAAAGCATCCATATGGTTTCAGGAAAGGTTTATTGAAATTTTTGAGGAGTCAGTGCCAAAATTGCACGTTGAAACAGATAATACTGAACTCCGCAAAAAGATTGGCAATGCCCTGAGTAATCTCAAAAAAGAAATTGCCGTAAAAGTATCTGGAATACAGTGCTGTGAAAAAGGATTTTCACCCTCAAGTTTACTGCGCGCTGTTTCAGTGGTTGAAATTGATTTTACCCCTGAAAAAGCAAAAAAGCGCCGCCCCCCGGCCTACACCGAATCGGACGTTGCCCATCCGGAGCTGTTTCAGACACTGAAAGACTGGCGTTTCCGCAAGGCCAAAGAAGAAGAAGTCGCCCATTTTCAGGTTTTACATCAACGGATATTAATCCAGATTGTGGTATGCCTGCCAGACAATATTGCTGATCTAAAGAAAATAAAAGGAGTCGGCAAGAAAACCATTGAGAAATACGGCAAAGAACTTGTGGAACTGGTTTTGACCTATCGCAAAAAACACGGAATAGACAATGTCGTACTGCCGGAGGTTAAAAAACGCCCAAAAGAAAGCGGAGTGAGAAAAAATGAGGCTCAGCATTCCGACACGAAACAGACAAGTTTCGATATGTTCAATAAGGGATTAACTATTGACGGGATAGCAAAAGAAAGAGGCCTGGTACAAGCTACCATTGAAGGGCATTTGAGTTTTTTTGTGGAGAAAGGCAAGTTGGATATCAACAAGCTGCTTTCACCTGAAAAACAACAGGCCATTGAAAAGGAGCTTGCTGTAGATCACAGCAATTCCGTCAGTGAAGTAAAAACTGCCCTGGGAGATGATTACTCCTATGGCGAAATCAGCATGATGCTGGCCTGGCAGAAACACCTGGCAGATACTCTGTGAAAATAGCATGGCAGGAGAGGATCTGCCGGAGACTTGCAGGACGTTATGTTGCGAGTTCAGGTTATATTGTGAAAATTCAAAGTTTAGTTTGATAGTATAGGGATCTCCATTTTATGCTTAATGAATTCGGTATGATAGGATACAGGTTATTTTTTCTTGAACGTCCAACATCGAACATTGAACGTTGAACATCGAATGATGAAATCGCTCCTGCCCGCCAGGTTATAAATTGTCAGAATACCTTATTCAAAATTCGACCTGCCCGCAATGCCTTTAGGTAGCCTTGGCGGAATGTCCTTATGCCTTGGCCATATGACAATGAATCATACTACCATCCTTTGTAAAATGCATGGCAGGCGGGTGTTGGGCGTTCGATGTTGGATGTTCATCGACTAACTGCATTTTGAAAAACCGCATGAATGACAGATAAGACAACCCTCTTCATGAAATAAAGCACTGCCGCATTCCGGGCACATATAAGATGCCGGATCTATTTCATTAAAATCTGAATTGGTTACCTTTTTCAACACCTGTGCTATTGCATCAGGACAGGATAGAACCATTTTTCCGTTTTGCCATGCAGGAGAAGGGCATCGAATGCCTACGAGCTGTTTAATAATGGCATTAATATTTACTCCAGATCGCAGGGCAAGTGATATCAATCGGCCTGCCGCTTCTATCTGAGACGAGGCGCACCCCCCTGTTTTGCCCATCTGAGCAAAGACCTCGCACATTCCTTTTTCGTCAAAATTTATAGTAACATATAGTTTGCCGCAGCCTGTGCTGATTCTTTCTGTAATGCCTTGAGTGCGCATGGGCCTTGGTCTTGGGACTATTGCAGATTTCTTTTTATCTTTACCAAAAGTTAAAACCTGATGGCTTCTGCTTCCGTATCTATATATTGTTACGCCTTTGCATCCGCTTTTATAAGCAGAAAGATATACATTTTTAACATCCTCTTTTGTGGCATCTGCTGGAAAATTGACTGTTTTGGAAACAGCATTATCCGAATATTTCTGAAATGCAGCCTGAATTTTAACATGCCATTTAGTTGAAATATCGTGAGAAGTCCTGAAAATCTTTTTTATATGGTCAGGAACAGATTTAACCGACTGTATGGAACCGGTTTTTGCTATTTCAGAAGAAAGTTTTTTGCTGTAAAATCCTTCTTTTTTTGCTGTTTTAATAAAAAGCGGATGTATTTCCAGAAAAGTTTTTCCATCAAGCACATGTCTTGCGTATGCCACGGCAAAAACAGGTTCTATTCCGCTTGAAGTATCAGCAATTATACTGATAGTGCCTGTTGGAGCAATTGTAGTAGTGGTTGCATTTCGCATGTATGGAGATGAGGCTTTGTCAAATATGCTTCCCTTGTAATATGGAAAATTTCCGCGTTTTCCGGCAAGATCAGCAGATGCCTTTTTAGATTCTTCAGAAATCACTGACATTACTTTTTCCGCCTGGGCAACAGCCCTGTCGGAATTGTAAGGAATTCCCAGCTTTATTAACATGTCGGCAAAACCCATTACTCCCAGACCAATCTTCCTTGTGCCCTTGCTCATTTTTTCAATACGTTTAAGAGGATATTTATTTGCGTCTATTACATTGTCGAGAAAATGGACTGAAGAATGAACAGTTTTTTTTAATCTGCTTAAATTAAGACTGTTTTTTGTTACCATTTCAGAAAGATTAATAGAACCAAGTGTGCACGATTCATAGGGCAGCAAAGGTTGTTCGCCGCAGGGGTTAGTGGCTTCAATAAAGCCCAGATCTGGTGTTGGATTATCCTGGTTTATGCGATCAATAAATATTACTCCTGGTTCTCCTGTCTGCCAGGCAGATGCAACAATCATGTCAAATATTTTTTTTGCGGAAACCTGTTTAACAACCTTGCCTGTTTTTGGATTTATAAGATCATAATCAGAATTTTTTTTGAGTGCGTCCATGAATGTTTTTGGTATGGCAACCGAAATGTTGAAATTATTCAATATGCTCAAGTCGTTTTTTGAGTTTATAAAATTTTCGATATCAGGATGATCCACACGTAAAACAGCCATATTAGCGCCTCTGCGGGTGCCCCCCTGTTTTACGGTTTCAGTGGCCACGTCAAAAACAGACATAAATGAAATAGGTCCGCTTGAAATACCGGCGGTTGACAGGACCATATCGTTTTCAGGACGAATTCTTGAAAAAGAAAATCCTGTACCCCCTCCGCTTTTGTGTATTATTGCGGTATGTTTCAATGTTTCAAATATGCTTTCCATTGAATCTTCAACAGGTAAAACAAAACAGGCGGCAAGTTGCCCAAGACGTCTGCCTGCATTCATAAGCGTAGGGGAGTTGGGTAAAAACCATCTGTTGCTCAAAAGCCTCAGAAATTTTTGCTCTGTTTTATCAATATCAGCCTCAGGATCGAAGATTTTATCTGCAGAAGCAATAATTTTTGCCACTCTTGCAAGCATCTCTTCAGGGGTTTCAATTACCTTGCTTTTTAGATCTTTTTTCAGGTAACGGTTTTCAAGGACAGTTCTTGCGTTTTTTGAAAAAGGTATAGACATTGTTTTTCCCCTACACAAAACCGAATTTTTCTTTTAATTTCTTATTAACCCCCGGCGGCACCATTCCTTCAATATCGCCGCCTAAGCGTGCTGCTTCCTTTATTATTGATGAACTTGTAAAAATCCATCGCAGACCGGGCATAAAAAAAACTGTCTGAATATCCTTGTTCAGTTTGCGGTTCATCAGAGCAAGCTGAAATTCATATTCAAAATCAGATACAGCCCGCATTCCACGAACTATGGTATCAGCTTTCTGTGTTTTGGCATAATCTACGAGAAGCCCGCCAAATTTATTTACTTCAATATTTGAAAAACCGTTTAAACTTTCTTCAAGCATCTTGATTCGTTCTTCAATAGTAAAAAGAAATTCCTTAGCAGAATTATTTAAAATAGCTACGATAACTTTGTCGAAGACCTTAATGCTTCTTTTTATAATATCGATATGCCCATTTGTAACCGGATCAAAAGAACCTGGATATATGGCGATTTTTTGCATTTATTTATATTTCCTTTTGTTAGACGATATTACATACACGTATTCTTAAATACGATTACGTATAATTATGGGTTCATTGTCCAATTTTCAGGAAGCCTAAAATGCCTAAAGTATATTAAAGTGCCTAAAGTTAAGGTGTCGCTTCGCTCCATTAATTTATATAAAATTAGCTGCGCCAAAGGCGCATTCATTAACTTTAGGCATTTTAGGCACTTTAGCTCACTTTAGTTCACTTATAAGTCTTCAACTCATCTAGGGTTAACACCTATATATTAAATACGTCACCGTATTTACGAATCAAAGCACTTAGCCACCGATCTACGCTGATTGTCACGGATATTTTTTCTTTTGTTATCATATAACTACTCAGGCACAGAGGGGCAAAGGCACAGTGGCACAAAAGCAAAGTAAAGAATCCTGGCCCAGAGGACCAGGCTTTGGCTATCCCCAGAGGGGATTTGCTTTGCATGAAAAAGATGAACCCTGGTCGCCTCTGGCGCCGCCGAAGGCGGGTAAACATCGAACATCGAACGCTCAACATAGAACATTGAATGTGGATATCGCTCCTGCCCGCCATCGCGAGACATACTCAATGCTCTTCGTTCTTTTGTTATCTCGCTCAGGCGAGGCGGGCGGGTCGCTCATTTTTTTAATAAAATTGAAACGCCGAAGGCGTACCTTAATTCGACGTTCGATGTTCGACGTTCCTTTTTTAAACACAAAACTCCAAGGCAAAGCCATCTATCTCTGACATGGCCCAAAGGACCAGGTTTTTCAGGACACAATAAAAACATATAGAGATTTGCAGGTCTGGCAAAAATCTTTGCCCCTCTGTGCCTTTGCCCCTCTGTGCCTTAGTAGTTACTGTATTTAAACCTGTCTGCGTTCATCCTCCAAAGGCGGACAAGTCTGTGTCTGAATAATTATTCATACAATATATTTCAAAAATGAAACAAGGGTTTTTCCATATTTTCGTTGGTCCTGCAGTTCATACTCAGGAAAATCTGACGGCAATGGCTCTAAAAGGCTGTGCTCAACAACAAGATGTGCTTTTTTTTTTACAGATCCCGCTTTTATTAAGTTTTGCAGGGCAGGCTGGAGAAAGCTCTTGTTATAAGGCGGATCAATAAAAATAAGATTAAAGGCGGCTTTGTCAGATTTGATGCAGTTTAAATTTTTTATTATATTCCATTTTATAATTTTAGATTTGTTCTCAAGCCCACATGCTTTTATATTGCGTTCTATAACAGACAAGGCATTGTTATTAATATCCATAAACAGAGCGGATTCGGCTCCGCGACTCAGTGCTTCGATACCCATGGCCCCGGTGCCTGCAAACATATCCAGAACAACCGCGTTTTTGACATTAAAAGCTAAAATGTCAAAAATCGATTCACGCAATCGGTCTGAAGTCGGCCTTGTAACCATTCCTTTATCTGAATGCAGTTTTTTTGCTTTTAAATTACCCGCTATTATTCTCAATACAATACTCCAAGCATAAGAAGACTTTTGAGACCTTTACACAACCCTTGATTCACCATCAAAAAAAGTAAAAAACCTCATTGATCCTGAGAAATCAGGGTGATAGATTAATTACAGATAACAAAAACTATCATCAACAAGTTGTAAGTGTTATGGCACAAGGCATTCTTCCTTTCAAGCATGAAGCTGAAAAAAACACAACTCAGTAGTGTTTTTATAAAACGACAATAATATCTTTTTCTGAAATTGTTGAAAAAACGTCAATTCCAACGATAAAAATATCCATATGGTTTTTTAGGTGGTGGATTTTGGGCTAGAAAATATCTTGTGTTAAAATATGAATTATGCTATAAAGGCGCTTTAAAAATATAAAAACAAGCTGATTGTTTGGGTTGTCTATTTTCTAAAAGGGGGAAGAACAAATGGCGCAAGAGAATAAAGGTTCAATAATATCCGCGGTGGTAACGATCGTAATAATAGGGTTTATATTGCAGGTTGTTTTTGTTTATGCCGACAGAATAGATTCACCGCACAAGGCTGCTGTTGAGTTTTCCAAGGCATATTTTCTGTTTGACAAGGCAACTATGAACGAACGCCTCTGCAACGCACAAAAAACAATTGATGATGTTAATATTGTAGATGAATATGTTCTGCAAACGGCCAATGGGGCTGAGCAAAGGGGTTTTGATCTAAAATATATGAAAAGCTCCATTTATCATATTAAAACCCATACAACACCTCTGGGGAAAGGGATGGCCGAAGTTGTGTTAACCTGTGCAAAGAGAAATGGCATAAATCCTCTGTATGCAACCGTGGCTAGAATCTTTCGCTTAAGCAAAACCTATCATATTACTGAAACAATTAAAGTTATTAAAGAAGACGACACGTGGAAGGTGTGTGGCAAGGTTTTTACTCTTCCTGCCGTCTGATCTTGCATGGCAACATTGAAAGACCTTTGCAAAACAACAACTGTTAAAAAAATTAAAGTCTTTGCGAACATTCTTTATCGCAAAGACTTTAATTTGAAACCCTTACAAAACAGCACTTTTTGCGCTATTTCGGTGTCAGTCTCAAATCACTTAATGTGCCCTTCCCGTTTCAACAAATCTGCATACCAGCATGCAAAATCAAACATTCCTCTGTATTTTTCATCTTTATTAATCATTCCAACACAAAACTCAAAAGCTCCTCTGCCATAGTCATTGCTATATTTTTCTTCGCTTTGTTCACATAAAAATTCACTGACAAGTTTTTGTGTTGTTCGCTTTGTGGCATCCATCCTGAGATCTATAGGGTCTTTTGGCTTTATAAAAGGATCCCACTCTTCATAACCTTTTTTCAGAATATGCTTTTGGCGACGCGGGGCCATGCTATCAAAAATATACTTTTTTCTTAATTCTTCTTCTTCTTTGGAAATTTCTGGGAAAAGTTCTGTCATAGCACTGTCCTTTGCTTTTTTGATGATGTGTTTACGCTTTGCTAATCCTTGTCTTTATCTGCCGTATCGGATTTTTTTCCTGTCCTAATTCCTAAATACGCTTCATCATAATCTGTTAAAAGAGCCATTGATAAAGGCACAAACAAATCTGCCATCTGTAAATGCTTGGAGTTTACGGCTTTTATCAGTTCAACCGATATTTCGTAAAGCCTGTTATGAATTATGTCCAGATTAACTGTGGAATATTCTTTTCCACTAACAAATCCGGACTTGCCACAGGTGTGGGCAAAACCCCCTATGGCCGTTGGTATCCCATAAAGCCTGCAGGTTATAGGCCGATATTCATACATATCACAAACCTCCTTCTCGTTAAGCAACGGGCACCTCACTCGTTCCTTTGACATGGCCTGCATTATATCATCCTCTTTTTTACCGGCTTGCAAATCGTTATAGGCCTTTTTCTTGACCTTGTGCACAGCCCTGTCGGCTCTGTTTGCCTTAACGACAAGCTGCTCTTTTTTTTTATCTTTAAAAAGTCGGTTAAACTGATTGTTAATATATAAGGCTTCGATAAGGCTGAGATCAAACAATGCATGGCAACAGTCAGAGCATTCTACTTTACATTTTACACATTCAGGAAATTCTTTTTTTACTTTTTCAAAAACAGCGCCTGTAGCTACGACCAAATCTTCGTATTTCTTAAAAAAAGGTGTGAAGTCTATTTCCATAATTTTCCCCTTGTAATTAATAAAGTTATAAAACCCCTGCTCCGCGCTTTAGTCATTATCTCTCAAACCATTACTATTGTTTCACGTGAAACACTATTTGCCAATACAAAATTTGCTAAAAATGCTGTCAACGATATCTTCGTCTGCGTTAATACCTGTGATACCGCCCAGCGCATCAATTGCATCTTTAACATCAACAGCAACCAGATCAAAAGGCATTTTCTTTCGCATTCCTTCAATAACCGACAATGCGGCCTCAAGGCTTTTATCGAGAATAAGCTTGTGCCTTAAATTAGGAATAACCGCATGTTCTGCATCAAAAGCCTCTTCGCCAAGAGATGTTTTTGCTATTAAACCTTTAAGCTCTTCAATTCCCTGATTATAAAGAGCCGATATTTTAACTCGCGGAATATTTATCCAGGAATCCGGTATATCGGGCATATATTCACCGGCAACTAAATCTGACTTGTTTATAACAATTATCAGTTTCTTTTCGCTGACCCTTTCATATATCTTGTTGTCTTCCTTTGTTGTTCTGCGGCTTGCATCAATCATAAACAAAACCAGATCGGATAAATCCGCATATTCATAAGTCTTTTTTATACCTATAACTTCGACAATATCCTCTGTTTCATGCAGACCAGCGGTGTCAGTTATAACGACTGGAATACCCTTAATACTCAAAGACTCTTCTATTAAATCCCTTGTAGTACCGGGCACTGAAGTTACAATAGCTCTGTCTTTTTGTATAAGCCGGTTCATGAGGCTCGATTTTCCTACATTGGGACGACCAACAATGACAAGTTTTATGCCGTCTCTTAAAACATGTGCATTCTTGTATTGTTTGATCAGCCCCTCCAGCTTTCCAATAATCCCGCTCTGTATTTTCTTGATTACAGTATTAACATCAACAATTTCTGCGACATCATCAGGAAAATCTATGGCTGCATTTATTTCAGCAAAAATATCTAACAGCAAACCTCTTATTTGCTCAACCTCTGCCTGCATGTCTCCTTTTAGCAACATTGCAGCAATCTCGAGAGACTTGTCTGTCTTGGCATTGATCACATCAATAACCGCCTCTGCCCGCGTAAGGTCAATACGACCACTAAGATATGCTCTCTTCGTAAATTCGCCGGGTTCGGCAAGCCTGGCGCCTTGTTTTAATACGAGATCCAGTATAGAGCTTAATACAACAGGCCCTGAATGCGCCTGTATCTCTACAACATCTTCTTTTGTATATGAGCGGGGCGATTTCATGAAGACCAGAAGAGCTTCATCGATAATCATGTCCGTAGCAGGATCAACAACATGTCCATGATATAGGTAGTGTGATTTCAGGCCTGAAAAAAAAACATCACGGCTGGAAGCAGCATTATCTGAGACAAAACGCGAACTTCTAAAAATATCAGCAGCTATAATTAAAGCCTTTTTACCGGAGATTCTGATAATACCGATACCACCTCTGCCTATCGGCGTAGCAATAGCGGCAATAGTGGATTTGTCCATCTTATGGGCAAAACCTCCTTGTTTCATTATTCCTGATCAAGAGTTGTGGCGCAAGGCTCAGAGATCTTTTCCTTTTTGTTGGAATTCTTCCTGGGGAATATCATCAACTTTTTAATATAACCATTACCTATGCTCTTGGTCCTAACCTGATCATCTTCTTTTAAGGTCAGGTGCACAATTCTTCTGTCATAAGCATTCATCTGACCTATTGTTACGGGTTTCCCTGTTTGCTTTGCCTTTTTTGATAGTCGTTCAACGAGCTTCTGAAGGCTTGCCTGTCTGTCGTTGAGATACCCCCCCACATCTACCTGTATCCGTATTCTTTTTTCGCTGTGCTTGTTAACTGTTTTTTCAACAAGATACTGTATGGCCTCGAGCGTCTGCCCGTGTTTGCCAATTAGAAGAGCTGGAGCACCTCCTTCTATTCTGAACAATATTTTCTCGTCATCCTGTTCCATAGATATTGTTGCATCAACAGTAATACAATCAATTATATGACGCAAAACATCCTTGCCAAGATCAACAGGATTTTCAGAAAACGTATCTTTTTTTAAATCATCTTTTTTTAAATCATCTTTTTTTAAATCATCCGACTTTTTTGTCGTCTGTGCGGGTATTTCTTTTAACGATTCATTCTTATCGCTGTTTCTCAACAACGGTTTTTCGCTGACAGGCTCCTGGATGGCCTTCTGTTGTAAAGGCCTGGCGGCGGCTTTAACCCTTATCTTAGCTTTCTTAGCACCTACAAGGCCAAAAATACCGGTAGATCCATAAGAAACAACATCATGCTTAAGCTTCTCCTTGGGTATATTAAGTTCACCACAGGCATTCTGTATTGCCTGCTCAACATCTTTACCTTCAAATTCCAAAGAGGACGACATAGACAACCTCCACTATTAACCTTGTTTTATTATATAATGCTGCTGTGAAATGGATAAAATATTATTTATCAGCCAGTACAAAACAAGACCTGAAGAAAAATTTATAAATATTACTGTAAAAATAATGGGCATAAACTTCATCATTTTGGCCTGAGTTGGATCTGTTCCCATGGCCGGTGTCATTTGTTGCTGCAGAAACATGGTGGCCCCCATAACAATGGTTAAAACAGGAATGCCGTAAGGGGGCTCCATCAATGGAATAGCAAAATTAAAATGAAAAAGACGATCTGGAGCAGACAGGTCTGTAATCCAGCCCATAAAAGGAGCATGTCTGAGTTCTATGGCCTCATACAGCATACGATAAAGAGCAAAAAATACAGGTATCTGCACAAGCATTGGAAGGCATCCGCCCATTGGATTTATTTTATAGGTTTTATATAACGCCATGGTTTCTTCATTCATCTTCTTTTTATCATTTTTATATTTTTTCTTTAGATCCGCCATCAACGGCTGAATCTTTTTCATTTCAGCCATTGAACGATAGCTCTTTGTTCCAAGAGGCCAGAGAATTATCTTTGTTGCTATGGTTAAAATAATAATAGCAATGCCATAGTTAGGGATAAGGCCATATAGAAAATTCATAAACCAGAGACAGGGTTTGGCAATAATATCAAACATTCCAAAATTAATCGCCTTGGCAAGATTATAATCAGTTTTTTTAAGAATATTCGTGCTCTTGGGTCCAAAAAAGAGCTTGTAGCCATAAGTCTGCTGCGTTCCTGGCTTTATTATGGTTTCCGGCTGTACATACTGTGCCTCCAAAACATTCTCTTGAGGCAGAAAAAGACGCATACTTGCTTCTACAGGTTTAGCAGGAATAATGCTGGACATAAAGTAACGATTCTGAACCGATACCCATTGAAGATTTCCTGTGTATGTGTTTTGCTTTTTAATTTTTTTTGCTTTAATCTGCTCAAGCGACCCATTAATAAGAGCGCTCGGCCCTTCAAAACCATACCTTGATGTTTTTTCAGGACGGGCTTTTAGTAACGACAACATCAAATTGTCCTGTATTGCATAATGAGACGCGTTTTTGATTGTTACATTCAATCCAATCAAGTATGTTTCAGGAAAAAATATAAACTTTTTTTCTACAACCACACCGCTATCAGATACCCATGAAAAGACTATCTTTTTTGGATTGTCATTGATTCTCACAGAGTCCGCAGTGGTGTTTAAGGTAAACAACGCATTACGCAATCCTGGAATACTATTGCCGGCAAGTCCTATCAGCACTGTTCCCCGATCATGTATTTTTGGAGATATCATTTCATATAAGGGTGAATCATCGTCATTGGTTTCCTTGTATTTTTTCAGAACAACGCTATTAAATGCAGCCCCTTTTTCCGAAATTTTAGCTGAATATAAGGGTGTATCAATAGTAACTGTTCTAATTTCTCTACCTGCTGTTGCCGGTTCAGCTAATTCTTTTTGTTCAGACAGCAGATCCGATGTGATTTTTTTATCAACCATTTTTTCGTCGAGGTTTTTATTAACCGACTCACTTTTTAGCGTTTGTTCAGCATGCTGGTTTTCAATGAGGGGCTGAACATCTTTTTTGTCTATAAAAAATATTTCCCATAAAACAAAAACAAGTAAACAAAGAGTTATAGCTATAGCTAACCGACCAAAATCCATAATGTACTCCTAAATTTTATTCCCTAATATTTAATGACTAAAATGCATCAGAACTATCTGACGTTTTTATGGTTGCATTGGCAGAATCTGTAAGGGGCTATCAAACAGGGGATACAACAACCTTGCACAATCATCGAGACTCATCTTTCAAATGAGTCTCGAATGAAACAAACAAATCAGGTTTGTAATAATCGTCATGTTCAGGCCTATAGCTTTAAGGAACG
>Ga0222695_1000490_pt1 | contig 21322 bp, 14 predicted proteins | sample AntAcemetage1398_FD_179834 | JGI IMG/M metagenome (GOLD analysis project Ga0222695, IMG submission 179834) | Saline water microbial communities from Ace Lake, Antarctica - #1398 | ecosystem: Environmental > Aquatic > Non-marine Saline and Alkaline > Saline | place: Antarctica: Ace Lake...
CGGTATTCCTCAATGTTTTCAATGGCTTAAGGATACCGCATTTTTGTTTCAATTGCAAGTTTTTTCTAATGATTTTAATAGGTTATTTCATTTTCAGAGCTGGAAATAGTTTTGAAATCAGCTCAATCTTGTATTAAGTGTATCGAAGGTTAAGTTTTTATCAAGGAGTTTTGAAAAAGTTTTCTTACATCGTTCCGCTAAAAAGTATTAATCCTAGAAGTATTATTATAACAGCACCTGCAATGTTAAGAACTTTTTCAAGCATTTCGCCGTTTTTTATTAAAGTTGAGCTGAGTTTTTGGCCTTGTCTGTTTAAAAAGATAGCAGAAAGTCCTGCGAGACTGATGGTTGCGCCCATACCCAGAGCCATTGCCCCGGCAAGTGCAATCCCGAAAAGATAGACTCCAAGAGTCATAGAAAAAATAAGAATGATAGTTGTTCCGGGGCAGGGTACTATTCCGACAGCAAGAGCGATTGAGAATAGACTTCTGCCGGACTTCTCTTTGTTACTATGTTTATGCCTGAAGGCCTGGTAGAGAAGAAAACTTCCGACAAGAACAATGACAATATAGCTTATCTTCTGCATTGTGATATTCAGTTCATCAATGTTCTTCATTGTTCCACTGGATATGATAAAGTATAGCAAAGTGACAGATAAGATTGCGCTCATTGCATGAAATATGCCGGTGGAAAACCCAAGGATAAGTCCCTTTAAGTATTTAGATCTATTGGATAGAAAGTAACTTGTTGCAAAGATCTTTCCATGCCCGGGGCCAAGAGAATGTATCATGCCGTAGATAAAGGATATTATCAGCGCAAGAAGTATTGTTCCAGGTGAGGGGTCTTCCTTTGTTTCTCTGATCATTTTTGAAAGCTTAGAGTTTAGTTCTCTTTGTATTTTTATGAACTTTTCCATAAAGGGCATTGTTATAGAAGGTTCACTGACAGTTTGTTCAGGAACTTCCTTTTTGGCTTTTTTGTTCAGGAATGGGTTTCCACCTGCGGTAAGGTCAAAAATGGATAGAAGAATAAGAATTAGTATTGTTTTTTTCATTTCTTTTTAAACTTCACAACAATATCTTTTGAAGGTCTCTGACCGTAATAATCAGTAGCTTTCCCGTAATTAAGAACCTTTATGGAATGATTGACAGCAACATTTGATTCAACTTCCGGTTTTTTAATATCAAAATCTATGTAGAAAGTTTCATCAAATACTGAGAAATTCACAACAGTTTCTTTTTTGGCGACTTTAATGTTAAGTGGAACATAGAAACGGTAGACAAGCTGGTTCTTTTTAATTTTTGCGACAAAATTTTTAACTTTTGTAATAGTTTTAATCTTTCCGTTGATCCTCATATCAATGAAGTATCTGCTTTCAGCAACGAAGTCAAAAGCATTCTTTTTTACAATGGCAGTTTCTTTTACGCTGAATGATTTGTTTTTATCCTTGTCATATTCATCGATAATAGTTCCGCTGAACATTTCATCAAAAGTCCACTTAACAAAGATGCCTTCAAGTTTCTCCGAGTTAAAAACAACTGTAGTTTCAGAAGTAATGAACATGTGTGGGTGTGAATAGATCGAAAGTGAAAAAAGAAAGAAAAAGAGAAAAGCAGTGAGTTTCATTGAGAGATTTCCTTGTTAGTATTCATAAATTCCAATATCGAATGCGTCTTTATCACGCTCTTTTCCTGAATAGTCTCTGATGGATTCTTTAACAAAAGTTCCATTGTCAATGCAGGGAGAAGAATCCGTCAAATGTATGTCAAGATCTGCAGAAGTCGTCCCTGACGGCCAGAATTGAGCTGTCGTTCCAGTTTGGGTTGTATAAGAAAGGGTGTCGTTAGCAAAGAAAACGGAAGCTCCGCCTATAGAAGTTATCTCTCTTAGCACTCCGTCGTTGTCTATTTCAACAAGATAAGCTGTTGTCAGACCGGAAATCGTCGAATGAAAGTCAATGCGAGTTGTGGTTCCAGGATCAAAGGCAATTGCAAAGAATTGAGGAGCGTTTACAAATAGAGGGTTAGTTTCAGTCACACTGTTTAAGACATTAGAAGAATCTTCCTGCATGATCTGAGTTGCGCTGTTTGTTCTGGAGACATTGTTGAAAAAGACAGAGTTCTTAATAATGAAATGTGCTCCGACCTGAGAGTAGATAGCAGATCCATCGCCGTTGTAAATAGAATTATTAACAAAGTCACAGTTAGAGATAGCGATATTTGTTGAATTTATATGGTTGAAGTAAATAGCTCCTCCTCCGGTACTTGAAGTTCCCTGATTATTAATAAAGGAAGAATTAACGATCACAGAAGGATCAAGAGTGTTGTAAAGTGAACCCGAGATATGCATAGCTCCACCATACTGGGCCTTATTATCCTCAAAAATACAGTTTGCAACCTTTGATCCTGTCAGGATAGGTCCTGAAAATCCTCCGGCATATCCATTTCTTATTACAAAACCATCTATAACGACGTTGTTTCCACCTTCCACAGCAATAATTGTGATCGTGTTTTTCTCCCCATCGAGAATGGTCGGTGTCGCAGATGGATCAATTCTCTCTCTGAGATATTTTTCAGTTCCTGCAAATCCTCCGTAGATCTTAATGTCGTCAGATAGAGAAACAATGTTGTCCTGACTTGCTCCCACTTCGCTGTAAGTGCAGTTTCCGCCTTTTACGAAGATAGTCCCTGTTTTTTCTAATAAATTTATCTGTGCTATAGCCTGATGAAAAGTCTTTAAAGGTGATGCCCAGGAACTTCCATCTCCAGTTGAAGTAACTTCGCAGTCAACATAATAATCTGCCTGGACAGATTCATGTTCGTAAGCTCCCATATCACTGAAATCTCCAAGTGGTCTTTCTGTTCCCTCAACATCATCATAAAGGTGAGGTGAGGGGTGACCTGAATCAATTGCAGGACTTGTCGGGTCAAGGTGCAGGTCAGTATCTTCGTTTATGAACATTCCACTTCCTGAAGGTATTGAGTTTATGTTTCCTTCTCCGCTGTCTCCTGTTCCGTATGAATAGATTATTACTAGATCAGTTGAATCAATTCCATTATCCCAGAAAATTGAGTTCTTAATTTCCCCCTTCATTCCATAAATTGCTTCACATCCGCTGACTGAGCTTGTATTTTTTGAGAAAGTGGCGTGATCGACAATTATCTCGTCATCAGCTCCGCCATTAATCGCTCCACCAGAAGTTTCAGCATTGTTTTTAAGGAAGATCGAATTATCGATCATTACAGCGCTATTCGATGTGAGCTTTAGAGCACCTCCTGTTCCGCCAAAACCTGACGACGCCAGAGCAACATTTTCCTTAAAAACGCATTTGTCGACAATTGATGCACTGTGATATTCGGTAATAGCCCCACCGTTATTAGAAATATTCTTAAGGAATTCACATTCTTTGTATTCTAGGTTTGAAGCATTTTTACTGAAAATAGCTCCACCAAATTCGCCTGAACTGTTTTCGTAAAAAAAGCACCTGTAAAATTCAGTTCGTGGAGAGGAAAAACCTTCATTATAGACGGCACCGCCAAAATTTTCAGCATAGTTTTCTGTAAAGATACAATGCTTAACAAAAGGTTCGGAAAACGAGTTCTCTGTACCGTAATTATACATGCCGCCACCGACTTTCTGGTCATCGGTATCACCATCAGCATTACCTCCGGTTATGATAAATCCATCGAGTGAAGCATGATTCAAGTTTCCTACAACTACATGATAACTGTAATCTTCTCCATCAAGAACTGAATGGACTATCGGATCTCCAGGTCTGTATCTGTTATTTTCCTCCTGATCGTCGTAAACTTCGTCACCCTCAAATCCACCAATGATCTTAATACTATTTTTCATTGTTATAACAGGAGACCGATCATGAAGAGAGTTTGTATATGTTCCCTGCTTTACCCAGATTTCACATCCACTCCAGGCTTCATCAACTGCTTCCTGAATAGTTCCGAATGCATCACCCCAGTCTCGTCCTCGGGTTCCAGTTCCATCAGGTTTTACAAAGAAAATACATTTTCTGACATAGATGTAGGCAGAATAGGTTTCTTTTATTCCTGAACCATCTTCTATCTCGAAAGTAACGGGACAACTTGAGGCGCATTCTTCCTCGAAGTTCGCATCGATCTCTACATTACAAGTAACTGCTCCAGAGCCAACGCCAGTTGAAGTGATAGTGGATTGAGCTTCTTCATTTAATACTCCGCATTTTAAATATCCGGGATCTCCTTCTGAACTATCAGGAAGGTCAGAGTCAGTTCCAGAATATGTGAACTCTAAATGTTCTCCGACAATTAAATGGTACTGTGTTGCAGGAGATTGCGTGAATTCAGGATAGTTATTGTGCTCTGCTATTGTAATGGTGACTGTTTCAGACACTATTTCTCCATAACCATCTAATATTTCTACTAAGTATGAACATTCAGTGTTTCCGGTTTCTTCATCAGGCTGTCCTGTTCCATTACAGTTTACATCAAATGTGAGCCAGCTGCCGCAGGTATTGTTCTTTATTTCACAGGACATAAATCCGGGGTCTGTTGTTAGGATGTTGGGTCTATCAACGTCAGAAAAGTTTGCATAGCAGTAAAAATCAGTTCCTTCGGTTGCAGCAGTTGTTTCAGGAGTTTCACAGGTTCCACCAAAAGTCAGCACAGGAGCGTTGTTCACTTCAAGCACGTTAACAGAATCTTCTGCCGTAGATTCTCCTGCAATAACCGCAGCAGTACAGGATGTAGGACTTTCAAATTCATTGAATGTCTTTTTATATTTCCATGAGCCACCTTCGTTCACAACTGAGCCATAGCAGTTATCTAAACCCGATGCAATAGACGGAGTTCCGCCATTTGGTGTTATGTCACAGATGAGTTCTACCTCTTCGTCAATAGTTTCCGGACAATCCAGTGTTACTGTAGAATCAACCTTGATGATAATATTGCCGCTGTAAATTGATTTAACCCCATCAGTCACATGATACTGAAAATCGCAGGTTTCCATATCTCCTGATGTGAGATCTATCTTACACGAAACTGTGCCTGCGGTATCTCTTAGACTCGAAACTGAAACATCAAAAGAACATGAATCAGAATCAAGTTCGCAGCTGAGATATCCGGGATTGCCCTCGTTTAGATTGGGAAGGTCAGTGTCAGATGCTTTGCCGTTTGTTTTACTGAAAATTTTGTTTGCAATAACTTCAATAGCTGAAGGTTCTTCTGTCCAGACAGGGATTTCATTTTTCTCAATGAGTGATGAGGTGACAGTTTCAACAGTTTCTTCTCCATATCCATCCGTAAGTACAAGCTTAAAGTTACAGTTGCCTGAATTTAGTTCTTCCAGCATAGTTCCTGAAACTGTGCAGCTGTAATTTTCGTTTAAAATATCAAGTTCAATTCCACAGGTGTTATCTCTGACACTGCATGAAGCAAAACCAGGATCAGTTTCCAGTTCCTGTGGATTATCATCGTCAGTAAAATAAAAAGTTCTGTTTGATAGATATGTTTCTCCAAAGTTAAACCCGTCAAAATCAGAAGAGGTAAACTTAGGTGGGGCGTTAACCTCGTTAATCGTTATTTCCGCTTGGGCGACTTCATTGTTTACAGTGTCTCTAATTTTTGCAATACATGTTCCGGGTCCAAATGATTCTCCCGGAGTAAAGCTATACGTAGTTTCATTCTCTATCTGTCCTCCGCATGTGTCGCCGCTGGCTAGAACAGCACTATTATTTTTAGAAAATATCTCACAGAGAACCTTGCCTGAATCTTCATCAATAGTTTCGGGACATTTTATTGTTATAGAAGGAGCGACATCTTCGTCTGGCATATTTGAGTCTATGTCTGTTGGGCTGTCACTGCCTGCGTCGTTTTTCTCGTCAGCTGACTCATCTAAAACAGTCTGATCATTTGAGATAACATCATCGTCAGACTCAGAGGTGCTTTTGCCATTGTCACAGCTTATTTGAAGAAAAAGGGATGTAAGCATAAAAAAAAGAATTAAGAGTTTGCCTTTCAATTTAGAATCCTTCTATTGGTTCCTGTTTTTGCCGGATAATAATATCATAAAGAAGGAAAGCTGTCTATGGTTGGGATGGGTTCTAGATATCTTTTTCGTATAATCCTGTTTTTTCATCTACGAGTTTGAAGTTCATCTTTTTAAGATATCCAGAGTGTTCTTTGACACAGGATCTAGTCTGATATTTATTGAAGTCGTTGTTTTTAAAATGCTCTTTTTTATCAAAGAGAAGAAAAGATGTGTTTTTCATGTCGCGATAATCGGGGATTGTATAATCAAGCATGATGTCTATGGTTTTTTCCTTTTCATTTTTACAGAAGATAAAAATTCCCGCAGGTACAAGGTTTCTGAGAATAAAAACTATCTCCGGTTTTTCAAGCTTGTCAGAGTTGAAATTTGGAAAGAACTTTGAAATATCATCTTTGTAAAAGTCAATGAAATTAGCTAGATAAGGTGAGTCGTGATCAATTCCTTCAAGTAGTTTAAAAAAGTTTTTTTCACTTAGCATTTTGTAAAGAAAATATATATCTACAAGAAAAATCCAACCATTTACCGCAACAACAGGGTAGGCTCCCACGAAGTATCCATAGATCGCAAAAGTGAGTGCTCCAATAGCGTTGAGGATCCTTAGCCTCAATATGTTGCTCATCATCAGCGATACAGCAATCATTACGCTGGAAACATATCCGAAAATTTCAAGAAAGGTCATGACAGCTCCTTAAGAAAAAACAAAAACAGGAGATGATAGCAGATTTTCTAGATACTGACAACTGAACATCCTGAAGTTTTAGAATCATCCGTTTCTTCTTCAGTTTCAGTGATGTCATTTACAGTGTCATAAAGCGTAAGAGTTGGATCACCGTAATAATTTATCATGAGTTTTCCTGCAAGTGCTTCGATTGAGCCGTCCATTCCGAGTTCATTTCTTGCTATGGCGAAAACATAGGCTGCGGACTTTCCATTTATCAGTCCTTCATACATCAATGCTCCTGCGTTATTTTCACTGAATTTACCAGTATCAAGTTCAGATTCATAATCAGAATAATCAGTTCCATCAAGCGGGGTGACATTTGTTGATGAAAGAACTCCGACGGCCGCATTTTTTAAAAGCATGGAGTGAGTCAGGTTTTCAGGAACTTCAACACTTCCAACTTCGCAACTAACCGCCACAATAAATCCAGGATTGGTATAGGTTGCATTTAAGACTGAAGTTGAATCAATAAGCAGAGGCTGATCCATTTCTGAACCTTGTGCAGCATTGTCTTCATTTGTGTCTTCCACCCAGATCGTTCTTGCAACCATTTTCGGGAGTCCGTGACCGAACCACATCACCATGCCATATCCTTTTTCCCATTCTTCAACAAAATTGTCTTTTGTGAGCGGAATAGATGAATTAAATTGTGAAGTTTCATGACCTTCTTCTTCAAACATTGTAGTGACGGAAATATCCTCACCTGAAAAGAAATTATGACGGATCCAGTCGGCACTTTCCGCTCCGTCAAGAGTGTAGGGCCAGGTATAGGTCGTCATTTTCTGACCTTTGAAATAGTAGAATGAGGCGGATAGAAGCACTTTTTTTCTGTATGCGGTTTCTTGTTCAGTCTGGTTCATATAGTTTATTGTGTTTTGCAAAATTGTGTCAAGCTCAGTTGTGTCATCAAAATAAACGGGAATTCTTCCAACGGCAAGATCAGGAGTATAGCTCATTCCGCCTTCGCCTTCATCAAGTTCATGTTCTCCGTACTGTCCATTACCGTTCTTATCCCAGTTTCCGCTCAAACTTCCGTAAATTGCATCAGTTTCGAAGTATCTGCAGTCGATCGCAAAACCTCCGCATTCATCATCACTGAAACTGTGTCTGGGCCAGACTCTCCACATTGGAATGTCACCATAGTCTGCATGAGCATCACCGATAAGAAGAAGATAGCTGAAATCAGCTGCAACGGTTTTCAGCCATGATCTTATCTTTTCAGCTCTTTCAATACCCATGAGATCTTCAGTGTCGTAATTACTTTCAGTTGCAAGAAGAACTGTATATCCGCGACTTTCTTTCTCCTTAATAAAATCATCAAGAATCGCAGATCTTTCTTTAATAAGATCAGTTGTCACAATGATAAGAGATTTTTCGGCAGCATCGGCAAAAATGAAAGAAAAGCAGAGTATTATGAGTAAAAATGTTAGTTTTTTCATTTATTCCTCCATTTTATCAAAATCTTCACAGGTGATCTCTTCATCTCCTGCTGAGGCGTAGCATGTGCATCCATTATCAGGATAGTATTCAAGTATCTTTGTTTCATCAGCAGTAACTGAAATCCTTCCGGCGATCTCAAAAATATTTCCCGGACTGAAGTCATTGCCATCGTTAAGACAGATATAGACTTCAGAATTCTCCGATTCGTTGTCTAAAAGTGCAATAGGACATGATTTTATATAACCTTTCCCTTCTACTTCCATATATTTTGTTCTTAGGAAGGATGAGAAGAAATTAAAAGTGTTTTCAGAGCTGAAGGTAAGAAGATTCTGTTCATTTTCCCTCATGGCTTTAAGTTCATCCATCAGAATAAAGAACTGAAGGTCGTTATAAAGTGCGGCAGTGTTGTTGTTCACAAGTTCGTAATTTCCGACCATCTGAACGTAAACTGCTGATTTTCCAATGATCTGAGTGGTTCCGGCTCCTGAACTGTAGTTGTCAGCATGATAAGTTTCACCGTCAAGTTCCATGATGGCAAATTCCGTGTATCCTGATTTGAATTCTCCACCACCGTTGATCTCTCCGCTAAACTTGAATTTGATATAGTTCTCATCCTGTGATTCAAAGAATCCTTCAGGAATTTCGCAACTGAAATCAGTTCCCGTTTTGGCGGTTTCTTCATCGAAATCTTCTTTTGTCAGGCTGTTACCGTCTGAATCATAGAAAATGCAGAGTTCGGTACGGTTCTCTTCAGTTATTTCAACAGGGTCTGACATTGTAATGTTGCCCCAGAAAATAAGATTTTCACCTTCAGAAAATGTTGAGTTTGCATCGTGATCGACAAAGAGCTTAGAATCTGGATTATCAGAACCGCTTAATGCACAGTACTGCATGAAGTATTTGCTGTCAGCACGCATTACAACGTAATATGAATAAAGTGTTACCCATGAAAGGGTGGGCAAAGGAACAATGTTTTCACCATTTTCTTTAAGCTTAAGCATCGTTTCAGTTGGAATTCCCATCGAAAGATAATCATAGGTGTAGGTCGAGTTGCCGTTTTCAAGATTCCCCTGATCGTTAAGTGAATAAATGTTCATCTGGAGATATTCTTTTCCTGCAAGTGCGGGCTGTTCATAATCCTCAGGATATTTTTGTGTGAAAAGGTTTTTATCTCCCTCAAGAACAATTTTATCTTCACCGAAAGTAAAGTTGAAATCGCCCATTCCACTTATCGCTTTCTGATCTTGCACTGCCTGAGCGCTGTTTATTAAGCCTTTGAAATTAAAGATTAATTTGTTGGTTTCCGTGTTTTCAAAAAAGGAATCTTCAGGCTCAGTTTTGATGTATTCACTTTGATCAGAATCGTTAATTTCCACGTTGTCTTCATCAGATTTGTCAGTAGTCACAGTGTTCTCTCCACATGAGAACATGAAAACAACTAAAAGAAGAATGTTAAATCTTTTCATATCCTTACCCCGCAAAAAAGGTTTTCTCTATAACAAAAGCAACAAACATACCTTAGCATAAAAGGTAATGATTACAACGGATTTAATAGTTGATTAGATGTCTAAAATCTGATATGTTTATTTCAGAATCAAAGATACGAGGCGAGCATGAAGTTTTTACTGGTTTTTACACTTTTTTCTTTTTGTTCCTGTGAGACGTTTATTTATAACGAAAAGAAATTTCAGGAGCAAGATGATGATTACTATATAGAATATTATACCGACAACAGTGATGAATATGAAACTCCAGATATTGACACAGGCAACCCTTATGAAAACTGTGATTTTGAATCAATAAATAAAAACTGTTCACTTGATAATGAATGTGGAACATGCAACATCTGTGTGAAAGGAAAATGTGCAAGGGGGTGTGTTGAAGATAGTGACTGTAGCTTACAACAAGAAGGCGTAAAGTGTAACAAGAAGTTAAATAGATGTCTTAATCTTGTTGGATCTGATGGAGCGTGCTCAGAAGAGAACTGTCCGACGGGGTGCTGTTATTCAGAGCCGGGATTAACAAAATTAATATGTATGAGAGAGCCTAAAGCTCAGATGTGTGGACTCTGCTCAAATGGGGAGATATTCATTCCGCAAACTCCAGTGTGTTTGAAGGTGGTCTGTTCTGTTAATTCGGATTCCTGTCCAAAATGGAACGAGAATCTTCTTGATCCAATTTCACCTGAATATATGTGTGATCCCGAAGAACTTATCTGCACAGAAGCTCCGGAGGAGTCTGTTGATGAAGATACCGTTGATGAAGATGTAACAGATTTAGATTCTGAGCAAAATGATGAAGATTCAAATGATGTTGAAGCCACTGATGTAGACAATAATTCTCAAGTGAGTGATAGTTAACAAAACGATAAAACGGTAGATGATCCTGAACGCAGGGATAACGTTTTGATAATTTAAATAGTGACTCTTAAACAGTTTCCTCAACGATTTTCGTGATAATTTTTTCGACTTCTTTTGCAACTTTCTGGAGTTCTTCGTCCTGCGAGAGGGCTAAAAGCATTTGTGCGGGTTTTAGGAAACCAATTTTTGTTGTGCCTTTTTCTGAATAAACAGAGATGCGGCAGGGTAGTGCCATGTTGAGTTTCATGTCGTGTGAGATGACTTTGTTTGCCTGTCTGGGATTACACACTTCAAAGATCTTACACTGTTCTTTAAATTCGATTCCTTTGTCTCTGAGGGTTCCACCGAGGTTGTGGGTCGCAAGAACGCCGAATCCATTGTTTTTTACAGCTTTGTCAAGATCATTGCATGTTTGAAGGAATTCTTTTTCTGTTGTTTTGATGTAATACATTTTTTCTCCAGAAATTATTGTTGTAAAAATAATTTTTCAAGTGCTAACCCGCCTGGATAGGCATAAGAAATATAATGATCAAATCCGTAGATCTGTATTCCAAAAGGTTTTTTTAAGCTTTCTGTGATGGTATGGTATCCGCCGCCTTCAAGAGTGTCGTAAGATGTTGAGTTTTCTATTTCGCGTGGTCTGTCACGGTTTGACATGTTGTGAATTTCGTAATATCTGACAACGTGTTCAAGATTGTTATCTGCTGAATCTTTGAGATATCCTGCGGTTTCCCATGTTCCATCTTGTGTTGAGAGTGTTTTTTCATTTACTGTTCCTTCATCAATGAAGATTGTGCTTCCTTTTACTGCAGTAATTGCAATGTAACCATATTTGAGATCTCCGGGAACGTAGATCTGATAAGAACTTCTGAACTGGTCAACTGGAACGGCGTAACTCATTGCAGGATCGCCGCCTTTATTCATCATAAGTTCCTGACTTGCATCAGGTGAGTCAGAATAGGGAATTCCAACATACTCTTCAGAAGGGAGTAATGTCATCGCAAAAAACGGTTTGTCGCCTTTTATTGTATGATTAAAAACATCTCTAAACTGGAAGATCTCTCCGGCATTGAGAGTGAGTGTCGCTCTGCAGAAATCTCCTGCATCATCGGTGGTTCCATTTTTATCAACTCTTGTACACGCAAGGTTTCCGATTTTACTGTTCCAGTGTTCATCAAGGATATTTGTTACCCAGTCAACCTGACTGTGATAGTTAAAATCCTTGGGTGCTTCTTCGATTGTGTAGGATTCTACGGGAGTATCAATCGTAATCTCGGTGTTATCTTCATGAGCCACGATCTTATACATTGTTATTCCGCTTCCAAAAGGGCAGGTAGATTCATGGTTGGTGTAGTTGTTGCCTCTGGAGCAGGCGTAGTAACGATATCTTTGTGAAACTCTTCCAAGAACGTATTTATTTCCCCAGCTTGAAACGGGAGGAAGCTGTTCTTCAAGGTGTTCAGTTCCAAACATGTAGAATGGAACCATCGAACTTTTAGCATTTGAAAAGACAGCAATTGGTTTGTCTGATTCAATAAGAGATCCTGAAAGATCTCCGCCCGGTTGACAGAATTTTCTGCCATAGACATAACAGCTTGTATTTATTAGAAAATCGTCATCTTTTATGCAGATCGTTCCATGGACTGGATCACTAGTTTTTACTGCTCCGCAAGTCTGCTGCGACGCTGTTTCGAGACTGAGAACTTCATTTGCGTTAAGAGTGAAAGTTCTTTCAACGCCTTTTTCAAGGGCGGTTTTGTCAATAGTTTCGAGATTTGCGTCATCATCACTTGCAATGACAATAGCAGAAGTAGCCGCTGTTGGAGTTATTTTCACCTCAGTTGCGTCTTTTGTCGCTATGACAGTAAATCCTGCCGGATGTTCATATTTGTTTGTTAGAGCCTCTTTTATTCCATGAGGAACAGTCACAACCCGGTAAGTCGTGTCCAGAGCTCTTTCAGGCAGAAGCAAAGACGCATCACTTGAAGCATTTCCCTTGTAGTTGGGATTAAACTGATAGGCAAAGACTGGCTGATCGGATTCAAGTGTGAAAGATCTGTATCCGATTGAAGAGCCGTCAACAACATGTCTGTCTTCTGTAGCGGTGTCGGCGGTTTCTGGAAGTTCTATGGTCACAGATCCGCCAGCGGGAACAGTTGCTTTATCCGCAAGATCAAAAGAGGTGTAATGGTCAGTAAGAATTAAATTGGCGGTTTCTGTTGAAGGATTGCTTAAAAAAAGTATCATTCCGCCGTTGAATTTGTGTCCGGTAGAACCACTGTCGTAACCTTCATTTCCATAGTTTGCAAGAACAACAGGATGAAAGATGCATCCAACGTTATTAAGTCCTGAAATGCGGTTTTGACATTCATTCTGGCAACGGATAAGATCATTTGTGCAGATGAGATCTTCCTTGCAGGTTTCTTCAGCTTTCCATTTTCCATCAATACAGAGTTGAATATTTATGTTCTCGAAACATCTTTTTGTTTCATCTGTGCATTTTCCAGTCTGAGTGTCAATATCAGCGTCATCATCAGAAACTTCATCGAAATTATCATTGGTTTGATCACTGTCGTTATTTTCCGAATTATCTGAATCAGTTTTGATAGAATCTGTATCAGATGCTCCGGTATCTGTTTGTGACTTATCGTTAGCCAAGTTGTCTGTATCCGAAGTTTTCTGATCCGGAAGGTTGCTAAAGGCATCATCATCTGAAAAACCGATTGGATCGTCGTTGTTGCATGAGAATATAAAAAACACAAGAAATACAATCAGATAGCGTTTCATCTCCGCCTCATAAGAAAATTAACAACAAGCACAGAAAGTGATTCTAACAGCTAATGAAAAAAATACAATTGTAAAAAATTTTGCCAGTGGTTTTGGAGATTTTCCCGTCATCATGTATTATTAGGTTCGTTTTTTAAAACTGACAAGGGAGACCATGTTGAATTTATCTTTTGGAAAAATGATTTTTCTATTTATCTTTCTGTTACTTTCTTTTTCGCTTGCTGCTGGAAATTACAATAGCAATTTATTAAGCGGAAATGCTTCACTTGTTGGTGGTTCTCAGACGGCGCTTGTGTCTGATGGCGGTGCGCTTTGGTATAATCCGGCAGGTCTTGGCGGTATCCACAGAAAAGAGTTCTCCCTCAGCGGAAATGGTTTTATGCTCAGAGTCAGGAACAATCCCGGGTTCATGAAAACAGTCGTGGGTACGGATGTGAAGAGAACGGAAAGTTCCTCAACTGAGATCTTTGTTATTCCGTCATCAGTAGTAATGGCAAGAAACCTTTCAGACAATATCGGAATTGCTGCAGGAGCCTTTGTTCCCAATATGGATAAATATGTTTATAATCTTTCACAGAAAGGTTCTCAGGACGGAGTAAACTATACAACGGCGATGGAACTTGAAAGTGACATGGATCTGCTTTATTACGGTCTAGGTCTTGGCTGGCAGATAATTCCTGAGCTTAGGGTCGGGTTTAACCTTTTCGGGTACTACTCGACATACAATATGGAGTTTGCAACATCGGCGATCTTTGAAAATGGACCTGAAAATCTCTATTATAATCATATTCGAGGGTTTAGAAATCAGGATATTCATGGAATTCTGGGATCACTCGGTCTGCAGTGGGAATTTATCAAGAACTGGCATTTAGGTTTTAGAGTTACTTCTCCAATTCTAGGAATTCTCACAAAAACAAAGTACAAGGACGAAGCTTCGATCGGTATTAAAGGGTTTGATTCTGATGCAGATACATACTACGAGAGAGATGAGGGAACAGTTAAAGAATGGGCAAAGCTTGTTGCTCCAATGAATGCTTCAATAGGTGCAGGATATTCCGGTGAGAGATTTTCAATTTCAGCTGAAATTATGTTCCATGCTCCCATGGCTTTTGAAAATGCTCCAAAGAAATTTGTTGTGAATGCCTGTTTAGGTGGAGAATTTAGAATTATTGATGAATTCTCGTTGGGTTTCGGGCTTTTTACAGACCTTTCTCCGGAAAAAAGAGATGGCGGTCAAGCGGAATACATGGATTATTTTGGTGCAACCCTTGGTGGAAAATACCTCTCATCTTACGCTCTTGAAAAGAATAAGAAAAAGGACGCCATAGTCTTTGGAACGATAGTTTCAGTCAGATACGCAGTAGGAATTGGAAAGTTCGGGTCGGTGACGTTCAATCCACTTTCAGACAATGCTGATGAATTGGTAGTGACTGGAAATAGTGATGCTAATTTTCATGAGATCTCTGTACACATTTCAAGTGAACTTTACTTCTGGTGATCAAATAGCAAGAACTGAACAGCCTGATCCGTTTTCACCATTAACTCCGGTTTGACCTTCTTCACCGTTGCAAATATAGCTTGTGTTTTGAATTTCTTCTTCCTGAAGGATATTGTCGTTATTAATATCAATACCGGTATCGATCCTTTTTCCGCCTTCCAGACAATTTTCACTCGTTGGTTCATCGCTTACTGAAACTAGAGATGAAAGACCAGATCCGCCATCTTTACCAATTGTTCCGTCAGTTCCGTTTTCACCATCTTCGCCGTCTATGCCATCTGTTCCGTCTTCACCGTTTGTTCCGTCGGCACCATCTTCGCCGTTAGCACCATCCTGTCCATCGGTACCATCAACACCGTCTTCTCCGTCAGCCCCGCGGCAGTCGAGAACGTTACAGTCAATGTCTCCGTTCATATCTTCACTGCCATCGCAGATCCTGTTCATGTTAAGGTCCCAGCAGGAAAAGCCATCTGATGCTCCACGACAATCAATAACATCACAATCACCGTCATCGTCATAGTCTTCAGTTATAATATCACAAATTCCGTTGGCATTCGTATCCCAGCAGTTTACACCATCAGTTCCGTCAGTTCCATCAGCACCGGTTTCACCTTTACAGTCAGCAGGAGTGCAGGCGTTATCTTCGTTAACATCTTCTAAAGGATCGCAGTTGTAATCTGCATCAAGATCCCAGCATGAATATCCATCAGCTCCAATACAATCGGCAACTGTGCAGAAAGAGTCTCCGTCAATATCTTCAGGAGCGTCACAGGTGTGATTGAGATTTGTATCCCAGCATGAATATCCGTCAACGCCATTTGTACCATCAGTACCGTCTGAACCATCTGAACCATCTGAACCATCAGCTCCAGTTTCTCCCTGAGCACCATCAGCTCCGCGACAGTCAAGGATATTGCATTGAGTATCGTTATTCTGATCTTCAGTGTCCGTATCACAGTTACCGTTAGCGTTTATATCCCAGCAGCTAACTCCGGCTGCACCATCAGCACCGGTTGCACCAAGACAATCTGCAACAGTACAATCACCATCAGCATTCTTTTCTTCTTCAGGGTCACAAAAGTAATCCATATCAAGATCCCAGCAGTTGTAACCATCGGATCCAGCTGTTCCCTGACAGTCAGTGACATTACAGAATCCGTCATTGTTCTTGTCTTCCTGCGTTGCGTCACATGTATGATTGGGAGTAAGATCCCAGCAGGCATAGCCTTGATTCCCCGGAGTGCCACGACAGTCAGTTAAATTACAAACTAAATCATTATTTAGATCTTCAGTATCTGTGTTACAGAACCTGTCACCATTAAGATCCCAGCACGGAAGACCATCAGCACCTTTACAATCAGCCGGAGTACAGTCCCCATCACCATTAACATCTTCTGTGAGAGTATCACAAACATCATCTTCATTGTTATCCCAGCATCCATATTTTGTTACAGGAATTTCACCATCGTACTCATAAGCTCCGATATCACATGTTGTTCCATGCGGTCTGCCAATACCTCTCTGATCTATCAGAACAGGATTTCCATTCATATCTGTACATACCCCTGCATCCATAGCAGGGGAATCAAAAAGAATTGCGTGAGTTGCAGAACTTCCACCGTTTGTTGAAAGAGGTTCGAGTTTAGGGTCTCTTCCAAGCACGTTATGTGAGTTATCAGTTCCTATAGCGCAGAAAGAAAGGTTTTCGATAAGGTTGTAACCATAGGAATCAAGAACACCGAAACAGTCGTTAGGATCTGTTCCGGCAGTATTGTCCGCAATAATAGTATTTCTCATTTCTACTCTTCCTGAAGAAGTGTTGAAGATCCCGCCACCCTGATCCATTGCAAAGTTCCCGGCTATTGTTCCGTTATTGATCTTCGTTGTGCAGCCACTCGCATTATAAATAGCTCCACCATCGTATTGGTAGGCAAAGTTGTTGCTGACAGTTGAGTTATTTATGGCTAAAGTTGATGCATTATAGGTGTATATTCCTCCGCCGTAACTTGAAGCGGTGTTTCCGGAAACTGTTGAGTTTGAAACGACCATATCGGCCAAAGCAAGATAGATCCCTCCTGCGTTGTTTCCGCTGTTTCCGCTGATAGTTGAGCTTTCAATTGTCAAGGTTGAATTGTATCCATAGATTCCACCACCTGAGTAGTTTGCCTTATTTCCAAGTATAAGAGAATCAACGATGTTTACAGTTCCTGAAGCAGCATAAACACCGGCTCCGTAATTGTATGATTTATTTGCATTTATATAACATCTTTCTATGGTCAGAGCTGTGCCCTCGAACATTATTCCACCGCCGTTGTAACCACTGTTGTATGAATCCCCATATCTTATGGTCATATCCCTGAAAATAACTGTACCTGAAGTTACTTCGAACACTCTATTGTTTCCACCATCTTCTTTTGAATATGCCTGGACAATAGTGTCGTACATTCCGGCACCCTCAATAGTGAGGTTTTTATCAATTTCAGTGTTGTAATCCTGATAAATTCCGGCTGATATCTGGATCGTATCATCTGCAACTGCAGCACCAACAGCCGTTTTAACCGATGTGTGATCACAACCTGAAGCACAGACAGTGATAGTAGCCGCTGTCAGCGACATGGAAAAAAGAACAAAAATAGTTAAAGCAATAATTTTTTTCATAGATAACTCCCTGAGAAAAATAAAATAATCACATGTCTTTGAGAAAAGTAGGGGTTATTGGGAAAAAAGTCAAATCAATAAATTAGGCAGATCTCATTAAAGTACTTGTTTAAGGGTCTTTTCTATAAAAGGTTCGTGATATTTTATAAAAACATTTACAGGCATGACAACTTCAATTTATTCGAAGATGTGGCCTATCCTGAAAGGTCTGAATTCAACAACGTCAAAGATGGATTCTCCAAACTGAACAGAGAACCAGACAAAGAGAGGCTTGCCCTGAATGTTTTCTCTTGGGACAAAACCCCAGTATCTGCTATCTAAACTGTCGTCCCTGTTGTCGCCCATCACAAAATAGCTTCGGCTTGGTACTGTAAAAGATTTGTTGCAGTAGGTGCAGTATGATTCCATTTCTTTGCGAAGTGTTTCAGAAATATTTTCATTATACTGAACTTTATAGCTGTCCTCTTCTTCATTTGTCTCAACATACTGAGTTGCCTGGACAACTTTTCCTTTTGAAGAAGTATACGTGATCTTTTCTGAGAACTCTCTTTCAAGTTTTTTCCCGTTTACGAAAAGATCTGTTCCTGAAATAAAAATTGTATCTCCGGGTATTCCGACAACTCTTTTTACGAGAGCTTTTTTGCCGGGATTCGGTTCAGTGAAAGTAATTATATCACCTCTGTCAGGGTCAAGAAATTCGACGAATTGTCCCTCTGCAAAAGGAAAGGTGAGTCCATGAACAAACATTGCAACAAAAAGGTTGTCGCCGATCTTTATGGTGTCAACCATGCTTCCGGAAGGAACGCGGTAAGAGCCGATAACAAAGAATTTGAGTATCAGAGCAATAAGAACAACAAGCCACAACTCATCAAAAAGTTCCCAGATCGCATTCTGCTTATATTTGTTAAAGGTCATTTTAAAACGATGTTCAAGTTCATAACTTACCTTTTGCAGATTTTCCAATTTAGGGCTTTTCTTAAAGGTTTTTTCTGCAGCAGTTATTTCCTCAAGTGATGTAGCTAGTTTTTTCTCAACATTCTCAGGCAGAGCCTTTCTTTTTCTTTTAATCCATTCTAGTTGTCTTTTTCTGTAGTCAATTTTCTTGATCAATTTGCGAATTTTTCTTCTCTTTAACATGTCAACCTCCAAGTTCAGTCGAATAGAAAATATTCAAAACAAGTTTAAAAGCAAGCTCGTGTTGTTAAAAACTTGACATGGTTCTATTTTGAAATATAAATAGACGGCTTTTGGTAAGGTCGTTTTTTGATGGTTTTTTATATGAATGGAGGATGATTTGGCTCATCACAAGTCGGCGAAAAAGAGAATTAAAACGAGCGAGAAAAGAAGGATGTACAATCGCTCAATAAAATCCAGAATTAAAACTTACACACGCTACTTCAGAGAAAGTGTTGAAGAAGCAGTGCAGGATGCTGAAAATAGTACTAAATATCGTGATGAAACTTTGAAGAAGCTTCAGAAGATTACTAGTGAAATGCATAAAGCAGTTACAAAAGGTGTTTTTCATAAGAATACAGCTGGAAGAAAGGTTGGCAGACTTACAGATCTTTACAACAAGACTTTCTCCAACTGATTTTTAACAGATCTTCACTTAGCCCGATAGAGTTTTTTCTGTTTTAACAGGATTGAACTTTTATCGGGTTTTGTGCTTTAAGGGGGCCCGGAATGAACTATTCGCTTATTCTTGAGAATATTTCAGAAATATTTACTGCAAAAACTGATGCACCGGTAATGACTGGCGGTGGTCTTCTAGTTGCAGCCGATGAAAACGGAAAGATCACTTTCGTTGGAAAAAGCTCGGATTTCTCAAAGATAGAAACTGATTATAGAATAAGATTTGGATCATCAGTTAAAGATGCCGGTGGAAAAGTTGTCTACCCTGGACTTGTTGACAGTCATACGCATATTGTCTTTGCAGCTACAAGGGAAGATGAGTTTGCTATGAAAGCAGACGGTGCGACTTATGAAGAGATCGCGTTAGCTGGTGGTGGAATTCTTAACAGTGCTAAAAAAACAGCATTGGCGACAGTTGATGACATCTATGAACAGGCGGCATTAAGGCTTGAACAGATCATTGGTTACGGTGTTACAACGATAGAGATCAAATCAGGATACGCACTTACGCTTGAAGGCGAAATTAAGCTTCTGGAGGCGATAAAAAAGTTAAAAGAAAACTATCCTGTTGAAATAGTTTCGACATTTCTTGGGGCTCATGCTTATCCAACTGAGTTTAAAAATGACCATGAAGGTTATATAAGTCTTATAAATGATGAAATGCTTCCTGAAATAAAAAGTAGGGGACTTGCAGAGTTTGTGGATGTTTTCTGTGAGGAAGGATATTTTTCTCTAAAAGAGACTGAAAAGATACTGAAAAGAGCTAAGGATCTTGGTTTTAAGCTTAAACTTCATGCAGATGAGTTCAACTCACTTGGTGGAACGGAGCTTGCAGCACAAATGGGCGCTGCTTCTGTCGATCATCTTGAAGAGATCTCAGATAAGGGTATTGAACTTCTTGCGAGTACTGGAACTGTTGCAGGAGTTCTTCCGATAACTTCGGTTTTCTCAAAACTTCCTTTTGCTCCGGCAAAGAAAATGATAGAAGCGGGAGTGAAAGTTGCTCTTGCCACTGATATGAATCCCGGAAGCTGTATGTGCGGTTTTCTTCCCCTTGCAGCAAGTCTTGGAGCTACTCAACTTAAGATAAGTGCCGAAGATTCTCTTCGTGGAATAACGATCAACGGTGCGGCATCTTTAAAGAGAGAAAGCTTAAAAGGTTCTATTGAACTGGGGAAAGATGCGGATTTAGTTGTTATGGATGCTGAATCATGGATATACCCGATCTATCATTTTGCTCATAACCATGTATCGAGCGTCTATTCAAAGGGTCGGCTTCTTGACTTTAACAGCCGAAAACAGTTAATATAATGCGGCAAAACGTTTTGATGGTGATTTAAAGATGAAAAAACTACTGATCATTTTACTGCTTCCCGTACTTTTAATCGGTTGCAGCGACGAAAAGAAGATCGAACGTAAGTGGCGAGTTATGGATGAACAGGTTTATGAACCGAAAATAGACCATGCAAAGATCTTTGATTCTCTTGATGAGCTTGAAAAGGTGATCTACGCTCCATTAACGTATTTTCAAAACAAGTTTGAAACACGCTCTTTTACTCAGGAACTTGAGTATAAAACCGATACTGTTGTTGAAGAGGAACCTAGAGAGCTGAAACTTAGCGAATCTGTCGGGTATTCTTCAATGGAAGACGGCACTTTCAAGCTAAATTACCATAATAACAGGAACGAAGGTTGGGATATGATCTGGAAGGATAACTTCCTTTACAGAAGACAGTTTGGTGGAGAGTTTACTAAAACTTTCAGTATGGGAGAGCACCGATATTTAAGAGAGCTTCTTTTTTCTGAGATATCTGATGTTTATACTGTTCTTCGTGATCATGCTGTTATCAAATCTTCGAAAGCTGTGACTCACGGAGGAATAGAAGGACATCTTGTTGTTGTTGCTCTTGAAAATAAGAAAATTGATAGAAAACCTATTATTGATAAATCTTACCTCCAGAATTTTCAGGGAACTCAGGAAATGAAGGATGACACACTTCTTTCTGAGCTTAAAGACAAGAAAAAAGAAGAAATTAAGGGAACGTTAAAAATATTTTTAGATATGGATTATGTCCCTTTAAAAATGGATATAAACGCTGAGTTTCAACTGAAGTCGGAAAAGGTCGGATTTAAGATCTACGGAAGCAGGAGACTCAGTAAAGAAAATGAAGAAGAAATTGAAGT
>Ga0222695_1000496_pt1 | contig 21068 bp, 16 predicted proteins | sample AntAcemetage1398_FD_179834 | JGI IMG/M metagenome (GOLD analysis project Ga0222695, IMG submission 179834) | Saline water microbial communities from Ace Lake, Antarctica - #1398 | ecosystem: Environmental > Aquatic > Non-marine Saline and Alkaline > Saline | place: Antarctica: Ace Lake...
CTGGGTAGGCTTCTGCCAGAGCCCCGACTCTATGGATTGAGGTGGCCTGACTCTGGGAAAACCTCTTTTCCCCTCAATAGAATACATGAGAGCACTGGACTCACCGCAAATAAAAGCCCCTGCACCCTGAAAGACTTCAATATCCAAACTGAAACCCGAACCTAAAATATTGTCGCCGAGAAGCCCCAGGCCTTTGGCATTTTCTATGGCGGTTTTGAGACGCTCCACGGCAAGGGGGTATTCCATACGGGTGTAGATATAGCCTTGATGGGAATCCAGTGCATAGGCCAGAATGATCATGCCTTCTAAGACGGCCTGGGGATCGCTCTCTAAGATCACCCGATCCATAAAGGCCCCAGGGTCTCCTTCATCGGCGTTACAGACCACATACTTGGGCGTCCCCCGGGTCTTGAGGCACGACTCCAGCTTTTGCCCCGTTGGGAAACCTGCCCCGCCCCGCCCCCTGAGACCTGATTTTTTGACCTCCTCAACGATTTCGTCCGGACTCATCTCAAGGGACCTGGCGAGGGCGCTGTAGCCACCTAAGGCGATGTAGTGATGGATATTTTCCGGGTCAATAAAACCGCAGTTCCTCAAAAGAAGCCTTAATTCATGCTCGGATCGTGGCAACTCCGGGATATGGGGAGGGGTTCCGTCGCCCCCTTCGAGTGTCCCCAATGCCAATTCCATGCAGGGGTCATCCTCTAAGAGAAATCCTTCAACCAGACGGGGAACCATATCAGAGGTCACGTTGTTATAACAGATACGGGGATAATCCGATTTGCTTATGATTACCAGGGGTTCATAATTGCAAAAACCGACCGAACCCGTCTGAATGACCTTAGCCTCAACGTTTAGCCTTGCAAGCTCTTTCTCAAATTCTTCAACTACCTCCAGGGCACCCGATGCCCTGTCACTGGTAGCCGTCCCAACACGAATAACAGGGATGCCATCCTGTTCTATACGTTCCCAACGGGCAAGTGCCTCTCTCTTTATTTCTTCGAACGTCATGTTGTTCTCTTAATTATATAAAAAATTTTGGATTTTCTATTTCCACAAATTGTCAATAGTCAATAGTCAATCCCCTTCGGCCTCCATTTTCAGATTGACCAACGCCTCATCCACCTTGGTGGGAGACATCTTCGGATATATTTTTTCCCCGATCACCATTACCGGGGCAAGACCGCAGCATCCAATACAGGCAACACGGTCAAGGCTGAATTCCTTGTCTTCCGTAATTCCCCCTACTTTAATATCCAGGGTCCTTTCCAATGCCTCTAAAACCAGGCCTCCCCCTACCATGTGGCAGGCCGTTCCCATACACATCTGTATAGGGTGCTTCCCTAATGGCGTGAAACGGAAATGGTTATAAAAAGAGGCCACGCCAAAAACCTGGACATCCGTCATTCTTAGATGGGATGCCACCTTTTGTGTAGCTATTGGAGGCAAATACCCGAAGGCCTGTTGCACCTTCTGGAGAATGGGAATAAGACGACTCTTGTCTTTGTCATATTGCGACAGTATCTCACTGATTCCCTCTATTATTTGCTTTTCTTCATCTTCAATAGTCACTGCCATTAGACCTTCCACTCCTCTGACAGAAATTTTGGAATATCGCTTGCTTCAGACGGACCAAGCAGGATTTCCCATGAAGGAAGTTCTTCTTCTAACTCGTCTTTAAGCTTTTTTGCCACACCGGGAATGATAAGCTTTCTGTGTTTCACCTTGTTTTCCACATCGTATTTTTTTAGAAATTCGGCAATCGCCTCGCCGGTAAATTTGCCGGATGTCCAGGCGGCCAGGACGCCAATCCCGCCAGTATCCTTTATGCACAGGAATGCGGGAATGTTGGCCTCTTCAATGGCACCCGATACAATAAAAAAGTCCAGGGCATAATTCGTCGAAATCAGGATGGGGGAATTTTCATCGGGCTGACTTACCTCGTAGACCTTTTCTTCCACTGTCATGGGTCTGCGTGGATCACTATAGATATTGAATCGATGGACCAGCAGAGGAAAGATAAAATCTTTTTCAGTCAGGGAGGTCACAACGATGCCTGCGTACTTGGTCATGAGGGCCGAGGTTGCCAGGACCTCCTCATACTTGTCCTGGTACATGTTGCAGGGAAAGGCCATGGTGGGATAGCCGAGGGGTCTGAACCCCTTTTTCAGGGCAGCCCTTCTGATAAGGGTCTGGTCCCTGATCCCATCCAGCATATTCTTGGATCCCGGATCTATAACACTCTCTTCCACACCGGCGTCTTTAAGCTGTGTCGTGACGGAGATCACTTCATCTAAGCTGTCTCCTTTAACCCCGGCGGGTACACCGAGTTCCTTTAGTTTGGGGATAGACGCACTCACATTCTCGCTGGTTATAGGATACACAAGGGGTCTTCTGTCCGCACACATGGCCGCGGCAGAGAACAGGATATCTGTATCCTCGGAGATCAGGATAAATGGAAAATCCGTTGTTTCATATGCTTTTTTGACTAAAGTTTCAAATCTCCCGCCGTCCCCTGAATCATTTGAAAGCGCTAACAGGTTGATCTTGAGAACGTTCCCGACTCTTTCAAACCGGAGATTTTTTACACGGGCAATTTTTTCATCAATGCTCGATTCACTTTCCCTGTCGGAGATAAGGACGGCGATACCAGGCTCGTGAAAAAAGGTTTTCTCGTGCCTGAACATGACCTCTTCTTCGCCGATGACCACGGCATTTTGCCCTGTGCCGATGGTCACAAGCTTTATGGGGGGGGCCATTGCGCCTTTTAGTTCGGCCTTTACTTCCGGGTCGAGATAGGGACAATCATCCAGTTTGACTCCCCCTGTGGCCAGTTTCATGGCAAAAGCGAAACAGGTGGCACAACCGCATTCCTTGCAGTTGGTCTTAGGTAACTTCTTCATAATCTCGGCGCCCTTGAGTGCCATAATGAACCTCCTGTATCCTAATTTGAAATCATGTTTTTTATGAGCCTGAGCGCCTCCGGGTGCCTTAAAACGACGAGATTTGCCCCTGCCAGCAGGAATGTCATGCCGGTGGTTGCTTCCCAGAGCACACCCTGGTCTTTACTCTCCTTTGCCTCTTTGGTTCTCCAGCATTCTATTCCAATATCTGCAAAAATGGGCATTTGCATCATATTGTCTTTATCAACAAGCCCGAACTGCTTGATGCTTTCAATGATGGAAAACGTGTACTCCATACCATATCCGAGTGCAGAAGAAGTAGGATCGACTACAATCCTTTCCGGCGGGAAAAATTTGCACAGGGCAATGTTCAGTTCCTTGGTCAGATTGGCATCCATGGATGCCTGGGCCACTATAGCATGGCCATGCTCCAAGGCGGCCTTTGCAATCTCCTGATAATTTCCCTTTAGGGCCGGGCCTAAGAGCAGGTTTTTACCGGAACATTCCCGGGCAACCTCTGTCAAAACTTTCGAGTCCTTGTCTTCCGCTCCCGTCCCCAATACAATCAGGGGGATATTAAGGGAATCCACGACCTTCCTGACTGTTTTCGCCGCCTCTTCAGGGGCCACGTCCATGCCCATTGGATCGGTACTCAGGAGTCGAAGACACAGGATTTCCGCCCCATATTCCTCAACACCTTTCTTAGCCCACCCCACTGGATCGGATACCACATCTTCAAACGGATCAAGGGCCCACGTGGGCCAGTTTTCGGGCTGCATATCAAGGACCTCTAAGCCGAGCCCCGGAGGATTAGGCAGGAATCCCTCAAAGAAATGCAAGGGAAATGTATTTTCGCCGCCTATTTTTTTGGCCTTTTCACCCAATCCCAAAATTACTTCTCGAATATTCACAGGATACTTCTCTAAGGGTGCCTGAAACATCATAACGCTCCTCCTTTTATACCTCTAACCAGGAATTGGAATAGAGGGTCTTTCCCATGAGGACTTGGGTTGTCTTTACGTATTCCTGTTCTTTTGTGGACAGGGTGGAAATATCCATGTCCTCTTCATCCATGGCCCTGTGAATTAGGTCAACGATCTCAGGCATTTCTCCCCTGTTCAGCCTTATGAGTTCCTCGTCGAAACCACTTACAATGGCCGCATCCTGGCCGTACCGGGTGATGATGACCAGGAACGTGCGATTGAGTAGACCCCTGAGTCCCTTTGGGGCGCTGTAGGATAGATTGGACAGACCGCATACTGACTTTGCGCCGGGTGCCAGGTCCGGGATCATTTGAATGAATTCCATGTAGGATAAGATCTGGCGTTGGTCCACTCCAACGGGCATGAGAACAGGATCAATCCAGATGTCTTCATTTTCTATACCCAGCTCATTGGCATATTCCAGCGATTCCAAAATGCTCGCTGCCCTTTCATCTGCATCTGAGGGCAGGCCGGCATCATTGATCACTGAAAGAACCAGGCCTGAGGAATATTTTTTAGACAGCGGCATAACGGTTTCCATACTTTCCCTGGCCCCTGATGCAGAATTGATCAGGGCCTTTTTCTTGCACAGTTTAAGGCCTGCCTCCATGGCTACTACATTTGTGGTGTCAAGACACAAAGGTAGATCTGTGAATCCCTGAACAGTATTCACAAGCCATTCGATAGTCGGGGCCGGATCTTTTTTCTGGGGCCCAACATTCAGGTCCAGATAGTCCACGCCGTTTCCTGTCTGCCCCTCGACACACTCCCGAATCGGTTGGGCATTGCGCTCTTTAATGGCCTGAGATATTGCATTAGACATTATATTCAAATCTTCGCCAATGAGAATCATGGTATACCCTCTCTTTTTTTGGATTTGTTCCTTTGAGTCAACTCATTACTTTCTAAAATTATTAAATTTGACAAACTCGTAAGAAGTCGGAAATGACCCGTTTTGTCATTCCCGCGAACGCGGGAATCCAGGAAAATTAACCACTTATGGACTCCCGCGTTCGCGGGAGTGACGTCCTTGGAGACTTTTTACGAAACCATCAAATTTGAATGAAGATTGAAAATATTCTGGAATGTTCATAGATAAAATATGAAAGGATTGCAATAGTCCATGGGATGATTTTTCCTCGACAAAGGACTATTTTTCGGTCTCCATTGGTTTGGGCTTGGACTCGTCTTGGATAATGGCCCGAAGGCATATCGCGAGGAAGGTGGTATCACTGTGACTGAAGGTCTACAATGCCTATTCTTATGGCAAACTGAACCAGTTGCGAGATGTTTTCTATTCGAAGCTTCTCCATGATTTTGGAGCGATGGGTTTTGACTGTACTCGGGCTTATGAATAGGATCTCGGAGATTTCCCTGGTAGAGTGTCCCTCGGCAACCATCTGAAATACCTCTCGCTCCCGATTGGAAAGACTGCTGTAGAGATCTTCCCTGAACGACTTTTTCTGAGTGGAAACGTAATCCTCTATGACAAGTCGTGAAACCGAAGGACTCATATAGGTATCACCGTCCATGGCAGCTTGTATAGCCTTTACGATGTCGCCGCCCGAGGAATCCTTGAGCAGGTAACCGGAGACCCCGAGGCTGAAAAGCTCCCTGATATAGCGATCATGACAATGCATGGAAAGTACAATTACTTTGGTCCGAGGCATAATTTTCTTGATCTGCCGGGTCGCCTCTATACCGTTTAGCATGGGCATCGAGATATCCATTATAACCACGTCCGGTCTTAGTTCTTCCACCTTGCTTACCGCTTCTCGCCCATTTTCAGCCTCTCCAATCACATTGAATCCAGACTCTCCTTCTAATAGCTTGGCAAGTCCCTGTCGAACGATTGTGTGATCGTCCGCCAAAATGATTGTGACGTCCCTGTCAATCATGAGGGCCCTCTGTGATAGGGATTTCTATTCGGATTCGCGTTCCTTCACCGGGCGAGGAACGAAGAGAAAAATGCCCGCCTAACATTGCCGCCCGCTCTTTCATGGACAATAGACCCAAGCCATGTTTGGGTTGATCGAATTCACCTGATACAAATCCTATGCCGTCATCTTCAGCTAAAAAAATGATTTGGGGATAACCCTTTACAACTGAAAGCCTGAAATGTTTTGCCCTGGAATGCTTCAGTACATTTGTGAGTGCCTCCTGAGAGAGGCGGTAAAGCACGGTTTCAATCGTCGGATTCACCCGATCTTCAAAACCCACCATCTTGAAATCTATATCCAGTCCGCTGTGTTTTGAGACAGAGGATAGATATGATTCCAGCGCAGGTTCGAGCCCGAGGTCAGTTAAAAGGGCAGGGTGCAGGCTGTATGACATTCGGCGTACTTCCTGATATGTGCGATTTATCTGTTTCTTTGCGTCAGCGATAAGGTCCTTAACCTGATCGCTTTCTGTAGTGAGTCCCTTCTCAATAGTCTCTAATGTAAAATTTACCCCTGTGAGGGCCTGGCCTGCCTCGTCATGTAACTCCCGGGCGATCCGTCTTCTTTCTTCTTCCTGCGAATGAAACAACTTAGCCGTCAGCCGTTTGAGATCTTCTCGATTTTCACGAACAGCCTGAAGTAGACGGGCATTTTCAATGGCGCCTCCTAAGAAGTTCCCTAAAGAACCAAGCAGGTGATAGTCCTGACCCGTGGTCAGGTCCCTATTGGGTGGAACCACAAACGAAAGAAAACCGGAAGCCTTTTTTTTTGTTGTAATAAGGAAACAGGTGAGATCTGCGCTATTGTCCGAGTTTCCGTCTATTAAAATTGCCTTGAAAGGGGGGAAAATAGGTTCGGGATCGAGTGTTAGATTCCTTTTGAGCAGTGAGTTCATGAGGGGCTCATCATTGAGCAGTATCCGAGGAACTTGATTTTTATCACTATCCGTTAGGCCTTTCTGCACTCTGAGTGAGAAAATGGGCTTGTCGTGATCGATCAAAAAGATGCCTCCGGATTTGAGCTTCAGCACCTCCAGGACCTTTGTCAGGGCTGTCATGAGAATTTCATCCAGGTCCTGGGCCTTGTTCATGGCAAAGGCAACGGAATTCAGGAGCCACAATTCCCAATGCCTCTTTCGAAAGCTCCTGATAGCGTCCATTCGAGCGGTAATATCTTTGGCAATACTTTCGTATCCGGTAATCTCGCCGTCCTTGCCTCTGTCCGCGGTGCCGCTTAGCAGACAGTGCAGGCGGGTCCCGTCCTTTTTCTTGAAACCCGCCTCAAAATCTTTAAAAAAACCATCCCTGTGGATCTGTTTTTGAAACACCTGCCAGTGTTTCGGGTTCTCGTATATCTCTTCCACCGATTGGAGTTCAAGCAACTCTTGCTTGCTTTCATATCCAAGCAGGTCTACGCCTGCCTGGTTTACATCCTTGATGGCACCGTCCCTGGAGATAATCAGGATCATGTCTTTGGAGCCTTCAAAGATACGTCGATACTTCCTCTCGGAAAGCCTTAGGTCATTTTCAAGATGCTTTCGATCTGAAATATCAATGAAAACCTCAACGCCCCCAAGCAGATTTGCATTGGGTCCCCTCAGCCTGGAAAAACTGCAGATAATTGGGACTTTTTTCCCATCTGCCCTAACTACGGTAATCTCCCGGTTGTAGACTTCCTTTTCAGACCTTACGGTACGTTTCAACGGGCAGTCGGTCTCGCAGACAGGACTGTTAAATACTTGCCTACACTGCATGCCGATTGCATCAGAGACCGACAGGCCGGTGATCTGTTCGGCGGCAGCATTAAAGTAGGTAATTGCGCCACCCATATCCATTGTAAAAAGGCCATCCGGCAGGTTGTTCAGTATTTGGAGGATATCCTCTTCTTCTTGAAAGCCTTTTTTTAGTTTACCCGGGATAAAATTCGACAATGGCACTCTTCTTTAATCAAGGGGTGAACGATTATTTCAAATAATTAAAATGTTACGCTATAAATTCAAAAAGTCAGTTATGTGTAAAACATGAGCATTGCGGGGCAGGCGTGGGTTGGGAGGTCAAGGAAGATTTTTCGCCTCGACGGCGACTTGGCTTTCATCCATAACTTCCTTCAACTTAGAGACATCCCCTTTAACCTTTCCTATGATGTTAACAGCGCTTGCCGGGATAATTTTACCTGGAGTACTCATGGGGGTCGGCCCAAAAAAAATACAGAATGCGCGGCCAGTGGGCCAGTAACCTAAATCCCCCATGTCTACCTCTTCCCGGGCACTTTCATCTAATTCCGCTTCTACGGGGATGGAAAAGTATATCTCATCTCCCCATGTGCTGAACGAGGTCTTCAACGGAAGGATCCCTGCTATCTTCCTGGCAGTGGGGCCATCATTCAGTTCCGCGTCAAGGGCCATATTACCGATCACTATTCTGATATTCATGGACGCTCGCCTCCTTGGCCATATTTGCATACATCTTTCGGTCAATAACAGCAAAAACAATATTGAAGTTTTCGCGGTTGTGCTATACACTTTCAAGATATTAGCTCAAACTGTAATGGATACCTCTCACTTCAGGCATCCCGCCTTGCGGAATTCACTTTAGGCACTTTAGTCTCTTCCACCACGGAGGTCAAACAGGAGCCGAATGTTCAAGGGCAAAAAAATCGTTGTGGTCATGCCTGCCTATAACGCGGCCAAAACCTTGCGTAAAACCTATGAAGAGGTGATGGAGCAGGATGTCGTTGATCTAATAATAGTGGTGGATGATGCAAGTCAGGACGAAACCCCGGCTATCGCCCGAAAGCTCTCCAACACCAAATTCCATACACATCCTCGGAATCTTGGTTACGGGGCCAACCAAAAGACATGCTATCGATTAGCGCTTGAGGCACAGGCGGACATCGTTATAATGGTCCACCCTGACTACCAGTATACCCCTAAGCTCATTCCGGCAATGTCAGCCATGATCGGGAGCGGGACATATCATTGTGTTCTCGGATCACGTATCCTTGGCGGTTATGCCCTAAAGGGGGGGATGCCAATCTGGAAATATGTGTCAAACCGTTTTCTGACCTTTATCGAGAATATCCTTTTGGGCGCAAAGTTGTCTGAATATCATACCGGCTACCGAGCATACTCCCGTGAGGTATTGGAACGACTCCCCCTAAACAGGAACTCGAACGATTTCGTGTTCGACAACCAGGTTTTGGCCCAAATACACTGGCTCGGCTATACCATCGCAGAAATAAGCTGCCCGACAATGTATTTCCCTGAGGCCTCATCCATCAACTTCAGGAGAAGCGTCAAATATGGCCTGGGGTGCCTCTGGACCGGACTCACCTATAGACTGGTCAAGATTGGCCTGCGGCATTCAAAGCTATTTCCTCATTACTGATCTGATCCTTTATATCCGGTAAAACGTGAAGATGGACCTTTGGACCCAAGCCTTCCGCAAGGTGTGCCCACTCCTTTTCCCAAGACAAGAACTCACCGACCACAACAAGCCTGAAACGATTGAGACCATAGCTTTCGCGTTTTGACAGACCCTGTTCCAGCAACCTAAGCAGCGTTTGTCCTGGTTCAACAATCTTGACGCCGTCTACAATCCATATCAGGAGTCTTTCCCCCATAATCAATTGAACCATCGGTATAGCTTCGGAAACATTATGCCGGACCTGGTAATGGTCAAAAATCTCCTCAGGACAGGTGCATCCGAGAATGTCCCGGACCAGAAAAACCGCATTGGATCTTTCTTCCAGCTTATCCTGCCATTTTCTTTCTTTGGCTTGGTTCATCTTTTCCTAAACTTTAACCTGATAGGCGCATAGATAAGACCAAACTGCTCCCGCAACTGATTGATGAGGAAACGTTCATAAGAGAAATGGAGTTTGTCGGGCCTGTTCACAAATACGATAAAGGTAGGCGGCCTGGTGCGGCTCTGTGTGGCATAGAAAAATTTGAGTCTTCCCCTGCCCAACCACGGGGGTGGGTGTTTTTCAATCACCTTTTGAATAGATCTATTAAGGGCCCCAGTGCTTATCCTCTTTGAAAATTGATCATAAACCATATCGATTTTTCCAAAAAGTTTTATTACCCGCTCGCCGGTCAAGGCGGAGACATTTATCCTCGGCGCAAATGAGACAAACTTTAACTGCCTCTCTATGGCATTATCTAAGAGACGTCTTTTTCGGACATCCCCTTTGATCAAATCCCATTTATTAACAACTAAGATTATCCCCCTCCCCTTTTCAATCGCATAGCCGATGATCCGGGCGTCCTGATCTGAGACTCCTTCCTCAGCATCTAAGAGGATCAGCGCCACATGGCAACGATCGAGGCTCTTGATGGCCTTGATCATTGAAAACTTGTCTATTTTTGCCTTGACCCTCGCCTTTCTTCGAATACCGGCAGTATCGATCAGGAGGTATTCCCTTTTGCCATAGCGAAAAAGGGCGTCAACAGTATCACGGGTAGTCCCCGGCAATTCGCTCACCACCAGGCGGTCCTTCTTTAGAACCCTGTTGATCAGGGACGATTTTCCGACATTGGGTCTGCCTAAGACAGCAACCCTTATCTGGTTCGGGTCGTCCCTTTCAACTTTAGATACTGAGAGACCTCTAACTACTTCGCTGATGAAGGCATTTACGCCATATCCGTGTGCTGCTGAAATGGGGTAGGCATGCTCAAAGCCCAATTTATAGAAATCGAGGGCCAGATCGTCATGTTCCGGGCCGTCTATCTTGTTTACAGCGAGAAAGATCTCTTTTTGGCTTTTGCGCAGGACCTGAGCCATCTCTTCATCGCCAGGCATTATCCCCTGCCTGCCGTCTACCATAAAGATCACCCTGTCGGACTCATCCACGGCCTTTTCCACCTGAGCCCTTACTTCCTTCAACAGGGGGTCCTGATCCAGATCCTCAAACCCGCCGGTATCCACAAGGCCAGCCGCAATCCCCTCACAGGTTATGGTGGCATAAAGCCGGTCTCTGGTAATGCCGGGGCGGTCGTCGACTAAGGCAGTTCTGGACCTGGAAAGGCGATTAAACAGCGTGGATTTGCCCACATTTGGCCTACCAACTATAACGATTACAGGTGTCATGGCAAATCTTCAGGCCTTTTCATCCCTCCCCCCTCAAGCCACCACCATGATCCATGGGGGGAAGCGGAATGTTTTCAACAAAGAGGGTATTGGGATCGATCTCCCTGACTACCACCTGCTGAATAGCGGATGTGTACATATAGCCAAAAAACTCTCCTTTGGGTCCCAGGATCTTAAATAGTGTCGGCGGAAAAGTGACATAGGAATCGAGCCATTCAACAATGGTTTTCACCACAGACTGTTCTGTCACAGGCACCCATTTGTTAGAGATGAGCCGCTTGCCGCCTTTTTTGGGATCAAACATAATCGCAGACGGGCTCTTGTAGGAAAGGCCCGCATAGTATATGTCATAATCCTGCCAGTTCTCTATCAGATTCTGGATGGTGTTTCCCCATTTACCGTCCGCCACCCTGATGGTCCCGTAATTCCCGAGGCCTAAACACCCTGTGATAAAAAAGAGTGGTAGCAAAAGAAGTAATGAAACATGGAATAACCGTTTTTTTAATTTCATTTGATGACCTCCTTTATGAAGTGACAAAAAATTATTTTTTATCCGGTTGCGCCCCGGCATCCTCTGAAATCGCATCTCCCATTTTCCCCTTTAACGGCCGTTCTCTCAGCTTTTCAAGAACCACGTACAGCACCGGCACCAGCACCAGGCTCAGGAATGTGGATGCAATCATACCACCAAATACGGCGGTGCCCAGAGAATGCCGGCTGGCCGCGCCCGCCCCTTGGGCCACCACCATGGGTACCACCCCCAAAATAAAAGCAAATGCGGTCATCAGGATGGGCCGCAACCGTTCACGGGAGGCCTGAACGGCGGCTTCTACAATAGACATGCCCTGTTCCCTTAGCTCGCGGGCAAACTCCACAATCAAAATGGCGTTTTTGCTTGCCAGGCCAATGAGCATCACCAACCCAATCTGGCAGTAGACGTCATTGTCAATACCGCGAATGTGCTGGGCCACAAGCGCTCCCAGAATGGCTAAGGGAACCGCTAACATGACCATGAGGGGCATGACCCAGCTTTCGTACTGGGCGGCCAGAAACAGAAATACGAAGACGAGGGCCAGAGAAAAGATATAGGGAGCCATGCCGCCGGCTTCGATCTCCTGATAGGCCGTGCCGGTCCACTCATATCCGTATTCGTTGGACAGCTCCTTGGCGGACATGGCTTCCATAGCTGCAATGGCCTGGCCCGTACTGTAGCCGGGTGCATTGCCCCCGTAAAGGGAAACCGTGCGGTAGAGGTTGTAATGCTTGATGCTTTGAACCCCTCGAATCTGTTTGATTTTGACCAGAGCGCTTAGTGGTACCATGTTGCCGTCTGCAGCCCGCACGTAAAGTTTTGCGATATCTTCCCGTTTGGCCCGGTAGTTATCCTCGGCCTGAATAAAAACCCGATAGACGCGTCCGAATTTGTTGAAGTCATTAACGTACATGGATCCCAGAAAGGTCTGGAGCGTGATGAAGATATCGGAGATAGAAACCTGAAGGCTTTTGGCCTTGGTGCGGTCCAGGTCCACATAGAATTGCGGGTAGTTAACTTCAAAGGTTGTACTCAAAGGGGTGAGCGCCGCCTGTTTGCGGCCCTCGCTGATCATTTTTTCCGCGGCAGCACGAAGATCTATCAAACTTCCGCCCGTAAGGTCCTGGAGTTCATACTCAAACCCGCCTGTGGTGCTGAGCCCCTGGATAGGGGGTGGGGGAAAGGGCATGACGAGCGCCTCATTGATATCCTGGGTCTGGGCCATGAAAGCGCCCATAATGCCGTCAAGACTCAGCTCAGCGGTTTTTCTTTCGTCCCATGGATCAAGCATCACAAAAGCGGCGGCCGATGATGGGTCCATAGCCGAGTTAAGAAGATTATAGCCGCCGATCATAACAACACTTTTAACACCCGGCGTCTTTTCAAGGATTTTTTCCACCACGCTGCACACTTTACCGGTTCGATCAAGGGATGCCCCTTCGGGGGTCTGAAGCATGACCATGAAATAGCCCTGGTCCTCGGCGGGCACGAATCCCGTGGGTACAATCTTGAACATGTAGTAAGTGGCAAAAACAAGGCCTGCAAAAACCAGCAGGATCAACACCCAGGTCTTGATGAACCATCTGACCCCTTTCAGGTACTGGCTTCGGGACCAATCAAATACCTGGTTGAACTTTCGAAAAAACCAACTCTGTTTTTTGGGAGTTTTCCTGAGCAGGGCCGCACACAGGGCCGGGCTGAGGGTCAGGGCGTTAATGGCAGAGATACCCACGGAAAAGGCGATGGTGAGGGCGAATTGGCGATAGAGTTGTCCGGTAATGCCGGGCATGAAGGCTACGGGGACAAACACGGCCATCAGCACCAGGGTGGTGGCAATTATCGGACCCGTCACCTCCCGCATGGCCTCCTTGGTAGCCTCCTTGGGCGCCATGCCCTTTTCATCGATACAACGGGAGGCGTTTTCCACCACTATAATGGCGTCGTCCACCACGATGCCGATGGCTAATACCAGCCCGAACAGGGTCAGGGTATTGATGGAAAAACCAAAGGCCTTGAGCACCGCAAAAGTCCCCACCAGGGATACGGGAATGGCGATGGCGGGGATCATAGTAGCCCGCCAGTTCTGAAGGAATACAAATACCACCAGGAATACCAGTGCCATGGCTTCCAGAAGCGTCTTGATGACTTCTTTGATGGATTCCTTGACAAAGAGTGTGGTGTCGTAACTGACCGCGTACTTGAGACCTTGCGGAAATCGTTTTGAAAGCCGTTCCATGTTGGCGTAAACTTCATTGGCCACTTGCAGGGCATTGGCGCCCGGTAATTGAAAAACGCCGATACAGCCGGCGGTGCGGCTGTTTAAGTGCGCAAACCAACCGTAGTTCTCGGCCCCGAGTTCCACCCGGCCCACATCTTTGACCCGTACCACGGAACCGTCGGGCCGGGTTCGAATGATGATGTCCTCAAACTGCTCGGGCGAGGACAATCGGCCCAGGGTGTTGATGGAATAGGTAAATGTCTGACCGGGAGGGCTGGGCGGATCACCTATCTTTCCGGCAGCTACCTGGACATTCTGTTCCTGGACGGCCGCGATGACGTCCATGGCGGTCATCTCCATGCTGGTCAGTTTGTTCGGGTTGAGCCACAGGCGCATGGAGTATTTTTTTTCGCCAAAGATCTGGACATCCCCCACGCCGGGAAGCCGTTTCAGAATGTCCACAATGTTGATGGAGGCGTAGTTGCTGAGAAACAGGTCGTCAAAAGTGTCGTCTGGCGAATAAAGGGAGATAATGACGACGAAATCGGGGGACTGTTTCTGGGTGGTGATGCCGTATTTGCGGACATCATCGGGCACCTGCGGCTGGGCCATGGTAACCCGGTTCTGGACGTCCACGGCGGCGATGTTCAGGTCATAGCCCACGTCAAAAGTGACGGTGATATTGCTGGTGCCGTCGTTCGAACTGATGGAGGACATGTAGGTCATGCCTTCCACGCCATTGATCTGTTCCTCAATGGGGGTGGTGACGGTTTTTTCTACCACTTCCGCGTTGGCGCCCGTGTAAGTGGCCTTGACCTGGACCGTCGGCGGCGTGATTTCAGGAAACTGTGCGATGGGGAGCAGGTTGATGCAGACAGCTCCGGCCAGAGAGATCACAATGGAAATCACGCCTGCGAAAATGGGCCGGTCAATGAAAAAATCGACGAACATAGGGCTTCCTCAAAAGGGCTTCGCTTACTTTCTGGAAGTGGACAGCCCGCTGGATCCTTTTTTTTCTTCCGGATGATTTTCTGTTTTTGACTCGCTATGGCCAGTTTTGGAAGCCGGTTGTTTACCGGTTGAATGAGTGCCGGAGTCTTCCACCTTTACCTGGTTTCCCGGTTTCGCTTCCTTGGGTTGGACCACCATGCCGGGTCTGACCATCTGAAGCCCTTCGGTAACGACGCGATCACCGGCTTTCAACCCTTTCCAGATAGTTTTCTGGTGTTTGTACAGAAATCCGACCTTGATTAGCCTCTTTTCCACCTTGTTGTCTTTTCCCACTACATACACATACGTACCGGTCTGATCCTCGGCAATAGCTTTTTCGGAAATCAGGGGGGTATCCGGCACATCACACAAAAAGAGACTGGCCTGAACATAGATACCCGGCAAAAGGGTCTTTTCGGGATTGGGGATGACGGCGCGCATATTGATGGTATTGGCCTTGGGATCGGCAGTGTTGTCGATAAAATCCACCTTTCCCGGGTGGGCGTGGGTGCTGTTGTCGGACAGGATGATGTCCACGGAGATTTCTTTTTCCTGTCGGTGCTTCAGGATTAGACGCAGGTCCTTCTCACTGGGGCTGAAGTAGACGTACAGTGGATCTAACTGCATAATGGTGGCCAGCTTGGTGTCCTGCCCGCCGGCGCCCACCAGGTTGCCCACATTCACCAGGGTCCGCCCTATGCGGCCATCTAAGGGGGAGTACATGGTGCAATAGCCTAAGTTGAGCCGATCCTGCTTGATTTTAGCGAGGTCAGCCTTGACCGCGGCGGCCGCTTCCCTGGCTTTGGTTTCGTAATTTTCAAGGGCTTCCTGGGTCACAAAATCCTTTTCAGCAAGGGGCTTGTAGCGTTTTACCTGGTCCAGGGCAAAGGAGAGAGACGCTTTATCCCGGGCTAACTGGGCGAGGCTTCCTTCCAGTTCCGCTTGGTAGGGCGCCTTTTCAATGACGAATACGACGGCGCCTTTTTTGACATCGGCCCCCTCAACAAACCCGCGCTTTTCAAGAAAACCTTCCACCCTGGCGCGAATGTCCACGGTTTTGACGGAATCCGTGGTGGCCACGTAATTGAGGTGCACCGGAACGGTTTGCAGGGCTACTTTTTCCACGGTGACTTCCGGGGGAGACGCCTGGGGAGGAGACTTCTGCTTCTTCTCACATCCCCCGACCAAAAGGAACAACAAACAAAGAAGCATCAAGAGGTTCGGTTCGACCCATCGGCTAAGGGATCGAATTCGTCTATTTCTTGCCATGTGAAGACTCCTCTCCTCTTGCTTCTGGTCCAGACAGATTATCAGGTGACGCGGATGGAAGATCGGCCCCTATGGCATGCACAAGCTCAGCATAGTATGTGAAGAGATCTGTTCGGGCCTGCACTTCCTGGGAACGGGCTGATACCAGTAAGCTCTGGGCATTGAGCAGCTCCACAATATCCGCGGCACCGGCACGGTACCGGGCTAAAGAAACCCTGTAAGATTCCTTGGAGCTGACAAGAAGGGTCTTGCTTGTTTCCACCTGCTGGGCCGCAGTACCCACGTTATAGTATGATCTCCACACATCGGAGATTACCTCCTCCTCCTTTACACGCAAAGCAGCACGCGCAGCCTCCAGATCGGACCTGGCCGCACGCACCTTGTTCCGGAGTGAAAAACCTTCAAAAATGGGAAACTGAAGGGCAAGTCCTCCATAGTAGCTTATATCAGAGGAATTAATATCCGAATCTTCAAAAATACCTCCAGAACCACTCATATTCGCATCAATACCTGTCCATCCAACATTCCCCGTAGCAACAAGTTTGGGCCACAGATCAGATTCTGCCTTTTTCAGATCCGCCTTCCCCTGGCGTACGGTAACCCGGGCAGATTCAAGGTCAGGCCGATCGCGCAATGCCAGGTTGATAAGCTCTTTCGTGTTCTGTTCCATCCTGCTCAGAGGAAGATCTTTGGGTTCAACTGCCACATCAAAGTCGATATTTGCAGGCCAGCCCACTGCGGTTGCCAAGTCCCCCCGGGAAACCTTCACTCCTCCCCGGTTGGCCACCAGAGTAAGACGCACCTGATCAGCGTTGGAACGTGCCTGCAGTACATCCGCGATGGTGCTCACACCCGCTCTTCGTCTTTGTTCCGTAGAGTCCAGGCTGGTTAAGGCTTCTTTGAGGCTTGCCTCGGACGCCCGAACCTGAGCCTTGTATCCGATATATTCGTAATATGCCTGAGGCACGTTCCGGAGAACGTCCTGAATCGCCTGATTATGATTCCAGTTAGCAGCGGCAAGGACCTGCCTGGCGCTCTCAACCGAGGCCTCACGACCCCCAAAGTCCAACAGAAGATAGCTGAGGCTGACGCCCAACTGTCCATATACACCACGAGCCGATCCCCCGATACCGGTTCCGCTCGCATCGCCACTAATAGCGGGATAATAGTCCCCACGTGCAACGCCCCACTGGGCCGCGGCAGACCTGGCCCTCTCCCACGCCACCTTCGTGGAAGGGTTGATGCGAAGCGCCACATCCACAAGCTGGGCTAAGGTGAGCTTATGTCCTGAGGGCCGGAGATCGTCAGAAATGCCCGGCAGTTTTTCAGCGAGAAGCGAATCCGGTTTTTCCTCCTTAGAAACCTCATAGATCTTACCCGGAGCCGTGGCAACGAATTTGTCAGGCTCCAACTCGGGCATGGCCTTGTTGCACCCCAAAAAGGCCACCGCCAACACTATGGATAGGCAGAGAACCTTCATCCCCCCACAGACCCGGCGCTGTATCTCCATCCCAATCAATGCAAAGTCAATAGCCATCAAACCTGAGCAAGCAACTTGCCCATCCTCCCTTAACATGCCAATATCCTCTTCCTGCAATTTTAGGCATTTTAAACTTTAGGCATTTTAGGCACTTTCCGTTCTGCTATTTCACAAGCATTACAGGGCACTGCGCCAGAATACCGACCTTGTAACTGATGGTCCCCCAACCCTGTGCCCTGTCCTCCACATCAATTCTGTGCGATTTCATCACAATCAAATCTATATCGTTCTCTCCTGCAAACCTGAGGATCTCATGGGCCCTGTTGCCATATATGACGTCTGGCTCTATCTTTACCTCACTCCCCTGGAATTGAGCGACCATGGCGCTCAGGTCACTGTAGGACCGCTTTTCTAAGGTTGTGTAGAAATCCTCAAACTCCTCGAAACTCGTATTGGCTATAATCTCTATGACATGCAGCAGTTTGATTTTTCCGCCATCGAGAGAACAGAGCTTTACTGCAATATCGAGCGCATGACTATCACCTTCGGAAAAATCAGTAGGAACCAGGATGTTCTTAAACATTTTTTCACCTCCAAGTATTGACGCCCATGTAAAAAGTCTCCAAGGCCGTCACTCCCGCGAAAGCGGGAGTCTATAACTGCCTGGACTTACTGGATTCCCGCTTTCGCGGGAATGACAATAATCGGACATTTTCGATTTTTTACGAATTCATCAATATTACAATCCCCGCTGCAGAGAGACCATCATAGGATTGCGGGGATAAAAGAAGTAAGAAGTAAGGAATAGTGCATACTGCCTACTTTTTTCTTTTTTTGAGCTCTTCGTCCCGAAGAACCCTGCGCAACACCTTACCCACAACAGAAACGGGCAGGCTGTCCCTGAATTCGATTTCACGGGGTCGTTTATACCCGGCCAACTTGGCCTTGCAGAACTCCAAAAATTCTTCTTCAGTGGCTTCCTCCCCCGGCTTGAGCTGGACAAAGGCCTTGACAGCCTCCCCGGAACGGGGATCGGGCACTCCCACCACTGCCGCCAAGGCCACCTTGGGATGGGCATAGAGCTCTTCTTCAATCTCCTTTGGATAGGCATTAAACCCGCCCACAATAATCAAATCCTTTTTCCGGTCAGTAATGATAATGAACCCGTCCTCGTCAAAATGGCCGATATCACCGGTCAGAAAATATCGTTTACCCTCAATCTCCCTAAACACCTCCTCGTCGGCCCCGGGCTTGTTCCAGTACCCTAACATGATCTGTGGCCCGGACGCGGCGATCTCGCCATCCTCGCCCCGAGGCAATTCCTGAAGCCCGGTTTCCAGATCCACGATTTTGATGTCAGTACTCAGAGAGGGCATTCCGACCGATCCGATCTTGCGCTGGTCCGGATTGGTCGGATTCGTCGTTATAACGGGCGAGGTTTCGGTAAGACCGTAACCCTCAAAAATAACAGCCCCTGTCTTCTCCTCAAACTGCCGGATAACCTCAATCGGCAGAGGGGCTGCACCGGAACCGCAACCAATGATCGATGTGAGATCAAACTTGTCGATCAAGGGATGATTGACAAGTGCGGAATAGATGGTTGGCACGGCAACGACGGCGGTTACCTTGTATCTCTCGATCGATTTAAGGACTTCCGTGAAAGGGGGATTTCCGACCCTCGGATCAGGGATACACACCAGACGGGAGGCATTTCTGCAACTTGTCAGCATGCAGAGGGTTAGACCGAAGCTGTGGTACCAGGGCAAGACACCTAAATAGGTATGGGCTCCCCCTTTTTCAACCCTCTGAGGCGGTCCCGAGTTCTGGGGGATGACCACCCATTGTTCAGTGCTCATGACATTGGAAAGTAGATTAGCATGGCTCAACCTGGCGCCCTTAGGAACTCCTGTAGTTCCCCCGGTGTAGAGGACCAGGGCCTCATCATTGACCGCATCAATATCGAGATTAGGCGGCTCTGGACGGGCCGACCTGATAACATCATCAAACATCAGGTGGCCTGGCTCATAGCTGTCGGCCTTGGGGATTTTTCCGAATACTGAACCTAAAAAGCCCTTTAGCCAGGGGAGGTAGGACTTTACGTTGCAGATAACCACTGTCTCCACATCAGAGCCGACTATTGCCTTCACTGTTGTAGCATAAAATTCGGGATGATCCATGGCAAAAACCGCCTTGGTCCCGGAGTCTTTGAGCTGAAAATTTAATTCTGATGCCTTGTAAAGAGGGTTGCAGGTTACGCACACACCCCCTGCCTTGAGGATACCGAAGAAGATCTCCGGATAGTGGGGCAGGTTGGGGAGAAAAATGGCGACCCGATCCCCAGGTTTGATGCCCCTCGAAACGAGAAAATTGGCCACACGGTCGGCAGTATCCTTCACCTCGGCGAAGGTGCGTGTGAAATCGTTGAAGATGGTATAAGTCTTGTCCGGATAGGCACGCGCGGTATCATCCAGAATGGAAAATAGCGGCTTCTCATACCCCTCGATTTCATAAGGAACCCCCTCAGGCCATTTGGGTCCCTGCCATAATTTTTTCGCCATATAATTCTCTTCGTCTTTAAGGTTACTCAATAAGTTATGATATAAACAGGACATTACCAAATTTGTAAACACTCCATATAGCACAGAAACTGCCACGCATCAAAGCTAAAATTATCGATGGGTTCAATGGTTCCATTCAGAAAACTCCAGGAAAATGTAAGGCTTGACTTTCTCACCGTTCTGCAAAAATCCTCAGCTCCATAACCGTCATTCCTGTGGACCATATTGAGGTCGAAGTCAAATGACCGACATCGGCCGCACTTTCATCACATGGGGGTATACTGCTTACAGGACAGGTGATCTCGGGTCCTGCTGGATCTTTTTGGGCCTTGACTATTTCAAGGCAACCAGGCATGATCCCCGACAGTTCACAGGTTCAGAGGCTTAGAACATATGAAAACAGCATCCGTAATCTTAGCCGCAGGAAGAGGCAGCCGCATGAAAGGGTACAGCGGCAACAAAACGCTTCTGCCCCTGATTCCCGAGAGATCTTTTTATAAGGGCAGCCGCCCTATTCTTTTTCACATCTTGGCAAACCTCCCTCCAGGCCCAAAGGCCGTGGTCGTCAACCACAAAAAGGATGATGTGATAAAGGCCACCCGTGACCTCGGCCTCACTTACCGAGAACAACCTGAACTAAACGGCACCGGAGGAGCCTTGCTTGCTACCCTCACCTTTTTAGAAACCGAGGTCTATGATCGGCTGATTATCACCATGGGCGACGTACCTTTTGTCAAGAGAAACACATATATGGAGCTGGTAAGAAGTCTAAAAGAACACGCGCTGATTGCCCTCGGCTTCAGACCGAAATCAAGAAAGCAATATGGCGTACTCGAAACGGACAGAAATCAGGTTAAAAAAATCACAGAATGGAAATACTGGAAGAAATATCCTGAGGAGAAGCGGCAGGCGCTCCAAATCTGCAATTCAGGGATCTATGCTGCCAAAAAAGACGTCCTCCTACATTACCTTCCTGTGTTTGCCTCAAAACCTCACTTAGTCGAAAAGGAGGTCAATGGCAGATTGAGTAATGTCAAAGAGTATTTCATAACAGACCTCATTGAATACATGCACGATGACGGTCTCTCTGTCGGATATATCCTTG
>Ga0222695_1000500_pt1 | contig 20951 bp, 13 predicted proteins | sample AntAcemetage1398_FD_179834 | JGI IMG/M metagenome (GOLD analysis project Ga0222695, IMG submission 179834) | Saline water microbial communities from Ace Lake, Antarctica - #1398 | ecosystem: Environmental > Aquatic > Non-marine Saline and Alkaline > Saline | place: Antarctica: Ace Lake...
TTAGCTTTGCTTGGCACACTCATAGTTACCTCCATAAGTTTGGAAATTCCGTTAATTGTACACTTTAGAGAAATTTTCTCAACTTATTGACTTGTAAGTTTTCGAGGAATATATTTCATTGAAACTTGTTTTGGAGAACTGAAAATGGGAAAAAATCTACACGGATATACACACGGTGAGGAAATATCACACTCTATCTCACATGGGATCGGTGCAGCTCTTTCGATTGCGGGCCTCGTTATTTCTGTTGTAATGGCTGCTGAAACAGGAAACGCGACTAAGATCGTCAGTTTTGCAATTTTTGGAACTTCAATGTTTCTGCTCTACACAGCTTCAACGCTTTATCACGCATTCACTCATAAAAAAGCAAAACAAGTCTTTCAATATGCCGATCATATCGCAATATTTATACTTATTGCTGGAACATACACTCCGATTGCACTCATTCTTCTTGGCGGAGCATGGGGATGGTCACTTTTTGGTCTGGCCTGGGGACTTGCAATTGCAGGAATAGTTTATGAAGTCGTTTTTCTAAACAAACATAAATGGGTCTCTATTTCTATCTATCTCGCGATGGGTTGGATTGCCGCTGTGGCTATAAAACCATTAATGGAAACTATGTCTTTCGGTCTTTTCATGTGGATTTTAGCCGGCGGACTCTTTTATACAGTAGGATCAGCTTTCTATCTTATCGATAAGGTTAAGTTCTTTCACTTTGTCTGGCATCTTTTTGTTGTTGCAGGAACTATCTGTCACTTTTTCGGACTTATCTTTTATCTTCTTTAATAAAGGGATAACGCTCCTGAACACCTAATTTCTTTGACACTAAACGTATTTTTAATAAAATGTCTCAACTTCATATCTTTATTGGGAGGATTTAATTGAAGCTTTCAAGAAAAATTGTTATCGCTCTGTTTCTAACGGCTCTCTTTTTCAATCTTTACGGAGATAATGAAGTAAAAATTGTCAATGGAACAGCTACGAATTACATGGAATTCAAAGGTGTGGTGGGTCTTATTACAGATTTGGGAAATGGATATGTTGGTATATGTACAGCAACGTTTATTGACCCGGAAGTTCTTCTTACTGCGGGACACTGTGTCTACTTAAAAGATGATGCTGGCAATATTGAGATGGATGCTGTTTCTAGCCCTTCAATAACAAGTGTTCATAATGGGGCAACCATTAACTATTTTTCATCAATTGCAACAGCAGAAAGAATAATTAAGCACGAAGATTGGAACGGAATTCTCGAAACTGACTATTTTGATGATTTAAACGATATTGCTCTTATCAAAATCGACACAAGAATTACCAACCTTGAAATATTTGGATTAAGAGAAGATCCCATTGAAGAAGAGGGAGATGTCGGTACAATTGTTGGCTACGGAATATCAAGTAACGATGGCGATGACAGCGGAACGCATAGAAAAGGAACTGAAACAATAATTGATATGAATGAGAACAGAAGTAAGTCATTTACGGCAGATAGCCCTTCAAACACTTGCTCGGGAGACTCCGGTGGACCTTTTTTCACCTATCAGAGTGGAAAATATGTTATTTCAGGAGTGACATCATACCATTCAGGCACTTGCACAACAGAAAATGAATTCGTCCATGTGCTTTCCTATAGAGAATGGATCGACGAAAATTTGAGGACACTCACCGGACACGGACTTGATAAAATTTGTGGCAACAACGTTGTTGAAAGCGGAGAAACCTGTGAAATTAATCAGGCAAAACAATGTAACCTCATAGACAACTCTCTTCCGGCTTCAAACAATGCTTCCTGTAACGACTACTGCAATGGATGGAATGTTTCTGAATGCCATGTTTGTGGTGATGGATATGTCACTGGAGATGAAACCTGCGACAACAATTCAGTACCGTGCCTCGAAATTAACTCATCAAGACCCATTGGAAACGCAATATGTAATAGCGGCTGCTCCGGATGGGACACTTCAAACTGTGAGAATGAAAGCGGTGAAAAAGACGAAACTGAAGATCCTTTTGAAGATCAATACGAGTGCGGGAATGGGGTTCTTGAAATCGGAGAACAATGCGATGAAGGTATGTGGAACGGATTTGATGGTATAGGCTGCACAAAAGACTGCATGAAAATTAATAAAAATAACAGCGGTTGTTCTGTAACAGTTTTTTAAATCTATGAAGTGGCCATCAGAAATCGGCAGAAGTGGTAATATTTGTTTCCACTTTCATTTATTTTTTAATCCTGAAAAAATAGCATCAAAGATCGCTTGTCTAAAAAGTTTTATCTGATCAAGATTCCCTGGTGCATATTTTGAAGAATGCGTTCTATTTGTGAGAATTGTTATCACGAGATTGTTTTTGGGGCAAATTAAGAATGCTGTCCCTGTCCAGCCAAGATGTCCGCTACAAACTGGATTTGCGTAAGATCCATAGTTAGAATCCTCGCCTTCCTTTTTATCAAAACCGTTCTGCGCAATTATCTGCTTTTTATACCAGTCTTTTTTGAGCATTTGTGTGTAAAATTTCGCTATATCTTCCGCAGTTCCAAAAAGCCCTGCATTTCCAGTTATTCCACCAAGAAAATCACAGTTTCTATCTTCAACTTCACCTTGCCTTATTATTTTCGTCGCATAAGAACGGGTCGTAGCTGCAACTTGAGACTTTTTCACTCCTTTTTTAAGCGGATTAAACTGGAAAGAATTCTTAGACTTAAACTCTTTTGAAAGGTAGTCTTTAAATGCTTTTTCAAGACTCTTACCAGTTATTTCCTCAATTATAAAACCCAGAAGAATATAGTTTAGATCACTGTAATGCGGTTCATTGTTACAACAAACTCCTGCAATACGCTCAACAACTTTTTTCCTTCTCTTTTTTAAAGACTTGCTATTTGTAAGATTGCACAGTTTAAGCCACGGCGGAAGACATGTGTTGTGATTAAGCATATCCGCGAGCGTAAACTTCTGTTTTATTTCAGGAAAGAACTTACTGATCTTCCATTTCTCATCAAGTAGTTTCTGCTTTTCAAGATAAAAATAGAGAGATCCGACAACTATCGGTTTTGTCAGTGAAGCAAGATCAAAAAGTGTTTTGCTTGTAACTTTAGCTTTCTTCTTATCTTTAGCATTTGCAACACCTTTGCTTAAATTCATATCCTTTTTTCCATTTTTCCAGATTGAAATTGAAACTGCTGAAAAGGCATTGTCTTCAAGGAATTTATCGGCAATTTTCTCGAGCTTTTTATCCAATTCACCAGTTTGAGCATTGATGCTGAAAAAAAGAAATGAAAAAATCAAAAAGGTTGCAACTCTCATGCACTCATTATAGAATATTAAGCAAGTTACAGTCAAGTTATGTGGGGAAGCTTTGAAACAACTGATTTTTCTATTAATTTTTATATTCTTTTCACTTGAAGGAACCGTTTTAGCCGGTCTGGACACCATGGAAAGTGAAAAATTTGTTAATCTCAAAAGGAAAAGAGTTGCCGTTCTCACCAATAGAACTGCTGTAAATAAAGACGGTGTTCCAATCCTTAAACTTCTTAAAAAACACGGGATAAATGTTACATTGATATTTACTCCTGAACACGGTTTTAAAGTTGATAAAGATGAAAAAGTAAATGACGGAAACCTTGGCAATATTCCTGTGATCTCTCTTTACGGAAACAAGCGAAAACCTGACCCGAAATCGTTAAAGAACATTGATGTTATTTTGTACGACATTCAGGATGCCGGAGTCCGCTACTACACGTATATTTCAACTCTAGCCTACATGATGGAAGCTGTAGCAATTGCTGGTAAAGAAATAATTGTCGCAGATAGACCCGTGATCGTTGGAGGCAAAACTGTTTCAGGATTTGTGCCGCCAAAAAATCTCACGGGGCACTTCACGTCAATCTTTCCAATTGCAACAAGATACGGCATGACCGTTGGAGAACTTGCGCTGCTTTTTAACAAACATTTTAAGCTCAATGCAACCATTACAGTTGTAAAATTAAAAAACTACAAAAGATCAATGCTCTTTGATGAAACAGGCCTTCCGTGGATTTCCCCTTCTCCTAACCTCACATCGCTAAAATGTGCTTTGCTCTACAGCGAACTAGGCTGGCTTGAAACTGTGAATATTTCAATGGGAAGAGGAACAAATTTGCCCTTTCAGATGATCGGCGCTCCCTTCATTGATGGGAAAAAAGTGGTGAAAGAACTTGGCGGCAAAAAGTTCACTGGACTTTCAATAAAAGCCGTTACTTTCACACCTAAGGCAAAGTACCACAAACACTTTGGAAAGAAATGTGGCGGGATTGAGATAAAAGTTACTAATCTAAAGGAAATTCAAGGGCTTAAGCTGGGAGTCGAACTCTTAAAAGCACTTGTAAAACTATATCCAGACAATATAAAAACATCAAAAGACTTTGCGCTCATGTCCGGAAGCCCTGAACTTGAAAAAATGATCAGGAAAGACACTCCATTTATTGAAATTGAGAAAAAAGCAAAGCAAAGTAGAAAAGAATTTGAAAAGATCCGGAAGAAGTATTTGATTTATTGAATCTCACCAACTATAATCTCACAGAAGTCTTTAATTTTTATGGAGAAAAAAATGCAAAAAGTATTTGCTTATTTAGGTTTCTTTTTGGTTATCCTCACTGTGTCATGCAGTAACAATGTTCAGAACGTTGTTGCCGATGAGAACACCACTGATAGCGCAGCGAAAATTGACAATGAACAGAGTGACACAACATTAGTTGATAAAGAGATACCAGATTCAGAGAGTGATAATGAAACCATTAAAGACGAAAATGAACCTCAGGATGAGAACACAGTCCCAGATGAAGACACTGTTGGAAATGAGTGCTCGCAAAACGATGACTGTTCTACAAATGAATTTTGCGCGAAAGAGACTGGCTCATGCGAAACTTCTGTAATGGGAACATGTGAAAAAAGACCTGATGACTGTTTTTTGGAGCGAGTGATCTCTCCCGTCTGCGGATGTGATGACTACTCTTATTCATCTTCATGCTGGGCACATGCTGAAGGTGTTGTCGTTAAACATGATGGTCAATGTGACGGTGATGTCATGTGCTGGAACAATGAAGCTTGTGAAAATGACGAGTTCTGTGAGAAAAAGTTAGGAGTTTGTGACACGAGCTCCGGTGTCTGCCACAAAAAACCCAATCCGGATGACTGTCCTCCTCCGGGAATCACTCAGCCCTTCTGCGGATGTGACCTTTATGAATATGAGGATATCTGTTATTCTGCTAGTGGCGGCATCCCGGTAAAACACGAAGGAAAGTGCAACGAACCAGATGATTCAAAATTCTATTACTTTTTCGGTGCGAATGCTGGAAGTCCCAGCGGATATCTCAAGGTGGTGATGTCTGAAAATGATATCAGAGAATATTTTAGTGCGGATCAGCATACTGAAAATTCAGACGATCCTGCCAACACTATCACGGTCACGATAAACTTTAAAAACAAAGATGATACGGAACATGCACAACTTCAATTCACAGTTCTTCTCAGCGATGTTCAGGGTGATATTTTTCCATTTGGTATGGGACTTGGTTACCACGAAAGTTATCTCAAAGTTTATGACGCATCTGAAAATGTAATTGCCGACATGCAGGGAGGGATAATGATTTATGACTATTCACCTCTATTTATGAGCAGTCAGATCCCGACACTTGATGTGAGAGGCCTCAACCTTTGGGTTAAAGAATAAGTCCGCTATTTAAGATTCTTATACTTATTCTTTGGATTCCAGAGAAGATACTCGTCAACTCCAGTGTCGTTAAGGGCCTTTATCTGGTCAAGAAGCTGTTTTCTCCCATATTCAATATGTCCCTTGACCCAGAAAGCTGTGAAATCCTGAATCCACGGTCTGATAATTGCCGGTGTGAGCAGATTTCTATTCCTCGCCATTCCGTCTCTTGCTGAAATAAAGACCGTCGTGTAAGGATCGGCATCAGGAATAGGAATAGTTCCAAATCCTTTTGCATAATGAGAAGGATAGATCATTGGAGAAACATAATCCACAACGTTACTTATCCCTTCCCAGTACTGACCGAGGTTAAGCCCGTCAGATGCACTTGAAACCAGTCCGAAAAGATCTGCACTTACATAAACTTCCTTCTGTTTGAGCTCTGAATACGCATATTTGAGAAAACGCTGAATTGTAAGGGCCTTTGATTCTTTTTTAGTGTTTTTAAAATTAAGGGTCTTTTTCCAGTCAGGAAATCTGATGTAGTCAAACTGTATTTCATTAAATCCTATATCCGCCGCCTCTTTGCACAGATCAACAAGATACTCCCAGTATTTACGGTTGTGCGGTGAAACCCATCTTAACTTGTCCCGATCTAAATAGATCTCCCCCGTTGCATCGTCCATAACGGCAGCCTCAGGGTGGTACTGTGCGTAGAGATCATCTTTAAAAGCGACAACTCTTCCAATCAGATATATATTATTCTTTTTCGCCTTTTCAATGAGACTTGATATTGATTTGCGGTACATCACCTTTTTGTTTGAAGCAGGAATATATTTGGCCGCGGCTTCACTTTTAAAGAGCAGATGTCCTTCAATGTTTTTAATATCAATTACAAACGCATTAATCTCGGTCCCCTTCACATGCCTGAAATGCTTCTTTATTCTGGTTTCCGTTGAAGAATATCTTGTAAGATAAATGCCTTTTACCTTAACTCTGGGATTGTTTTCATATTCTATCACCTTATCCTGACGAGAATAATCAAGATCTTTATAAATTGGATTCATTAGAATTGCTCTGGATTCAACCGTGAACGATTTCATCACCCAGCCAATGTACTCTTTGCCGTGTTTCAGACAACTTACATTAAGCCACGGGATTCCTTTGGCATCAAACTCTCCACCAAGCACAGTAAGAGCATCACTTTTATAAACCAGTGTTCTTTTCTTTGATACCGTATTTGGATTTGCACGTATATTTAGAATGTTAGCATTAACAAAGACCACAGGTTTTTCATCAATATCAGGAACCTTTTCTTCCCCATCATCACCATTTGGATCTTCGGCAAGAACTTCTATATCTTTTTTATCTTTTTCATCTTTTTTATCTTTTTCATTTTCAGCTTCCAGACCGCAAAGACTAAAAGTAAAGAACAGAACAGCTAAAACAATTCGTATCATCAATAAACCCCAAATTCAGCGTGAAGAAACTGATCCAATATAGCAGTCTTTTAATTTTATAGAAAATTTTTCTTTAATAAATATAATAGCTACAAGATTCTATGGAGGCATAAAATGAAATTAAAAGTATTATTTCTCATCACGTTAACATTTTTTATCTTTTCATGTGACAAGGGGAAGATAAATGAAAATGACAACATTACATTTGATTCTGATAGCGAAACTGTGGACTCATCTACAGAAGACTTTGATGCTGCACAAGACTTAGACTCTGAAATTGACGACACTATTTTGGATAATGAATCAACAGACAATGAATCAGATGATACTGATGAAGTAGAAGACTTGTCCGACGACACTAATGACACAGAAACGGATGAAACTGCTGATGACGATATTTTCACCTGCTCACCTGTTGGAACTGCTGAGTGTCCTATAGTTATTGATTCCTTTCCATACACAGATGAAAAAGACACAAACGATGCTATTTCAGATGAGTTTGATACCTATCCCCCTAATGAGCTTGATGAATCAGGAAATGAGTTTATCTATACCTTTACAGTCACAGAAAAAGCTGTTTTCAGGTTTAGCATTTGGGATCCGGAACCGGAAAACACAGATATTGACCTTCATCTTCTTGATGACAGTTTAGTAATGATAGAAAGAGCTGACAAAGTCATCGAAAAAGAACTCGAACCGGGAACTTACTATCTCAGCATGGACACATACGAAGGTATGCATGGCGAATATAAACTAAGGATCGAGGAAACTCTTGAACATGCAGGAACTTTGATCGATCCTCACCCTATCGATGTCTTTCCATTTTATCACGAACACACGACAGCCGGTGCGGTTTCAGATGAATTTGACAGCTATCCACCGAATGAGCTTGATGAATCAGGTCCGGAATATATTTATTCACTCAATGTTGATAAAAAACAGTATTACTACTTTTCAATACGCAGTCCTGAACCGGATGGAGTTGATGTCGACCTTCAACTTTTCGAAGCAGCTTCGCCTTACACCCTTGTTGAAAGAGCCGACAAATCTTTTTTCATTGAGCTTGAACCGGGTAACTATCTCTTTTCTATCGACACATATTCGGGTGACAGCAAAGCAGGTGAATATATTTTGAGCGTTAACCATGAACAACCTGTTTTTAACAGTTACATACTTGAGGCCGTTGATTATCTCTACGACAACTACAGTCTTCTTGGTTACGATTCTGCTGTTCTCACTCACGATATTCCATACGGTGATTACGGGATCATTCCTGTAAGCGGAGGCGCAAAAACAATGTGTGTTGCAGCTGTTATGGAAGTAATTCTCACAGCTATGAACATATATTTTGATGAAACTGCCGACTCATCCGTCTTTGATATTCTTCCCATCAGGAGCTGGAAATATCTTGGTACAAGTGATCTTAAGGCACATATCTGGGTCAATTACGATCTTAATGCAGGCGGAACTGCAGATGCACTGAGAAATTTCAATATGGGCGGAAACATTCCCTTTGAGGAACTTGAACCAGGCTCATTTGTGAATATCAACCGGACTTCAGGGACTGGACACGCCGTTGTATTCCTCTCTTTCATTGACATAGACGGAACTGAATATACTGAACATAATGAAGATGTTATAGGCTTCAGATACTTTTCATCACAAGGCGGATACGACATTGGTGCAGGCGGACTTGACTACAGATACGCGGTCTTTGATGAATTTGGAACTCCCACAATGCCATACAATAGAGATACTGGTATAATTTACAGCACTGATCAGCACTATCTAAACACAGGAGCTATGTTCATGCCTACCTACTGGAGACCTGCAACAGATTACAGGCTCTACAAACCAGTTACAACAGACTACCATCCTGTTACAAAATTCAACCCACTCTATTTCACGGGCTGGACTATTGATGATAAAGAGTGAGAAAATCTTACTTCTTATTTACTAAATGAAAATCTGACTGAGCTGTGGGATAGATGACCATGTCTGTATTTATTGAATTAAGGACAAGTCAGAATAACTTTCACTTCACCGTTCCCAGTTCTGACACCGTTTGTCATTGTTCCTGATGTTACTCCATCAATATATCCGGAACCGCCGCCGCCTGCATTACCGGCTCCACCACCATAATAACCGCCGCCGCCGCCGGCAACTGTACTATCTTCAGAAGAAGGAACGCCACCACCTTGTCCTAACGATCCATTCCATCCGTCAAAACCTGATCCTCCGGCAGTCTGAGTTCCGCCAGCCCCAATTCCACCGGAACTTCCAGTATTGCCTCCGCCTGAGCCACCATTCAATGAGTACGCTCCACCGCCGCCACCGGCAACAATAACTCTATTTGCCAAAGCAGTGCCACCGTATCTCACATCTGAGGCGCCACCACCACTTCCACGGGTTCCATTATCACGTCCAAAACCAATTCCTCCACCATTCCATGCAGAATTTCGGGCATCACCATTTGTAGGCCCCTGTTGTCCCACATAAATACTTATGCTTTCACCTTTATTTAAATTAAAATCGCCTTTTGAATATCCACCAAGACCACCTGTTCCCGAAATATTATCCCAGTATCCGTTTCCTCCCTGAGCTCCCCAAACCTCAATGGTATATGTTTTAGAGTAATCAGCTGTAAAAGTCTGAACAGCGCCAGTGTAGGCAAATGTCCATGTTCCGGGAATACATTCATAACCGGAGCAATCTGCCTTGCATTTGCCTGTCTCACCGTTGTAGGAACCTTCATCACATATTTCGCTACCGTTAAGAACTCCATCCCCACAGTTTTTATTTATCATGCATTCTGTATTACACTCATCCGCTCCGTATAAAACAGTCACATTTGAAGCACCTTCATCACAAACCTCTCCCATAGCTTCAATAATCGCTTGTGCTGTTAGAGCCTTTGCAACTATCCTGACCTCATCAACGGATCCATTAAAGTTTCCATAACTTCCATAGCCCACAGATGTCGGAGCATTTACCGTGACTCTTGCAGAAACTACACCGGTTTTCGCAAATCTTCCGTTGAGATAAATTGATGGTTGTCTTTCAGTGTAAACGACTGCAATGTGGTTCCATTCAGTTCCCAACCCTGTCTCATAAACAGCAAGCGCCGGCATATAACCGTCACCATGCTCATAAACACTTATTCCATTTGTTCCAACTGAAACTCCGGCTCCGGCAGACTCACTCCCGTGGTTAGCACCAAAAAGATAACGCTGACCTTTTGTGCCTGAAGTGCCTGTATTGCCCTCAACATCTATCTCATGCTCATCAACCGCCTTTACCCACGCCATCATCGTGAAATTATCTGTGGGAACCGTGTCATAGCTCCAGTAAACTCTGCCTTTATTTTCACAAACCCAATCGTCAACATCATAGGAACAAGTACCTGAAAAATTTAGAGCTCTTCCAAACTTTCCATCAACACGGGTAGCATTTTCAACTGTACAGCCCAAAGTATTAGGTGAACTGTCAACAGCTTCAGTGAGAGATTCTCCGTCCAGTCGAAGAATCACAGCATCCTCAGTAAAAACAGACTGTTTATAGTCAATCTTGCTGTTACCACAATAGGAATTCCACACGCATTCAGTATTACACACCTGAAAATCAGCATAAGCAGGCTCAACATTCTCTGTTCCACTGTCACAATTCTCACCATCCTCGATCACATTATTTCCGCAGACAGGACCAATATCTTCATCCGGAACCACATCCAGATCAGAATCATCCGTTATATCCTTGTCGTCCGTTATATCCTTATCTTCAGTTATGTCCTTATCGTCCTTATCATCTCCTGTATTCCCAGAGTTTCCTGTATCACCCGTATCGCCTGTATCACCCGTATCGCCTGTATTACCTGTATCACCTGTATTTCCTGTATTACCTGTATCACCTGTATTCTCAGTATCTATATCTGCAACTTCGGTATCATTTTCAGGTTCACCTAGAAATGAATCCCAATCTATATCATTGGGACTGTTGCAGGAAATAACGGTGAAAATAGAAAACATTAAACCACTAAAGATCAGCTTATTTATTTTCATAAGCCCCCATATCAACTGCCAAACCTTGAATTCTATCATCACCTTTAACATCTTTTGTGACCATTACGGGTACTTTAGCGTTATCCCCTGTGTCAATACATGGTGATAATTCAGTCAATGAAAAAGGATCGTCACCGGAATTAAAAAATAATGGATCATCATCAATATTTCCACCATTATCATTTCCACAATCCGCAACCCAGCATGGGTCAGAACCTGCTCCACAATCATTTCCGCTACCACCACATCCACCAATATCACTGTGATCTATTTCAGGAATACTTTTCTCAAGATTAAAAGGCGGTCCTTCAGGGATATTGTAAAGATCATTGTCTAAATTGCCGTAAATTATTGTATTTGATATTTCGGGATTGCTCTGACCGTTTGTAATACCGCTACCTGCTGTATTTCCGCTGATCGAACAATTAATTATAGAAGAATTGGAATATATATTTGCAATTGTTCCAAATATTGCACTGTTTCCTTCAAAGACAGAATTGACAATAACTGTATCACTTAGCTGATTCTGAATTGCACCACCCATTCCATTAGGCAATGACGCTCCTGTTGCTGCATTGTTATGAAAATAACAACTCTCAATAGTCAGACTGTCAACTTCGTAACTGATTATCGCACCAGCATTTACAGAGGTATTGCCATTAAACAACGAACTCCTGATCACAGAGGTCACGGTTCCATTTAAATAAACTGCTCCTCCTCCGGAATCAGCACTGTTGCCGGTAAAAACAGAATCCTCTATTGTTGTATCAGAATCTTCAACACCCACAGCACCTCCAACACCCATAGCTCCTCCAACAATAGCTGTATTTCCTGAAAAGGTCGAATCTTTTATCAAAGGACTTCCCTGATAGTTGTATATCGCTCCGCCTTTTTCCGCCGTATTATCAATAAATGTGCAGTTTTCTATTGTCGGGCTGGCTCCCTCATGGTTATACATCGCTCCACCAACCAGAAGAGCGGAGTTATTTTTAAAAATACAATTTCTAATTATCGGCGTTATGTGGTCAGCTTCGAAACCTGAACGTTTATTAGTTCTAATTCCACCACCCTCCTGGTAAGGCCACTCATCACCGTCAGCATTCCCACCGGATATGGTGAAACCATCAAGGATCGCAGAACTGTCTTTTCTTTCCCATCCGTCATGATAAAAAACGTGATAGGCATTTTCAGAATTCCCCAAAGTATCATCATCACCGTTAAAATCACCACTTAAAATGGTTTCATTATTTTCCCAGTCCCTTTCAGAAACATCTCCCTCTGTACCGACAAATCCACCATATATACCAACGCCATTCATCAGAGAAAAATGGTACATCCTCTGGGGAGTAGTCACGGTACATTCTTCATACATATTGGGACAATCCGTCGGATGATATGTTCCTGCCGCCACCCAGATATCTTTACCATCAGTCGCTAAATCTATAGCAACACTAAGATCTGTTAAAGCATCTTCCCAGCTTGTACCATCATTCAGACCCGAGGCATCATACTTAACGCAGATAACATTCTCTGGCACAATTACATCGTCATCATCTACATCTTCATCAATCAAATCTTCATCAATCAAATCTTCATCCAGCGGTTCTTCATCGACTAGTTCATCAACTAGTTCATCGACCATATCTTCATCAACAAAGTCTTCGTCAGCTGTATCTTCATCAGAAACCATATCATCCTCATCAGCCAGATCTTCTACATCCATATCGGTCGCAATAATTTCGTCTAAATCAGCATCTGAAAAACTGTTTTCCAGTTTTTCCTTGTCATCACTACATGAAGATAAAAAAAGGGCTACGAAAATAATAGAAAATAAAGCGTTTTTCATTGATATCTCCTCTGATCAATCATCCCAGGAATATACATGGCCGTCATATGTAACATCATCAGCTGTGTTTAAAGTGCTGCAATTTTCAATAGTTATGTTTTTCAACGTAGGATAGTCCTTATCTGAAGCATAGTTTGTCATTGCAGCTCCACGGGCATACATCCACTGAGGACCGGGAATAAAAACACTGTTAGTCGGCCAGCAACCGCTGTAATCCTCACAGAAGTAAAAAGTATAAAAATCACCATCATACCTTAACCAGTAAGTTATCCATTCCGGATAGGCTCTGCCACCAGTGATAGTAACTCCGTCAAGAACTGCAGAGCTGTTCACACCGTTTCCATTGTGTCTGAAAACATTGTAAGATTTCTCTGTATCTGCACCCGTATGATCTCCACTTAAATAAGCAGTGTAAGCCGTTGTATGACCAGCATCTCCAGGGAGTTTCCTCTGTGAAATGTCTGTTTCATTTCCAAGAAATCCGCCAGAAACTGTTGTGTTGTTAACAAGTGAAAAATGTTTGTGTCTATTACCAAATGGTTGAGGCGTACCTTGACCGGAAAGAGTTGCAAAATAAGCTGCACCATTTCCATCAGAACCGGTTCTCACTTCAAACCAGGGATGTTCAGGCCATGTCCCATTCGCCGTATAGAGCATTGAAACCGACTGACCGGATTCAACAGTAAAATTATACCAACTCGATTCAGTTCCACTTGCAAGGGTCAGATTGCTGTAAACAACTGTGCCTCCGATCGTAACCGTAAGTCTCGCTCCGTACCACCCACTTGTTCCGTGCAATCTCAGAGCATAATTACCTGCCGCAAAAGAAGGTTTATATGTCCCTCCTGCAACCCAGATCTCAGCTTTTGAGGCAGCCCCGTCACTAATGGATTTTTCAGCATCATCAAGGGCTCTCTGAAAATCTGTATAGGCATCGACCCAACCCGTTCCATTGTTAGCTCCCCCAGCAACAGAATTAACATAGATCCTCTTCCCTTCGTTAACACCGCTACAGTCGGAAATACATGCCGGATCATCTCCAGGATCACATTCCTCGTCAGTTATTCCCATGATCTTTTCACAGTTATCATATCCTGTGCAAGCGGCCCTCTGTATCTTTCCATCGCCACAGTATATATTTGTTCCTGCAGTTTCTTTACAATCAATCGTACATACAACACAGATGTCTGTCTCACCATAGGTACAGTATGGATTACCATTCTGCTCGTACCCATTATCACAATCTTCCCCGCTCTCAACACTTTCATTCCCGCAGACAGGTTCCACAACATCTGTGTCATCTATAATATCGATATCTTCAATTATATCAGCATCTTCAATTATGTCCGTGTCCGTTCCACTCCCAGTATTCCCAGTATCTCCGGTATTCCCGGTATCTCCGGTATCTCCAGTATCTCCGGTATTCCCGGTATTCCCGGTATCTCCAGTATTCCCGGTATCTCCGGTATTCCCGGTATCTCCGGTATTCCCGGTATCTCCGGTATTCCCGGTATCTCCGGTATCTCCGGTATTCCCAGTATCTCCGATATTTCCTGTATCCCCGGTATCTCCAGTTTCTCCCGGAATACATTCACCGTCCTGACAGACCTCACTTTCTCCACAATCAAGTGCAGTTATACAGGAATTGCTGGGATCTGCATTTTCACAGGCAGTAAAGAAAAAAAATATTACCGTTATTGAAATAACAAATAAATTCTTCATTTTCACCTCTTATTTTTTTCAACACTTAGTGTAATATTACTTGTATTGAAAAATTGGTCAAGGTGCTTTGGTATTTAAAAATTAATTTAAGGACAGATCAGAGTAACTTTTACTTCTCCATTTCCTGTTCTGACACCGTTATTCATTGTGCCTGATGTTACGCCGCCGATATAACCTGAGCCGCCACCTGCAGAAAGACCGGCTCCTCCTCCGTAATATCCGCCACCGCCACCAGCCAATGTGTATGTATTTGAATCAGAAACTCCACCACCTTGTCCAATGGAACCATTTGACAAACCGTATCCGGCAAAAGACAATCCACCTGCAAACTGTGAACCTCCAGCTCCTAAAGAAACTCCGTTGCCATCACTACCATTTTCTCCGCCTCCGGCTCCACCTAGGTATAAAGATCCACTAGATCCGCCTCCGCCTCCGGCAACTATTATTCTGTTGGTCAGTTCTGTTCCATCTATTCTAACATCACTTGCACCGCCACCGGCACCTCTATAGTTATCCACTGCGGCTCCTTTGCTGTTTCCGCCACCGTTGAAAGCACCTTTTACTTCTCCAGTTGAAAAAACATTACCCTGCCCTACAAAAACATTTAGAGTATCACCTTTAAAAACCTCAATATTTCCTTTTGCATATCCACCGAGACCACCGACTCCGATGCTGGTCCCACCTCCTGGTCCACCCTGAGCACCCCAGACTTCAATTGTGTATGTTCCAGGATAATCTGGCACAAATGTCTGAGCATCACCTGTATATGTAAAAGTCCACGTCCCGGGCACACATTCAAATCCGGAGCAATCTATCTTACAACCACCAGCTGAACCATTATCGGCACCTTTATCACAAGTCTCCCCACTATCAAGTATTCCATCTCCGCAATATGCATTTATCATGCAGTCAGAATTACACTCAGCGACACCATACTCGACAGCCTTGTTTTCACCTTCTTTATCACAGACTTCGCCCATAGCAAGACGGATATTACTTTCTGATAAAGATCTTCCTACGATCCTAACCTCATCAACCGATCCATAGAAATTTCCGTAATCTCCCGCTCCAACCGATGTTGAAGGATAGATTGCGTTCTTTGTTGAAATAGTCCCCGTTTTCACAAGTCTGCCATTTAGATAAATAAACGGTCTTTTAAATAAATAAGATACAGCGACATGGTTCCATCCTGTGCCAAGTCCAGTCTCATAAACTAAAACCGGAGGCATATATCCAGTTCCATGCTCATAAACTGAAATTCCATTTATTCCAACTGAAACACCCACTCCGGCGTCATCTCCCATATTTTCAGCTCCAAAAAGATAGCGCTGGCCTTTAATTCCTGCGCTTCCATCGCTTGCCTGCTTATCAATTTCGTGCTCATCAACTGCTTTTATCCAGGCCATCATTGTAAAATTATCCACTGGAGATGGATCAAAGTTCCATAACACCTTCTGATTATCATCACATATCCAGTAATCTTCCGTGTTATAAACACAAGTCCCTATGAATTTCAGACCCTTTCCATATTTACCGTTCGTTATCCTAACTGCACCTTCAATTGTTCTGTTAATTGCCTTGGAAGAATCATCTATTGCCTGAGTATCAGAATCACCTTCAAACCGCAGAATGACCTCATCCTCATTAAATTTTGCAGATTTATTATCAAGAACTCCATCACCACAGTAGGAATTCCACGTACAGTCCGTATTGCAACTCTTCAGATCAGAATGTCCCGGTTCAACATTTTCATCACCACGATCACAATCTTCTCCGGCCCCAACAGTTCCATTCCCGCATAAAGTATTCTCAAACACATCATCATCGTCATGCTCGTCCGTTCCGTCCTTATCGTCCGTTCCCTCCGTGTCCGTCCCCATTCCAGTATTTCCCGTGTTGCCTGTATTTCCTGAATCTCCACTATCTCCTGAGTTCCCGGTATCTCCGGTATCTCCTGTATTCCCAGTATCGCCTGTGTCCCCGGTATCACCGATCGGCTTTTCAACACATTCGCCATCCTTACAAATTTGTCCATCTTCACAATCAAGCGCTGTAATACAATATTCGTCTATAATTCCTGCCGTACACGAAGATAATGTAAGAAAAAAAACACTTAGAATAATCAGATATAGTTTTTTCATTTCCACTCCATCAGTTTGAACACGGCTTAACTATTCTAACCGTTTAATAATATTTGGTCAAGATAGACATAATCTGCTGCTTGATTTTGAACGTGCTGTGAGTACTATTTTGCTGTAATTGATCTCTTTGAAGATTGGAGAACAAATGAAAAAAATATCTGTCGCAGTCGGTCTCAGTGGTGGAGTCGATTCTGCAGTTACAGCGGCTTTACTTCTTGAAAAGGGTTTTGATGTTAAAGGCATAACCATGTCAACATGGGATGGAGCCATCGAAATTGAAGATATTACAAAAAAAGGCTGCTACGGCCCTAACAAAGATAAAGACGTGGAAGATGCGCAGATAATTGCAAAACAGTTAGGCATACCCTTTGCGGAAATTGACATGCGAAAAGAATTTCGTGAAGAAGTGATATCTTATTTCAGAAAGGAGTATCTTAATGGAAGAACACCAAATCCTTGCATAATATGTAACAGACAGCTTAAATTTGGTTCGTTTCTTGAAAAAGCCGCGCAAAAACTCGATTTTGACTTCTTTGCAACCGGACACTATTCCAGAATTGTTGAAGAAAACGGCTCGTTCTTTATGAAAAAAGCTGTTGACGCATCAAAAGATCAGACATACTTTCTGCAATCTATCAAAAAAGAAAATCTGCATAAAATACTCTTTCCACTTGGTGAAATGCACAAAACAGATGTCAGAAAAAAAGCAATAGAACTAGGACTTGAAGTTGCTGAAAGACCTGAAAGCCAGGATTTTATCACAGGCGGAGATTACTCACTTCTCTTTGAAAATGACAATGTCAAACCGGGAAACATTGTGAATGAGCAAGGCAAAATCCTCGGCAGACATAACGGAATAATCCACTATACCATAGGACAAAGAAAAGGACTGGGCATCAGTAACCCTGTGCCACTCTATGTTATCGGACGAGATCCCAAGAAAAATCAGATAATCGTAACAGAAAGAGCTCATCTCTTTTCAACGAAATTTTATGCAGGATATCTAAACTCATTCTTTGATGGAGAAATGCCGAAGGAATTTCGAGCAATGGCAAAGATACGCCAGAAACACAAGGAAGCCCCAGCCACAATAAAAGTTGTCGGCAAAGATAAAATCCATGTCGTCTTTGATGAACCTCAACTCTCCATCACACCCGGACAGGCCGTTGCACTCTTTGACGGCGATCTTCTCCTTGGCGGCGGGATAATTCTTTAGAAACACAATTCAAATTATGTAAATGATACAACCTATTGCAATTCAACCTGTGACGGCTACAATAACTCATCCCCCAACCCCTTCTCTTTTATAAAAGAAGGAGTGAACTGAGTTTACGAAGCCGGATGAATTGGAGGTTTTCAATGCGTAACATTCTCATCATATTTCTGCTGATAGTTTTCTGTTCCTGCACCTCGTACAACTCCAATGATCCCCAAACTGATAAAAATTCTTCTATAAATGATCTTGATACGGAAACCATTGACGACCTGTCCGATGACTCGTCTGATATGGATACAGAGGCAGAAGATGACTTTGACGAAATTCCCGACATCTCCTATCCGGATCCAACCTGTATCGAAATATACGACGGAGATCCTGAATCTAAACTTTGCTTTGGTCCCGTTAAAACAAATGTAAAATGCAATGACATGCCGGAAGACGGTGAGTACACGATAATTCTAGATGAAGACAATCCGATTGGAAGTACAAGTGACCCGATGGATATAAATGATGATTTTGTGTTCTTTCCTATCTATCCAGAAGATACGAATATTCGGGCAAATATTTATGGATGTAGCAGGATTGATGGCTATCTCTATGAAATAGTTTCATCTAAATACAATCATCAGCATTTTACAGTTGATGATGACTTAATGGTTTTTATTGTCTGGGATACTTCAAGAGACCAATTAAATAGAATCAAGTTGCTCAGAGGAAATTTACAAACAAATGAACTAAAAGAGCTGAAAGACTGGGGCACTTATAGTAAATTTCAGTTAAATTATCCGTTTTTAACATATAACTCATATGATACTCCATATATTCTCAACCTTGAAACAGATGAAACCACACCCCTCAACAATCTGAGAGGTTCTTTCCCGAGGAACGATGGAAAGAATCTTGTTGTATCAGGATACTATCTGGTGCCCGGAGAAAGCACTTCGGATTCACCATTTGGAAAAAGCTCATGGATAGCAAACATGGAAACATTTGAGATAAGACCGCTTAATGTGACTGCGAGTCTTGGAGAAGGAGTAGTAAACATTGAAGGGGATTACGCTTTTATAGGTTCCGCCAGGGATCTTATACATTACGCAAACTTTCCCGGTCAGTGGAGCGGAATGGATATATACACCTTTAATATTAAAACCCGATGTGAAGAGAAGCTTACTCCGAAAATAAAAGGAATCTTTGAGGGGAACAGTATCAGGTCCAGTTTTGAATATCCTTATTTTCACTATATTTCAAATGAGGATGACAGCACTGATACAGGAGGAAGTTTTGTCTATAATATTGAAACAGAAGAAGTAATACCATTCTGGCCGGGCACAGGCGATCAGTGGAGTTATATAAAAGACAGACATATTCTTATGGGCAGTTATTACCGGCATGGATTATCTAAACTTCCTGATCTTCCCAAAGTTCATGATGACAGTCAATGTCATAATGATAACATCTGTACAGATGACAGATACTTTGTGACTGACGGTAAATGTCACTATCTTCCCAATCATGAAAGATGTGACGATGGTGATAATAATACAAACCTTGATGTCTGTGTCGAAGGAACCTGTCAGGGATTTAAAGGTTCAGGAATAGTTGACGGAATGGTGAATATCAGTTCAGGAAGTTTTTCCTATGACGGACTTGAGTATTATGTGAATCATTCTTTTTTCATTGATGTCTTTGAAGTCACCAACAGTGATTATGAAAAATGTGTTGAGGCAAAGGCTTGTGTTCCACCACTTAAAACCCGATCACAAAATCAGCTTCTTTACTATGAAAATTCTCTTTATGACAACTTCCCTGTCCTTTATGTTAATCAACCGGAAGCACAAATATACTGCAACTGGCTGGGCAAAAGACTTCCGACAGAATTTGAGTGGATGAAAGCAACCTGGGATGGTGAAGAAAAAACATATTTGTGGGGAGAAGAAAAACCTGATAGTAATACTTATCCCGAAAGTTTTTATGCAAACACAGGCATAGGCTTTGCAGGAGGATTTGTTGGCTTTGACACAGTTGAAGTTGGCTCTTTCCCTGATGATAAAACAGTTGACGGAATAATGGACATGTCGGGCAATGTTGGAGAATGGACGACCAGTGAGTGGACTTATGATCTATGTGATGAACCGCCTTGCATTGGATACTTCGGTTCAGACCTTGTAGTTGTAAAAGGTGGTGGATATTTAATGGGTCCTGAACTCAAAGCCAGACACCCATACACTCCATGGACACATTCTTTCTTTGTTGGATTTAGGTGTGTGAAGAGTGTGAAAGGGAGAATGAATTGAAAAGAATTCTCAACATATTGTGTTTATTAGTGTTTATGCTTGTCGCTGTTTCGTGCAATGAGAACAAACCTCAGAATGATACAGTCACAGATATTGACCTAACTTCTGATAGCGATGCAGAACATGATAAATTTTCTGACAACTCAGATGTAGATCAGGGAGACAAAACACCGGATGCTGATGCAGATGAAGAAGAGTGTCTTCCTTCATTAATGGAGGCTCCTTTCCCCTATACAGATAATGAAGGGAATCTTACCTTCTGTCGTCCAAATTGTGATACACCAACTGAAAAAGACCCTCAGTGCATGACGAACCTCTGGAGAGAACAGAATGAAGCTCTGTGCACACTCCATCCTGCACATGACTGTTGTGGTTATCCTTGTGTGAATGAACACCTAAATCCTTTGACAAAAGAAGAAGTTGAAGAAATGTACACAACAGTAATTCCTATGCATAAATGTGATTTGAAGATTAATCCATGGGATTGGAGTATTGACGGAACTCATGGTGTTGTCAAGTCCTGGAA
>Ga0222695_1000501_pt1 | contig 20943 bp, 26 predicted proteins | sample AntAcemetage1398_FD_179834 | JGI IMG/M metagenome (GOLD analysis project Ga0222695, IMG submission 179834) | Saline water microbial communities from Ace Lake, Antarctica - #1398 | ecosystem: Environmental > Aquatic > Non-marine Saline and Alkaline > Saline | place: Antarctica: Ace Lake...
TCTTTTTTTGCAAGCATTATTTTGGGCTAACGGAAAATTTTTCTTTTAGAATGTAAAAATATGGTATCTGCGAATGTGGGCTTGAGTTGCCGAATAACAGGGATACTCGGGCTGGGTTTTACCTACTGCTCTGGCTATGCGAAAGAAGAAATGGCTACGGTGGACAAAATGTCTACGGTAGTCATCTAATATTTTGGGATATGGTAAAGTATTATTAAAACATAAAGGGAGATAAAAAAATACTTGACATATTTAATGCCGCCATGATAGTATTAGGAAAACGGATTTCCTTTAACAAAATAAAAAATGACGTTTGTGTTAGGAGGTTATCAGCATGGCAAATGAAATTATGACGGTAAAACAGTTAGCTGAATATCTTCATTTGAATTTTCAGACCGTATATAAGAAAGTACAAAACGGTGAAATTCCCGGAAGTAAAATCGGCAGAGGCTGGCGTTTTCAAAAATCTATTATTGACCGTTGGCTTACAGAAGAAAAAGCAGTAACAAAAATTAAGAGCTCTCAACAATCATTATTTTAAATTTGGAGGCCCAATGAGAAAAATCGCATGTCAAAATCTCAAAGGCGGCACAGGAAAGACAACAACTGTTGTGTCTTTGGCAAGCTGTCTGGCCAGTAAAGGTAAAAAGATTCTCGTCTTAGATGTTGATGTCCAGGGAAATATTAAAGAAAGTTTTGGGATAGATCATAAACTCACAATGTACGACCTGTTAATTAACGATGCTTTTGTTGAAGATTGTATCGTAAAGGCGCGAGACAATATTGACTGTATTATTTCTAACAACACTCTGGCTTCGTGTGAGCTGCAATTAAGCGCTATGCCCCGACGGGAAGAAACCTTAAAAATCCGTATGCGGCACATAGATCAAATCGCGCGGTATGATTTTGTTTTAATAGACTGCTCCCCTTCTCTTTCCCTTTTGAATCAAAACGCCCTTCTCTATGCTGATGAAATTATTATCCCGATAAGCATGGATTATCTGGCTATGCTTGGAGCTACTCAAGTCATTGATAATCTGGCAATGATTAAGAAATACTACGAAAAGCAGCTTATTATTACTGGTATAATCCCCACTTTTTATGAAAAACGAACAAACATGAGCCAGGAAGTCTTGGAAGCGTTGCAGGATACTTATAAAGAAAAAGTCTTCCCTGCTATAAGGTTAGACACAAAGATAAAGCAGGCTTCGTCCGCCAATCAAACCATATTTGAGGTTGATAAACAAAGCCGGGGCGCGGAAGATTATAACCAAATATGCGAGGTCTTGTTAGATGAAAAGAAAAGCGTTAAAGAATATACCCAAGCCGGATGAAGAAAAATTAGCTCTTTTTTACGGCAAACAAACGCAAGCACCAGAAGCGCCAAAAAAAGAGCTTAAAATGTCCACAGTGGACAAATTGACTACCGTAGTCAAAAAGACTACAGTGGACAAAATGTCTACGGTAGTCAATGAGGATTTATTAAGAGATAAATTAAAACTGTTTATTACACCAGGCCAGCAATCTGTCTATTTAAGCCTTTATAAACGGTCCTCTCTGTCCGGCAAAGATACTACGGGCTGGATTGGCTATGGTGAAATAGCCAAAGAGGTCGGAATAAGCCTAAAGACTGTCCAGAGAGCCATTGACAAGCTTATAAGCGCTCGCCTTATTGAAAGAATTGATATTACAAATACAGCAGAGATTAAGGGGAGTCAATATCGGGTAAGCTTGCCTGAGGGAATGTCTACAGTGGACAAAATGTCTACGGTGGTCAATGAACTTAAAACAGATGTGGTATATTGAGTAAATTAGTGTGGTAAATCGAGTAAGTGGATGTGGTATATTGAGTAAGGAAATGTGGTAAATCGAGTAAGTGGATGTGGTATATTAAGTAAGTGTTGGTTTGATAATGTATTGCAAATAAAGGCTTTATGAACGAAAAACAAGCGGAATACTCTTTTAGATACTTATTAAATACAACAACAAGGAAAATGTTGTTGTTCATTCTTTAAGGAAAAACATGGAAAAAACACTTGTTCCGGAAGAAAAAAAGGTTATAAGACAAGAGCTGAATATTGAAAAATGGCCGCTCTTCGCGCCTTCTACTTATAGAAAAAAATCCCGAGAAATAACCAGAGAGATATTGTTAGAGAATGGGAATAGAGCCGAGCGAAAAGTTACGATTGGAAAAACTCAGCAGGGAGAAATGGGGATTTTAAGGATCGTTGATTATAAAATATTTTGCGGATTGGTTGGAATATGGGAAGAAGCGGGAAAACCCAAAGAAGGCAAAACAAACTTTGCTATACATAATTTAGCTAAAATGCTAAAACTGCAATGGGGGCGCAGCACTTACCGCCACATTTATAAAGCGTTGGAGAGATTAAAAGTTATTCCGATTATATGGGAGGATTCTTTTTATCAAAAAGAGTCAAACACAACAGAAAGAATGGTAAGATATTTTAATATTTTAGATGACCTGGTTATTTTTGAACGGCGCGCCGGCGAGCAGATGTATTTAGCTTTTAGTTCATTTAAGTTAAACAATAGAATAATAAGCAATCTATTGAATAATCACAGTAAGCCTTTATATCTTGATGAAATTGTAAAATTAAAAAAAGAGATATCTGTTTTGTTATATCGCTATATTGATTTAGTAATGGCGGACAAAAATCATTTTGAGAGACGGACCCGAGAGTTATTCAGCGATTTAGAATTAAGCGAATATAAATATCCGTCAAAAAGAAAACAATTGTTATCGCCGGTGCTTAAAGAATTAGAAGGCGCGGAATTATCTACAGGGATGATAAGCCGGGCCGATTTAGAAAAAACCACAGACGGAAAAGATTGGAAAGTGGTTTTTAGAAAATCAAAAAAAAGTTTAAAGATAGAACATAAAGATAAACAAGAGAATAAAAATAGCGAGGCAAGTTTGGCCGCGGAACTTTTTAACAAAAGATTCCCGCAAAAACAAGGCATGTTAAAAGAAGAAGTTGCAGGGGCGTTAATTAAAAAATATTCTCTTGATAAAGTGATGCTGCATATTTCTAGAATTTCTAACGATGGAACAGTAAACAATCCCGTTGGTTTATTGAGGGCTTCGTTAGAAAAAGAATGGGATTTACCGCCTACGCAAGAAGAAAGTCAACTACAAGAAAAACAGGCGAGAGATGAGAAGGAAAAAAGAGAGAGGGCGCGGCAAGAGAAGGAAAAAGAAGAATACCTAAAAACAAAAGAGGAAGAAGAAAGGCTAAATAAAATATTTTTAAGTTTGCCGCCAGAAGAACAAGAGAGTTTAAAAGAGGAAGCGCGGCAAGAGATAGTAGCAGAGCATATGGAAGATAACCAAGAAAAAACGAGCAAGTTTTTTCTAATGGATATTATGGTGATGATTAAGGTGAGAGAGATACTTAGGAAACGAGAATTAAACAAAAGTAGCAAGAATGTTTAATTTTTGGTAGGATAGAAGGTAAGAAAAGCAAAATTGAACTAGAAAAAGGATCAAAAATTAAACAATAATGAGGGTTGTATAGTATGAGAAACGCTTTAGTTGAGAGAAAAACCGCCCTAAATAAGGTGAATATGCCGGTTAGTTATCTGACTGAAGAAGATATAAGGCAGTTAACAGCGGGCTGTAAGCGGGAAAGGGACCGGCTTTTGATTATGATCCTGTATCAGACAGGGTTAAGGATTTCAGAAGCCCTGGCATTGACGCCGGCTTCGATACGGAAGTTTAACGGAAAGCCGGCAATGGAGATTATCGGAAAGGGGCGAAAATTGCGGTTAGTGGCTTTGCCGGTAAACCTTAAAGAGAAGCTGGAATCATACGCCTACAGAGCCAGGATTGAGCCAAGACAGCGTTTTTTTAAGATAAACAGGTCAAGGGCCTGGCAGGTCTTAAATGAAGCCAGCAAGGCCGCTGGAGTGCAAAAGAAGGTGTTCCCACACTTACTTAGGCACTCTGACGCGATTATCCGGCTTCGTAAGACCGGAAACCCTAAAGCACTGCAGTATCACCTGGGGCATAATACGCCGGCGATGACTTTGAGGTATTTATCTACGTTGACCCAGGAGGACGCTTTGAAGGTGCAGCAGGAAGTGGAATTTGAGGAGTGAAAAAAATGGTTGGGAAAAAAATCTTAATAGTCGAAGACGATAAGCACATCTCCAAACTTGTTAAATACAATTTAGAAAAGGCAGGGTTTGAGTGCATTGTTACCGTCACTGGTGAAGAAGCCTTGGAAATCTTAGATAAGGATCCAATCGATTTGATAATTTTGGATATAATGCTTCCTAAAATGGATGGCCTTCAGACGTGTAAGATTATCAAACAGGATAAAAAATTATCTTTTATACCTATAATCATGTTGACTGCTAAAGGCGAAGAAGTAGACAGGGTTGTAGGTTTTGAGTTAGGCGCGGATGATTACGTAGTTAAGCCTTTTAGCCCGCGAGAATTAGTTTTGAGGGTAAGAGCAATTTTAAAGCGTGGCGTTTCTCAAGAAATTTCAAAGGATATATTAAGCGTAGATAAATTAAAAGTAGATATTCCCCGCCACAAAGTAACTCTTGATAAGAAAACAATCGAATTGACAGCTATGGAATTTAAGCTCTTAATTATCCTTATACAGAGAAGAGGTAAGGTTCAGTCAAGAGACAGATTATTGGATGATGTTTGGGATATCGCCTCAGATGTTACCACTCGCACGATAGATACGCATATCAAACGCTTAAGGCAGAAATTAGGTAAGGCTGGGAAATTAATTGAAACCATAAGGGGTTTAGGGTATAAATTTAGCGACGAGGAATAATATTTTGAGAATAAATATTCACTATAAAATTACACTTATTTTTGGTATACTTATTGCTTTAGTTTTATCTGGAATTTATCTTTATCTTGATAAAACCCTGCGAGAACACACATATCAACGTATCAGAACGGACATAAAAAAACAAATATCCCTGGTGGAATCCTACCTTGAAGAAGAATCCGTTCAGAATATTCGATCTTACGAATTAGATAAAATAGCGGATAAAATCGGCGGCAAGCTTGAGTTGAGAGTTACCATTATTGATCTTGATGGTAGAGTTTTCGGCGATTCGGAATTAGATGAGAATGAGCTTATTGGAGTTGAGAACCATCTCCATCGGCCTGAGGTTCAGCAAGCTTTAAAATCGAAAATCGGAGAAAGCAGACGGTTTAGCACTACGATAAAGAAAGATATGCTTTATATTGCCGCTGTCTATGGCAAGAATAATGCTCAAGGTATAATACGTTTAGCAATACCTTTATTGGAGATTAAGTTGATATCCAATAGAGTAAAAAAAATACTTATGGCTTCTCTTCTTTTTGCTTTTATCCTAGCAATTATCATTAGTTTTCTGGCATCAGTTTTTATCTCAAAACCTGTAAGAGAAATATCATTAATTACTCAGGACGCGGCACGGGGTAATTTTTCCAAAAGAGTACCAATTTCTTCAAATGATGAAATAGGCGATCTGAGCAAAGCTTTTAATTATATGTCAGAACAAATTAAACTGAAGCTACAGGAAGTTAACTTAAGTAAATCAAGATTAGAAGCTGTGCTTTTAAGTATGTTTGAGGGAGTAATGGTTGTTGATTTTGGCGGGACAATTCTGCTCATGAACCAAACGCTTAAGGATTTTTTACTTGTTAAGGATGACCCTGTGGGCAGAAAACCTATTGAGGTTATACGTAATATCGAAATTCAGGAAATTGCAGATTGCGCATTGAAGGGTAAATGTGGTGTTGAAGCATGTGAAATATCTGTTTTAACTCCCCAAGAAAAGATTTTATCAGTTCACGCTACCCCTGTTATTAGAGAAGATAATCTCGAAGGAGCAGTTTTAGTATTTTATGATATAACGAATCTTCGGCAACTGGAAAAGGTTCGTAAGGATTTTGTGGCTAATGTTTCTCATGAATTGAGAACTCCTATATCAAATATTAAGGGTTACGCAGAAACTTTAATTGACGGAGCTTTGGAAGATAAAGAAAATGCGCGGGATTTCCTAAAGATAATTTACTCTAATTCTGATCGATTAACGAGATTAATCGATGATCTCTTGGATCTATCTAAGATTGAATCAGACAAATTGGGGGTGACGTTAAAAGACTGCTCTCTTAAACCTATAGTCACACGAGTGACAGATGGACTGCAGAAACAGGTACAGGATAAAGAGATTACAATTAAGATAGAAATTACTGAGGACATGCCCGATATTTTAGCCGATGAAGCAAGAATTGCGCAGGTTTTATTAAATCTTATAGATAACGCGATAAAATATAATCAACAGAAAGGGATTATTATAATATCCGCTAAAGAGAAAAACAAATTTGTGCAAGTAGATGTTTCTGATACCGGCATCGGTATTTCCGATAAAGATTTACCGCGGCTTTTTGAACGCTTCTATCGTGTGGACAAGGCTCGTTCCCGGGAGTTAGGAGGAACCGGCCTTGGCCTTTCTATCGTTAAACATATCGTTTCTGCCCATCGTGGCGAAGTTTCTGTTCAAAGCGTATTAGGCCAGGGCTCCACGTTTAGTTTTACCCTTCCCAGGGCTTAAAACCTACCTTTTTTCCCTATCTAATATTTCACAAAGAATTCACTTGTCCTTAATCTTTTTGTCACAAGCATATTATATACTTTTGCTTGAAGAGAGGAGAAAGGACAAATGAATATCATTCTGTGGTTATTAATTTTAATCTGTTTTGCTTTGGTGGGGTTTCTTTATTATCGCTCTTGCCAGAAAACCGCCGCAGAGTTTTTGAATAGATTAAAAAATCAAAAGCAAAAGGAGGTGAGGAAATAAGTGTATGAATTAGCAAAGACTATATCAAGTCTGCAAAGTGATTTTATTGCAAGCTCTATACGATCGCAACTGGGTACTCTACAGAACATATTAAACGACATTGAAAATTCGCAAAGAGTTGAAGATGTTTATGTGGAAGGATCCTTAAGACGTGTAGAAAAAGAACTTTGTCGACTTAGGAGATTTTTTAGTAGCAATTAAAAAGGAGGTTTTAGAAATGAGAAAGATTTCTTTTATTATGATTGTTGGAATGTTGTTGAGCTTATTTGGTTCGCAGCAGCTTTATGCTGGAGAGATTGATACTCTGGTAGATAAGTTAGTGGAGAAAGAGTTTCTTACGCCGGTTGAGGCGCAGATAATCTTAGACGAGACAAAGCAGGAAGTTGCCAAAGAAGTAGCCGAGGGCAAATCTTATGCTCTTCCAAAATGGGTTCAGATGATGAAACTTAAAGGAGATTTAAGATTACGTTATCAGTGGAATAAAAAGAAATCCAGTGAGGAGCGTCATAGAGGAAGATACAGATTTCGACTCGGAGCCGAAACAAAAGTTATCGACAATGTCAAAGTAGGTTTTGGCCTTGCAACAGGAGGCACAGATCCTCGTTCAACCAATCAGACTATGGGAAATACGTTTGAAACGCCGGATATACGGTTAGATTATGCTTTTGCCGAATATACCGCTGCCCCCTGGCTGACTTTTTACGGAGGTAAGTTTAAAAGAAAACCTGTTCTCTGGCAGCCTTCTGATCTCTTGTGGGATTCAGATATTAATCCTGAGGGAGGAGCTGCTGTTATAAGTAAAGGTTTGGGTTCGAATCTTGATTTATTTTTTAACACCGGAGTTTTTGTTCTTGATGAATCAAGCAGTGATACATCTGACCCCATGATGTATGTGGTTCAACCGGGTCTGGATTGGCAGATAGGCGACGATATAAATTTAAAGACAGCTTTTACCTATTACGGTTTTAGCGGTGTAAAAGGAGCTTCGCTTGATCATTCCGAAGAGACCAATAGTCTTGATGGCGATAATCATCTGGTATATGACTATAACACTATTAATCCCAGTTTAGAGCTCGGAATCAAAAACCCTATCAACGGTTTAGTTCCTTACTGTGCGCTCTTTGGGGATTATGTATACAACCCTGATCCTTCAGATGATAATAAAGGCTATCTTTTGGGATTGAAATTCGGAGATAAAAAAGTAAAGAAAAAGGGACAATGGCAGTTTAAATATATGTACAGACGTCTTGAAAAGGATGCCTGGCTGGATACTTTTCCTGATTCAGACTTCTATGGCGGCAAAACCGGCGTAAAAGGTCACGAGGCAATATTGGAGTACGGATTAGCCAAGAATGTAATCCTAGGGTTTGATTATTACTATAGTGAAAATATTAGCGGTAGTAAAAAGCCAGAGAATATCTTACAGGCTGATCTAAAGTTAAAATTTTAAAGTTTGCAAGAAGTTTTCTTTCTTGTCACACAATTGTCACAATTGAATGTTAAACTTTTTTAAAAGGAGGGTAGTGTTATGAGAAGGTATTTAGGAATTTTGGCAGTAGCGAGTATGTTTTTAGCTTCAGCGGTCAATGTCAACGCACAGGATATGCTCCAGATAAAAGGTTCGGATACATTAATAAATCTGGTGCAGAGGTTAGCAGAGGAGTATATGGAGAAGAATCCCGGAAAGTATATCGCAGTAACTGGAGGCGGTTCAGGAACAGGTATCGCCGCTTTAATCAATGGAAAATGTGATATTGCTAATGCTTCACGATTAATGAAGCCGAAAGAAATTACTCAAGCCAATGAAAGGGGTGCTGATCCTAAAAGAGTAGTTATTGCTATGGATGGTTTAAGTGTTATCACAAATTTAAAGAATTCTGTTACCAAACTCACTAAGGACGAAATTGGCAAAATATTCCGTGGAGAGATTACCAATTGGAAAGAAGTTGGCGGCACCGATATGGCTATTACTCTTTATGGAAGACAGTCTAACTCTGGAACATTTGTCTTCTTTAGAGATGCAATATTGAAGGGAGATTATTCGCAAAAGATGAACAGAATGAATGGCAACGCCCAGATAGTTGAGGCAATAAAACAGGATATGTCAGGGATAGGTTATGTTGGGGTAGGCTACGTAAAAGACGCAAGCAGCCAGCTTAATGTAGTGAAAGTTGCATCTAGCCCGGGGGCTGATTATACAAGCCCGCTTAATTCCAATGATGTGAAAAGCGGGAAATACCCCTTAGCCCGGCCGCTTAATCAGTATGTCAATGGATCGCCTAAAGGTGCTACTCGTGATTTTATTGCTTTTGAATTGAGCCCAGAGGGGCAGAAAATAATTGAACAAGAAGGATTTTTTCCGATACCGGATGAATATCGTGACTTTAACAGAAAGAGCGTAGGATTAGAATAAAAAATACTGGAGTGTGCGTTTGATAAAATTTAAAGAGAAATTAATCCATGGTATTTTTTTCTTTAATGGACTATTAGTAGTAATAGTGCTTTTGGGAATATTTGCTTTGCTTGTATTTACCTCTATTCCTGCCTTTAAGGAAATAAGCTTGCGCGAGTTCCTTTTTAACAGCAACTGGAATCCTACTTCTTACGTTAAGTCTTCCTATGGTATTGTGGCAATGTTAGTCAGCACCTTTATGGTTACTTTAGGCGCACTTTTGATCGCTGTTCCTTTGGGAATTGGCACGGCGGCTTATTTATCTGACGTTGCCAGTACGCGTGTCCGTGAAATAGCTAAGCCCACCGTTGAAATATTAGCAGGGATTCCCTCGGTAGTAATAGGGTTTTTAGGTATTGTATTGGTGGGACCTTTTATTGCCAAAGTTTTCAATCTACATAATGGATTAAATGCCTTAAACGGCTCTATTCTTTTGGCAGTGATGGCCCTGCCTACGATTATTAGCTTATCGGAAGATGCTTTGAAAAGTGTACCCAAATCGTATGAAGAAGCCTCTCTGGCATTAGGAGCAACTCATTGGCAGACGCTGGTAAGAGTGAAACTACCGGCAGCCCTTTCCGGTATCATTGCCGCTTGTATGTTGGGTATGGGCAGGGCTATTGGTGAGACTATGACAGTGCTTATGGCCACAGGATGTGCTCCGGCAATGCCTGAGAGTTTTCTGGGAGCTGTACGCACAATGACCTCTAGTATTGCTATTGAATTAGGAGAGGTCCCTTATAATACAACTCACTATTATGCGCTGTTTGGCATAGGGTTAGTATTGTTTATTATTACTTTTTTGGTAAACATGAGCGCAGATATTATTCTGCATCGTTATCAGAAGGTTGCTAAATGAAACAAAAGCAATTCACGCAAATTTTAGGTTTTAACTTTTTAAGAATGTGTATGTTTATTGTTATTGCGGCTCTTGTAGTTATTCTCTATGACATCACCAGTAAAGGCATAGGAAAAATCAATTGGGAATTTCTTACAGCTATGCCCAGAAAAGGAATGACTGAAGGCGGCATATTTCCTGCTATTGTAGGGACTGTTATGGTAACGGTAATCACTGCGATTTTATCCATACCTTTAGGTATGGGATGTGCAATATATTTGAATGAATATGCCAGAGACAATAAAATAACCAGAATTATTCGTATGTCTATCAGAAATCTATCCGGAGTGCCTTCTATTGTTTACGGTTTATTTGGTGTGGTTATCTTTGTGCAGTTAATGCATTTAGGTACCAGCATTTTATCTGCAGGTTTCACTTTAGGACTTATGACACTTCCCTGGACTATTACAGCCAGTGAAGAGGCTTTAAAAAATGTGCCAAATTCCTATCGAGAAGGCGCGTTAGCGCTTGGCGCTACTAAATGGCAATCAATTAAAACAAACGTACTACCCTATTCTATTTCCGGTATGCTCACTGGAACCATCTTGGGATTAGCCCGGGCAGCTGGAGAAACTGCCCCTATTCTTTTTACCGGCGCGGCTTTTTATCTGCCGTTTTTGCCTAAATCTTTATCCAGTCAGTTTATGGCTCTGCCTTATCACCTTTATATAATGGCAACTCAACATCACGCAATAGCCAAGGTAAGGCCTATTGCTTATGGGACAGCTTTAGTGCTGATAACAGTGGTATTTCTTATGAATCTATTCGCTGTAATTTTAAGATATAATTTGCGAAAACATAAAATGGAGTAGAAATGCAAAACACAAAAGTGAAAGCAGATAATTTTAGTTTTTATTATGGCGACGTAAAAGCCTTAAAAGATATTTCTATGGAGATAAAAGAAAATCAGGTTACCGGGATAATCGGGCCTTCGGGCTGTGGAAAATCAACTTTTTTACGTAGCATTAATAGAATGAACGATGTTATTACTGGTTCAAGGGCCGAGGGCAAAATCTCAATCGATAATAAAAATATCTATGGGCCGGACATTGATGTTGTGGAAATAAGAAGAAAAATTGGTATGGTTTTTCAGAAATCCAACCCTTTTCCTAAATCTATATTTGATAATGTGGCATATGGATTAAAGATAAACGGGATAAAAGATAAAAGTTACACTGCGCAGAAGGTGGAGAAGAGCTTGAAAGATGCTGCCTTATGGCATGAGGTAAAAGACAGATTAGGTAAGAATGCTTTTGAGTTATCCGGCGGCCAGCAACAGAGGTTATGTATTGCCAGGGCGTTAGCTGTAGAACCAAAGGTAATACTTATGGATGAACCAGCTTCAGCTTTAGACCCTACAGCCACATTAAAAATTGAAGAACTTATCCAGGAATTAAAAAAGAAATATACGATTATTATAGTTACTCACAACATGCAACAGGCAGCGCGTATCTCTGATCATACTGCATTCTTTATGCTTGGTGAGCTTATAGAGTATGATGTGACAAGTAAGATTTTCACCAATCCGTCTAAGAAAGTTACCGAGGATTATATTACAGGTAGATTTGGTTAATTTCAATAAAAAGAGAGGTGTAAAAATGGAAAGACATTTTGATGAAGAATTAGGAAAACTGAAACAAAAAATCCTTAAAATGAGCAGCTTAGTTGAAAAGGCTATTCACTTATCGATAAAGGCACTTGTGGATAGGAAAAGTGAGCTTGCGCAACAAGTTATTAAGTCCGATGATGAAATAAATATACTGGAAATAGAGATAGACGAATTTTCTTTAAAACTGTTATCCTTACGCCAACCACAGGCTAGTGATCTTAGATTTATTACCTCAATAATGAAAATTAATAATGATCTTGAGAGAGTAGGCGATTTAGCAGTAAATATTGCTGAGCGAACTATAGAATTATTGAAATTTCCACTCTTAAAACCTCTTATAGACATCCCGCGAATGGCTAATATAGCTCAAGGCATGCTTAAAGACAGCCTTGATGCCTTTGTAAACAGAGACTCAAAATTAGCCAGAAGTGTTTGTGAGCGAGATGACGAAGTAGATAATTTTAATGACCAAATCTTCAGAGAGCTTTTGACTTATATGCTGCAGGACCCAAAAACAATTGAGCGAGCAGTAGATTTAATTTTAGTGGGGAGGAACTTAGAAAGAATTTCAGATCACACAACCAATATATGTGAAGATGTAATTTATATGGTAGAGGGTAAGACTATAAAACATCATATTGAAGAAAGAGAGATTAAGGAAGGTTGAACTGATAGAAGTCTGTCGCGAAGTAGAAGTTTCGCGACGTTCAAAAGGAAAAGGGAAACGGAATGGCTGATTTTATTGTAGGTGAGATCGTTGATGGCGATACTTTTAAGGTTAAGAATGGGTGGGAATGGAACGAGAAAAAAGGCGATACCGTTCGCCCAACAGGGTATAATACACCTGAGAGAGGGGAGCCGGGGTACGAGCAAGCAAAGCAAAAATTAGAGGATCTTGTTTTAGGGAAAACAGTGGATATAAAAAGCACTAAGGTTATAGATGAGTGGGGGAGATTAGTTGCCGATGTTTATTATGAAGGCAAAGATTTGGCGGATTATTTTTCCGAATACAAAATTTAAAAAATGAAAAATACAAATGTTACGGAGTATTAAGAACATTTGTATTTCTTACAGAGCCAGCCTATTGTAAACGGAATCTGTTTACATTCAGGATGCTATTTTCTGCTTGACAAATCTGCAATTATCGTCTATTATTTTAAACGTACGTTTATTTTTTTAGATTATGGGTGGTAACTTATGAAGAATGTTATTGTAACGACTAATTCGCAGAAGGCCTTAAATTTCCTTATTCAAAATCCCGGCAGGCAGTTTACAGCTAACGAGGTTCAAAAAGGGATTAAGATCAGCAAAGCCGGAATTAATGTGGCGTTACGCAAGTTAGTCAAAGAAAAATTGGTCTTCAGGGAAAAAAGGGCAAAGATATTTCTTTATCGCGTGGATCATAGCAATCCCGTGATTAAGCAGTTGAAGGTATTGCAAACCATTATGATTTTACAGCCTTTAGTTATCAAAATAAAAGGCTGTTCTGAAAAAGCACTGCTTTTCGGCAGCTGCGCGCGGGGAGAAAATCTGCCTGATAGCGATATAGATTTATTTATAATGACTAACGCTAAAGAAGAAGTAAAAAGTATCCTTGAGAAGTTTTTTTTAAAGAAGAAACTCCAGCCCATAATACGCAGTCCTTTACAGTTTAGTGAAATGGAAACTAAAGAGCTTGTATTTTTTGAGGAAATAGTGCGGGGGATAACTCTTTGGGAGGTAAAAGCATGAATTCAGAATTCGATGATTGCCTGCGAAGGAAAAGGATTCGGGAATTTTCCCGCGGCAGGACATTAGTGGATAAAGAACTTCGCACGGCTGAGAATGACCTTGCCGATGCTAAAAAAAGTTTTGATCAGCAGAGTTATAAATGGGCTACGATTCAAAGTTATTATTCCATGTTTCATTCTGCCCGGGCATTATTGTATGTTAAAAACTATCGAGAAAAAAGTCATTACTGTTTAATAATTTCTTTGCGCGCACTTTATGTAGAGCAAAGATTGCTGCCGGTAACGTTAATTGAATCTTTGCTTCAGGCCAAGAGACTGCGGGAACAAGCTGATTATTATGATGAGTGGTCGCAAGCCAGCGCAGAGTCTCTTTTAAACGCTGCAGAGAAGTTTTTGACTATTGCCCGCCAGTTGATATCTAAGACCTAGGAAAAACCCTCTCTCTTTCCCTAAAGAAAAGCCCCACAGAGCGCAAATACGGCGTTTTAAAGGCACTCTAAAAAGTGTACCTATCTTTCTTTTGCACCTTAAAAGAGGGAAAACCGCATTATCGACGATAACCCTATAAAAAGACGACTCTCATTTGCCTGTAGACGCATTTTATTAAGCCTGCCTATATAAAACCATTACCCTTTTCCCGACGACAACGTTCTCACCGCAGACCCCCAAGACTGGGGGTCTGCGGAACTGGGGTTGAATATAGGGAGCGAGCCTTGTGGGGCGAATAAAAAAGAGGAAGTTAACATAACAATTGTTATGTCTAACCCGAAGGGCGAAGCGAAGGGGCGAGGCAAGGGCAAGTGCGTATAATACAGTATTATAGGCAAAGGCGGTTTTAGCCCCGAAATTGGAGAAATTGAGGCTCCGATTTCGGGGCGTTAAGAAACCGCCTGGCTTGCCCGGTATTTCATTCGCCGCAGGCGGATGAAATATGCCGAACCCCTGAGCCGCTTCCTCTTTTTTATTCGTTCCGTTGGCGAGCGACATTCCTTATAAGGTGGTGGGCGGGGGAAGAAATCCGCATTAGCAAAACAAACTCACGCATAAGAAAAGGAGCGTAGTGGAACAATGTCTTATTAGGGTGCGGCTAACTCTTGATGCCGCAGGCTTCAAGAGTTAGTGATAGTTGTGCGACCCGCAGGGGAGCAAAATTATCAAGCACCCCTTGCTGTCTGTGGGCTGCCGAAGGCAGAGCCACAGAGAGTAATAAGACATTGTGGAACGAAGCGACGAACGCAACGAATACACCAACAACCTAAGTGACCGTAATGAAGGAGTGAAGTGAAAACAGTTTATCGGTGCGCATCCCGCCCACAAGGGCGGGATTGCTGTCTAAGACGCAGTCTTTGTCAGCAAGCACGAACCTCTTAACCTTTTGTGTTAAGAGGCGATAATCTGTTGAAACGGAACGACTGAATGAAGGGAACGACGCATTACCAACAACTTTGCGGGTTTCTGGCGGGTTAGGGAACAACGCCACGCTAACAAGATGAGCTGGCTTCTGCCCGAAGGCGCAGCCAAATTGGCGAGCGCAGGCTGGCGAATACGCCAAAGGCGGATGAGCCCCGAGCACGCCAATTTGAGCGAAGCCGAAGGGCAGAACTGCCGAAAGGATAGGCGCGGCGCAGGGAGCGGAAGCCCGAAGGGCTGAAGCCCGAGCAAGCCTATCCTGAAGGCAGTGCCCCGCAAAGCGGGGCAAGCCAGCGGGGCTACGCATTAAAGGGCAGGCGACCAAGCCTGCCTTGCCGCCGACCCAGGCGGCAAATGAGCGAGCGCCAAGCGAGCGGGGCAGTGAAGCAGAGCGACAGCTCTGCTGAACGGTGCATACACCACAAACGCAGCCCGCCCCAGCGGGCGGTGCATTAGGATTAAGTTAAGTTAAGTTTTGTATGAGAGATTCGGAAGGGTTGAAATCTACGGTAATTCTTTCCGGTATGGTTATGATCTTTCCTGTTTCGGGATGGCGAACTTTTCTTGAGGACCGTTTTTCTTTAATGAAGGAGCCAAAGCCACGAAGCGATATCCTTTCCCCTTTTTTAAGATCTCTGGTTATTTCTGCCAGAATAAATTTTATGATCTCCCCTGCCTCTACCTGGGTAAGAAAAAATCTCTTTGAAACGGCCAGGGTTAATTCTCCTTGATTCATTTATTCCTCTGTTCCTTCTCGATGTAGTCGTTAATGGCTTTAGATATCTTGCCAAGGTCTGTGGGATTCTGACGGATGATTTCGTCCGCTGTTTCCTGCCAGGTGAGATTTCTTTTTCCTAAGTGTTTTTCTACGGCTGAAATTATATCCTGATCCATAATCGTGTTGCGCTTATCTTCTTTGGCCAATTCCCCCGCTTCTTTAAGCACAGTCTCTATGGCTGTATCGAACTCGCTCATGGATTTTTTAACCGCGCTCTCTGAGGAACGCATTTTCAAGATATCGTTGATATAGGCTTTAATGGTATTGAATTTAATAAACTCTGCTTTGTTAGGCATACTCCCCCCTTATGTTATCTTATGAATTATTAAGTCTTTTATAGCTTGGTCTAATTTCTTTAACTCAAATATCTTGAGTAAATCTTCACTCTTGCCGATCAACGGGACCATTTCTTTTTCTAATTCTTCGGTTAGGCGCTTGCCGGATACGGCCTCGGCTTCTAATCCGTAGAGGATCTTTTTATCTTTCTTGGTTTCTTCCAGGTATTGCTGGTTTTTGTATTCTCTTTTGTAAACTTCTTTCAGCCAGTTTTTGTTTTTTACACGCATGAATTCGTTATCTTTAACAAGATAGCGGGAGAATTTTATCTCTTCCAGTGTGAGCATATCCGGATGGATCAAATCAATTACCCTGGTGTTGGGTATACCGTAGAATTTAAGATTGTTCATAAAGGCGTCTCTGATGATCCAGCCGCTGGGGTCATAGTCAACTATGCTGAATAGATAGAAAGAACGTTGCAGGTTAATCCTGGCTTGTTTGAGGGTATCTACAAAATACTCTATGTTCAAGACTGACGGCTGGCCGCCAAGAGCAATAATCGAAACATTGTATTTGTCGGCGATGTCGGATAAAAAAGCCTGGTGGCCGAGTTTCTCTGAGAAAAGGATTATATTTGCATTAGCCCCTACTCTTCGATGAGCCTGGTTATCATCGCGAAAGCCGATGTCTTTATATTCCATTACTTCTATTTCTTTGACCATAAAGACGATGTTGCCTATCATCTGAACGTATTGATCGGCTTCCAGGGCCAATGCTCCTGCCCGGGAAAGAGTCGGTTTGATATACATATACCAGAAGGTCCGCAGGAGTTCTTTTAAGAGTGGCTTCTCCCCTGCTGTGATTCGCTCTCTGGTCTGCCAGACGATGTTGCGCATAAGTCTGGCCACATTGACAGGATAGTCAGTTGCGCCCTGGCTGAAATTTTGGATCAGCCATTCTTTGGTCTGGTCGTGAATGAGTTCGTCGTAATGGCGGATACCGGCTTTGCGTAATCTGTCTCTTAAGGATCCTTTTTTAGGCATATTGATAATGTACAGGAAAATGTCTTTTTTTGCAAGCATTATTTTGGGCTAACGGAAAATTTTTCTTTTAGAATGTAAAAATATGGTATCTGCGAATGTGGGCTTGAGTTGCCGAATAACAGGGATACTCGGGCTGGGTTTTACCTACTTGAAGGGCTTTCACCATCTAAAACCTGCGCCTACGATAACCGTGGTTTCATCTTTTGATTTTAGGAATCGTAAGAAGGATTCGCCATCCCCTTTTAAAATTTCGTGTGTGAGTTCGAGCTCTCCTCCAATTTCTTTGTTGCGTTCGTTCTTAAGTTTGAAGGATATTTTATTTTTGGGCGTTAGCTTTACGTTAGCGCCAAAAACTATAGCGTGGATTTTTTTGTTTTCGTATTCTATTTCAAAGGTTAGCCCTATCCCCTTCTTTATTTTCCAGGTGCCGTATAAAGTAATTGTCCTGGTTCTCGGCTTTCCCTTATCTAAAACACCTATAGCCACTTTGTATTTTATATATTTGCCTTTGAATATGCCTACGCCGGTTTTGAAAGCAAAGACAGAATTAGACCGCTTGTCAATTACATAATATAGACGAGTTTTGTCTTTTATACCCCAGTATCCTTTAAAGGTCAGGGTATGGATTCTTTTTTGCTTTCGTATGAGCTGTGTTTTCTCATACCAGTAGATAATTTGATGGTGCTTGTTTAACTCCCATCCCCCTTTGAAAGTAAGAAACTCATCTCTCCCCTGCCCTCTTTTTATTCTAAACGTAAGCCGGTTCTGTTTGTCTGCCTGCCATGCGCCGGCAAGTTTGAGAATATAAGTTGACTGAACATTTTCTTTTGTCTTTGTGGTAACAGAAAAAAGCAAAGAGTTTTTACGGATATCTAATATTCTACCCTGTAAAGTTAATTTATCGCCTAGGGTTTGTCTCCCCCACTTATCAAGGGTAAGCTGTAAATTATGATCATCCGTCAAGGACCAATTCCCTTGAAGCTTAACCTGATGGGGAATGTGCGCGCCTTGTGGCGTTGGTGCTTTCACATGATAGGATAATGAATTGTTTTTGTCGGTTTTAAAGTAACCGGTGATTATGTGTCTAAATCTGGAAACCTTTGATTTTGCGCCGGTAACTGCAACTATTAGCCGATTATGAGGATCTATCTCGAATCTTACTCTTTCTTTTTTTCTCTTAGCCATAGATAAATTATAACAAAAACGAGCAAGAAAAGCACTTGAAATCTGGCGAAGATACCTAAAACCGTAAAGCTGTATATCTGTATATATTAAAAGCTGTATTTATTAAAAGAAATATTTAATAAAAACTGTAAATATTTCTTGACTTTCAAAATTCTATCAAGTATTATAGGGGCATGAGCCAGATTATCAGTATATCCAACCAAAAGGGCGGGGTAGGGAAATCCACTATCGCTTTTAATCTTGGTGTAGCATTAGCAAATAATAAGCATACTGTTTTTATCGTGGACGCTGACCCTCAAGGCACTGTTTCTATGTGGGCTAAAGCCAGAACACGCCATAAATCAAATAAAATCAATCCTAATATCACTTTTACAGAAAACCCCTGGACGCCGGAAGAAATACTTAAACTCTCCCAAAAGCAAGACTATGAATTTGTAATTATTGATTGTGGGCCAGCCAATAATAAAGCCACTAAAGCGACCCTTGTCGTGTCTAATTTAACAATCATTCCTATTTCACCAAGCCCTTTAGATATCAATTCAGCGCGCAGCACCATAGAGCTGATAGAAGAAGGCGCCAGCAGGGGAGCCACTAAATCTAAAGTATGTCTTTTAATATCAAAAAAAATAGTTGGGACCAATTTAGCAAAAGAGGCGCGGGATGCTTGCCAAATGCTCAAACTGCCTGTTTTAAAAACTGAGATATCCCAAAGGGTCGCTTTGTGCGAATCAGCTATTACAGGACAATCGGTGCTTGAATACGCGCCGAATTCTATGGCAGCAGAAGAATTTATTGCACTAGAGAAGGAGGTCAAAAAATGCCTAAAGCAAAATTAAGCCAAATCGCTGCCACATGGGTGGACGAAGATCATAACACAAAGAAAAAAGAGCCTATACAAGAGAAAAACAGCGAGAAAGTAAAGAAACTTATAAAACCTGTAAAGAAGAAACAGACATTTAACTTAAAAGAAGAAACAATTAACCGGTTATGGGCACAACGTGTTAAAAGTGGTAAAACTATATCTAAAATCATAGATGAGTTAGTAGATAAAAATCTTCCTAAAGAAAAAAATTAAAAACCACACTTATAAGAGAGTGTTATTATATGTTAAACTATATGTTACACTTTTGGAAGGCATTGAGAATAAAGGAGTTACAACGGTTTTGGTAAACGATAGGACACCATACGGTAAATGAAAAGACACCAAAAGGTAAACGATAGGACACCATACAGGTAAACGATAGGACACCATACGGTAAATGAAAAGACACCAAAATTAGAAGGAAAAAAATGGTTGAAATAAAGAAGAAAGAACACGTCATAATGGAAGGAAACCTGCTGGAATACCCTATATTTTCAATGCAGAAAAGCCGGATAGACAGAACCACAGAGGAATATGTGTGGCATGAGAGAAATGGAGCAGGGGAAATAATAAGCGAGCGGAAATTTAAGGTTGATTGCACGAAAGGGGTCCCGAATTACTTTGATATGGATGTTTTTAACGCGATTATGCGGGTTTATGTCAAGAAAGGCGGGGTGTATAAGAAAACAGAGATTCATTTTACAATATACGAGCTGATGAGAGAGTTAGAGCTACCCGTTCATGATGGGGCAAAAGTAAATAGGGTCCGGGAAAGTTTAGAGAGAATGGCAAAGACAAGTCTTCATTTTGAAAATTCCTTTTATGCAGAGAAAGAAAAGATCACCAGGATAGTACATTTAATATCAAGAATAGAGATTTACGAAAAGCAAAAAGGGAATAGGCTTATCAATATGGTCAAGGTGGTTTTAGATGATGAGTTAGTCAATAGCATTGAAAGAAAATACTACAAGCTAATAGATTTTAAAATATACAAGGCTTTAGCGGCCGGAATGCCAAGAAGGCTATATGAATATTTAGAGAAAAAGAAATACAGAAAAAATCAGTTTGAAATAGGCATAAGAAAATTAGCGACGTGGATGGGGCTCAAGACAAGTAAAATATCACAGCTCAAAGAGCTTTTAGGAAAAGCGAATAATGAGCTGAAAGAAAAAAGGGTTATTGATAAGTGGGAATATCGAAAAGCGAACGTGGTTTATTATTTTCATAAGTCGGAACGATTTAAGGAGATAGAAGATAACCTGTTTTACTTAGAGAATTTAGCAGTAACTTTTTATCAGGGATTAGGGCAGGAGAAAGTATCAGAACTATTAAGGCGGGAAGGAATGGTTACGCTCCAAGATTTAATAGATGAAGGATACACAAAAGAAGAAGTCGCTTTTGCGTTAGGGTGGGCTGTAGATAATATAAAAAATATTCACAGTATCCGGATTATTCCCAAAGTTATCGGTCAGGCTTTAGGCGATAAGGAAAGTAAACGCTTAGTTGAAGAAAGAGAAAGAAAAGAGCATCAAAAGCGGGTAGAGGAAGACAAAAAAACAGAAGAAGAAAGAAAAAGAGAGTTGGAGTTAGATAAAATTTTTGAAAAACTGCCCAAAGAAAAACAAGCTAAGTTGGAAGAAAAAGCTCAAGAGAACTTAATAGAGCAAGGCGTTCACCCGAATTTTATTTTGCCAACTTTGCTTAGGTTTGAAAGGAATAAACTGCTTGAGAAGAAAAAAAGTTTGATAAAGAGGATAGTGCAAAATTAAACAAAAGTAGCAAGAATGTTTAATTTTTGGTAGGATAGAAGGTAAGAAAAGCAAAATTGAACTAGAAAAAGGATCAAAAATTAAACAATAATGA
>Ga0222695_1000511_pt1 | contig 20729 bp, 22 predicted proteins | sample AntAcemetage1398_FD_179834 | JGI IMG/M metagenome (GOLD analysis project Ga0222695, IMG submission 179834) | Saline water microbial communities from Ace Lake, Antarctica - #1398 | ecosystem: Environmental > Aquatic > Non-marine Saline and Alkaline > Saline | place: Antarctica: Ace Lake...
CTCGTCCATCAAATCATCAATGTGGCACGCCTTCGTTATGATGTGATGGGCCTCGCATTCTTCAGCCGTTGCTCGTTTGCCGGTGTAATGCAGTTCCTCGACCTTGTACTGCGGAATCGCCTTTGTAATTAACGCGATCATCCCGGGAAGGAATGGAATCCCGAGATCCACTTCCGGAAAACAGAAAAAACCCCGGTCCGAACGCATAAACCGAAAATCAAAGGCACAGCTCATAATGGCGCCTCCAGCAAAGGCATGGCCCGATATTGCCGCGATGGCGGGCATCGGATAGAGCAAAATCCGCTTGAAAAGCCTGTTCATTGTGTAAAAAAAAGCGACTGCCGTTTCCTTATCCCCTTTCTGGATAAAGGGAGCCAGCCAGTCCAAATCAATCCCATTGCAAAATATCTTTTCATGGGAGGAGGTAACCACCAATGCATTAGCATCGGTTTCCTTTTCAATCTCATCCAGGGTCTCGATAAAACTGTTCAAGAATGAGGGATTGAACCTGTTTTCACCGTCATTCATGGTGATAATGGCCACCTTTTCATCCAGTTCATATTCTATTGCCGCCATTTTTTATAACTCCTTGTTACACCTTGTTAAAAACAAGAGTCAAAATATTACTGTTTCCTGCTCGCCGATACCGGGCCTCGTCCACCATCTCCTTTACGAAAAACACTCCCAATCCACCAATCTCGCGGTCAGAGATATCCGCAGTCACATCCGGATCAGGAACTTCAAGGATATTGAAGGGCGCTCCCTTATCCGAGATCACCAATATTAGCCTAACATCATCCTCTATCCGGCACTCAATCCCCACATCACCATCCGTCCCAGGATAGGCATATTGAAAGATATTGACCAGGACCTCTTCCGCGGCCAACTCTATCTCGTTAATCCGGTTGGCGGTGAATCCGGCCATTTCTGCATGACCCGCCACGAATTCGACCAGTCGTTCTAAATGCTCAATATTGGCTGCCGACCTAATCTCTGGCATAGGACAAAACCGTTTCCCCTTCTCTCACATCTCTTTAAGGGCAGCCTCTACTGATTCATAGATCGGGATAATGGTGCTGAATCCGGAAATTTCAAATACCTCTTTGACTGTACCGTACAGGGAAGTAAGAACAATTCGCCCCCCCTCCGCCTTTAGCCTTTTAACGCTTGTCAGAATACCTCGAAGACCGGCGCTGCTTATATAATCAAGTCCGGTAAAATCGACGATAAACCTGATCTCCCCTTCATCTATCCAGCCCCCTAATGTCTGTTCAAATTCAGGGGTAGTTACAGCATCCATCCTTCCCTCAACTGTGATTAGCAAGCAATCCTTTTGTTTTCCAGTATTGGTAATTTTCATATTTTCCCCCTTATGATTGTCAACTTCAGACCTCGTTGAGTGTTTGAGTCACTCCCGCGAAGCTTGTCCTCGACCTGATCGGGGAGCGGGAGTCTCTCGCCGCGGGATTGATTCTCCTGGATTCCCGTTTTCACGGGAATGACAATAATGGATGCTTTCTGACTTTTTACGGGTTCATCTTCTTTAGTATAAGATATAAACCGCCTCCCTGTCAAAGTGCAACCATCAGGGCTTTATAACCGTTAGTTCTGGAGAGGCAAGGAATTCTCTGGCAACCTGCTGCGCAATGAGGGGGGCATTTCCACCGGCACGGTTGTTGACGATAACATTTATCCGCACCTTTTTCTCTATTCCTCTCTTGATGAGCTCGGTGGTATCCCGTACCATTCCCGGGCTCTGCATCCCTTTTATCAGCGCATTAAAGGGATGGGCCCGGGCATAGGCGTCTTCATATCTCATCCCTTTTGGAGTCATCAACCTGATAATGCAACTATTTTTGTTCAGAAATCTCTTTCCCGAAAGTGCGAACTGTTTTGAAAGGGCGGGGAGCCAGGTCCAGTGAGACAACACCTGTCCCACACCATACCCTTCTAAGACCTTAAAGACAGCCCCAGTTAAAAGCGCCTCGGTCCGAAGCTCCACATGGTAACGGTTATCAGCCGGAATGGCCCCAAAAAATGCATCTAACTCGGCGGCCTGCTCCACAGGAGAGACCCGATTATCCTTGCGCTGATACTCCTGCTCAAAGACAATCCCTTCAAGCCATGGGGCCAACAGTTCGATGGCTGGCTCGTAGAACTGTTTAGTAAAAACTCGAGGGTTCAGGTACTGTTCGTTGTCGATATATCTACCTTGCCGAAAGACTTTTCTCGCAAAGATAACCTGAGGCGCCTTCAAGATAATGCGATCACCCTTCTTGATATGCTGGCGATAGGAGTGAAGCAGGTGAAAAACCCGGGTCGGGTTTTCCTCTCTATCTAATAATGGAAGGTAAAAGGGAAAATCTAATTCAAGGATACGGAAATGCCGGAAATACTCTTCAACAGACTCCACAGGCAAGACCTCTTCCGCAAAGGTTTTCCCGCCAATCTTCTTTGATCGCCTGGTGATGTTCCTGCCAAAACGTTCCGCGGTATAGATCTGTCCCATCCAGCCTGCATACCGGTCGCTTGCCGTCCCGATAAACAGATCAGGATGGAGATCACGGAACTGAAACGATGCAATACTGTTCACTTCTTAATTTTCCTTTGCGAGCTTGGCGCCTTTGCGTGACATAATTCAAGAATAACAGAACCTTTACCCTAACGTTGCATAAACCTTCGGTCCAAAAACGCTACGCTCGCTCTATATCAGGCCATCAAGAAACGCTGGTTCATTTTCAAGACCTCACCGTATGTTTAATACGCTTTTATCCTTGAAAACGGCCCATCGTCCCTTGCTGACCTAATCTAAAGCGTTTTGAACTCAAATTTTATGCAACGTTAGGGTTTACTCTAAGAGATGAATCCTGCACCGGTCAATAGAAAAAAGGTCTCCGTTGTCAGACAAAACCGAATATGATATAGGGGGTAATTGTTGGTCTATGGCGTTAAAGAAAGTGTGAGGGAGTGAATGCTTGATTGAGGCATAAGGCTTGAGGCACAAGGCTTAAGGTCAACGGATCGGAATTTTCCCTTGCGCAATGACGGGGCGAATCCCGCCAGGCGGGACACAAATTTTCAATAGGCAATAGTGAATAGTCAATTCCGGCTTCGCCGGGTTAGGAGTCCAATCATGCGTGAAATAGATTTTTTGTCCGAGGTTTCTCTCTTTTCCCACATGAAAGGTGAAGATCTGAAACGAATCGCTGACCAGACCCGGCGCCAGCAATTTGACAAGGGAGAAGTGATTATCAAAGAGGGTGCTCATGGCAGTAAGCTTTTCATTATCATCAGCGGTCGGGCTGAAGCTATCAAGAACCTTGGCGGAAAAAGCGAGAGGGTTTTGGGATTTTTTGGCCCACGTTCCTACTTCGGAGAAATGGCTCTGATCGATGATCTGCCCCGGTCGGCAAGTGTGGTCGCCAAAGAGGATACGCACATCCTTACCCTGGAGTGGGATCTGCGCAAAGAGATAGAACAATCCCCCGCAATGGCAGTTGAATTGCTCCAGATGTTGAGCCAGCGCATCCGGGCCAATGAAAAATTCATAAGAAACACCTTAGGATCGTTTCTGCCTATTTGCGCTAACTGTAAGAAGATACGCGAAGATGACGATTCATGGACACCGATAGAAGAATACATCCGTGACCACTCCGAAACCGAATTCAGTCACGGAATCTGCCCGGAGTGCGCAAAAAAACTGTACCCTGAATTCTATAAGGGATGAAACGCTCTCAAACCGGTTGCAATCCCCGCATTGCACCTAATGCGGCCCGCTCAATGGCCAAACAGGCCAGCTTTCCGAGGCTATCCAAGAACTGCATTTCATCGTGGGAAGGGACTCTGTTGAAGGGAAAATAGGTCCTCAAAATAGAGTACGTTGTCTCATTTACAGTAAATGGAATACCAATAACCGATTTCAAACCCTCTTTCTTGGCCGCATCTAAGTTCTGAATTCGGGGATCTGTCTCAAAATCACTAATAATAATGATATCCCCGTGCATAATCTCGGTTACACTTTTCCCGTAATCAATGGCCCCTGAGTTAAGGTATTTATTGCTGAGACCATATGACGAAACCAATTTGAGCTTGAAGTTGCCCTGTTCCAGGACCCGAATCGTGCTCCCTTTTGCGCCCATAAGTTCGGAAGCCAAGGATACTACGAAGTAAAGTACATCGCTAAGATACTCCTCGTCCCTGTAAATTACGTCTATAACCCTGCTAAGGGCAAAAGAAGAGAGATCTAAAAAGTTTTCTGCCATATCCCTATCCCCTCAGGACTCACGCAAAAACAAACCATCATTCTTTCCACTCTTTCATATTTATGAGCAGCATGCAACTGTTAAGTTGAGACCTATCCTCTCTGTCGCAAAAGCCTGTAAAATAAAAGATGACGTAAACATGAATTTAATGTATACATATGGGGATAATTTTTTCGGTTTTGCGATTATTGTATTACCAACTATGCCCAATTCATCTTTCCATACTGCCACACTTCAGCCTAAAACCCTTTCGGAAAAGGCACCTCTAAGGCTAATTATTCTCTTGGCTGCCATTTTCCTTCTCTCTCTGATCATAATTTCTGCAGTCAGGGCAGAACGCCCCTTTCCGAAACCAAAGGGTCTTGTTAATGACTTCGCCAATGTGATTCCCCCGGCGTATAAGCAGAAGATCGCCGCTGTCACAGGGGCATTGCTTCAAAAGACGGGAATTCCCGTGGTAGTTGTCACCATGCCGGATATCGGGGGCGCTGAGTATAATGATTATGCCAACCGCCTTTACAGGGCCTGGGGAATCGGCAAAAAGGAAGAAGACAAAGGCGTCCTGATCTTTGTAACAGTGAAGGAGAGAAAGATGCGTATTGAGACCGGGTATGGTGTGGAGGGGATACTCCCTGACGGCCTGGTCGGGGAGATACGTGATCGCTACATGACCCCTTATCTCAAACAGGACAAGTTCGGTGAGGGGTTGTTTGCGGGGGCACTGGCCGTGGCCCAGGTCGTTGCAAAGGCTTCAGGAATCGAGTTATCCGGTCAAATGCCAAAAAAGACTGTCAAGAAACGGGCCGGGTTTTCCTTTTTCCCGATCATTATTATACTAATAATAATTATGCTGATATCAAAAAGACGCGGAGGATCCTGGCTCTTTTTCCTGGCCCTCCTCTTTGGCCTTGGCGGCGGGGGCGGACGTGGATCAGGATACTCCAGCGGTGGGGTCGGTGGAAGTTTTGGTGGTTTCGGGGGCGGTTTCGGTGGATTTGGGGGTGGCATGAGCGGCGGCGGGGGCGCTGGAGGAGGCTTTTAAAAGGAGCAATTATGGGAAAAAATCAAAAAGATCCAAGAACGATATTACCGGATATCACCGATGCCTATAAGGCCCTTTTTGGCAATGACCTTGTCAGCATTATTCTTTATGGCAGCGCAACAGGGCAGGATTTCCAGCCTGGAAAATCTGACATTAATTTCATGATTGTGCTCACAGAAGATGGAATAGAACATCTTGACCAGGCCTTTGATGTTGTAAATAAATGGCGAAAAAGGGGTGTGGCCGTCCCTCTCTTTTTGACAGAAGAGTACATAAAGACTTCCTTGGATGTGTTTCCCATCGAATATCTCAATTTCCAGAACAATTACGTCCAGGTTTTCGGAAAGGACATCCTCAAAGATCTCGAATTTAGCCCGGAATTCCTCCGTCTCCAGTGTGAACGGGAGATCAAAGGCAAACTCCTCCTTTTGAGGGAGGCATTTCTCGAGACCTCAGGTAAAGGAAAGGCCCTAAGAGGGCTTATCACACAGGCTCTCCCGGCGCTGCTGGCAATCTTTGAGGCCCTGTTGCACCTCAAAGATATAGACGTGCCAAGAGAAAAACGTGCGATCGTCAGGGTAATGGCTGAGGCATTTGATTTGGAGCAGGGTGTTTTTGAAGGCCTCCTTGATATCAAGGAAGATAAATCTAAGATCAGTGATGAAGAAAGCCTTAATCTGTTTAAAGGCTGCTTAAAGGAAATGAGAAAGCTTTCTAAACTGGTAAACGCATTGGGAGGTTAACATGGGGAAAGGACTAAAGACCTTACTGGTCATTCTTGGCATAATCCTGCTTATAGTTTTTGCCGCTTATTCATTTCTAAAGGGGACATACAATACCCTTGTGACCATGGATGAAGGTGTCAAGGGGGCGTGGGCCCAGGTAGAAAACCAGCTCCAGCGTCGTTATGACCTTATCCCTAATTATGTAGAGACGGTTAAAGGCTATGCCAAACACGAGAAAGAGGTCTTCGTTAAAGTAACCGAGGCCCGCTCAAAAGTGGCAGGAGCCACCACCGTCAGCGATAAGATCCAGGCCAACAACCAGCTGACCTCTGCCCTTGGGCGGTTGTTGGTGGTAGTTGAACGTTATCCGGAGTTGAAGGCCAACACCAATTTTATCCGTTTGCAGGATGAATTGGCGGGAACTGAAAACCGAATCGCGGTTGAACGCAGGCGATTTAATGAAATGGTGAAGACTTACAACATCAAGGTACGAAGCTTCCCCACAAATATACTCGCAGGTATGTTCGGGTTTGAAAAAGCAACTTTCTTCGAAGTCCCCAAGGAACGACAGGAAGCACCCAAAGTGAAGTTTTAGTTCAGTAAATCACTCAGCGTTTTTGCAGGTAATAATCTTCAATTCTGGTCAAAGTCCTGACATATTGGTTTTGAAATTCAAAATCGGGATAGTGACTGATCTCATCCCTTAACGGTTGGATATAGGGGAATATATTTAACCCGTAGCTGTTTTTCCCTGATCTGTCTGCCTGGTAAACTATCAGCGCTGAATAATAGGTTAACAGAAGCCTCAAAGTCACTGAGCGTCGGAACAGATAGGCCCTTCCACCGGTGGTATTCAGAAAAAAACCCGCATAGCGATACATTACATCAAAGGGAAGCCTTACTTGCCCGGGATTCGGGCATAGTTTCCCCAACATAAGCCATCTGTAGAACATTTCCAGATTCAACTCCATGTTGTCGCGCTCGTTTACCACCACCTCTTTGAATAAACGCAGATCCTTTCGGTCCAAGGCACGGGAGAAAAAGAATACGTTCTTCACCATGATAGTGGGGGCGAAACCCTCACCGGCAGGCACTGGCGGCCGCGCAGCCAGCGTCTTGATAATCCTGTTGAAATAGGCGTGGGTATTTGTCTTCAAGTCCAGTCGTTCGATGTACTTCTTGGTATTGAGATACGCAAAAAAATCGGCCACGTACTGCTCAATCAGGTCACAGTAAATCTTGTCTGCCGGGGCTTTTCCGAATAAATCGCCTTTGCGTGGTTCGAACAGGCGTTGTACCTGTTCCCCGGTCCTGTTAGAATCGTCTCTGCCGGGTTCAATCAGGCCTCTTATCTGTTTGTCGATTCTGATAAAGTCGTCTTTATCCAATTCAAATAGCCGTTCGATCTGACCGTCGGTTGCTTTTCGCATTTCCTGCAAAAGGACCTCTTTCTCCATCGGCAAGGTCCCGACACCGAGACGTTTCTTGGGAAGGGCCTTTTCATCAATCGGAAAAGTCTTACCACCCGGATGCTTTCCTGTTAAATCCTCGGCGTCAGGGCGTTTCCCTTCAAGATCCTTTATTCCTGGCACTCCTTTTGAAGACGCCTTTTTGGCAACCGGCGATAAGTCTCCTGCCACTATCGCTTTTTCCGGTTTTGGTCCAGTTTGTGAATACCAGTAGTAGCCGAGGCCTCCCAACACTACCACTGCCGGAAGCACCCACCACCAGATACGCCCTCCTATTTTATTGATCATACCGATTTCTCCTGCAATACATTTGGATTTACATGCTCAATCTACGACATCCTGCGAAGCGCAACCCTCTGGATTGATGATTTATGATTGTTGATTGTCGATTGACCCTGCACTTTGGACATCGGACTTTGGACCCGCAACCCGCAACCCGTAACCCGCAACAAGTACCCAATACCCAGTACCCAGCATCAAATATCCAGCATCCAGCATCCAGCATCCAGTATCAAGTATCAAGTATCCGGTACTTCTCCTGACCCTCCACATAAAGATCGTTGCCAAGGGTGTCATTAACCACAATAGCCGGCAGACTTTCTACCCGTAACTCTCTTATTGCCTCTGGACCTAACTCTTCGTAGGCAACCACGCGCGCGGCCTTGATTGCCCTTGCGATGAGCGCGCCCGCGCCCCCTATAGCGGCCATATAGACACCCTTATACCTGACCATGGCCTCCACTACCTCTTTCGATCGTTTACCCTTACCTATCATCCCCTTCAGGCCTAATTCAAGTAATTTAGGCGCAAACGGGTCCATCCGGTAACTTGTCGTGGGTCCGGCAGCCCCTATTACCCTGCCCGGAGGGGCGGGAGATGGTCCTACGTAATAAATGACCTGTCCCTCAATGGGGATGGGCAGTTCTTTCCCTGCTTCAATCAATTCTATAATCCTGCGGTGGGCGGCATCTCTCGCCGTGTAAACAATTCCGCTGATCGTGACGCGATCCCCTGATCTGAGCGGTTCTATGTCTTCGGCAGATAGCGGGGTTTTTAGATGATATTCGTTACCCATAATCTCCTCCTTTAAAGAACGACCTCCAGATGTCGGCTTGCGTGGCACTGGATATTCACGGCTAAGGGAAGGCTGGCAATATGGCATGGCATCATCAGGATGTGAACTGCGAGGGAAGTCACTCGCCCGCCGAGTCCCTGTGGGCCAACCCCTGTTTTATTAATTTCTTCCAAGAGTTCTCGTTCCTTTTCAGCTAATTCAGGATCCGGATTCAGCGTACCCAAAACTCTAAGAAGCGATTTTTTGGCCAAAATAGCAGACTGCTCAAAATTGCCCCCAATCCCCACACCAATAATCGTCGGCGGGCAGGGGTTCGGGCCTGCCTCAGCCACAGTCTGAACAATCTTTTCCTTTACCCCGGCCCATCCCGCTGAAGGGGTGAGCATAAAGAGACGGCTCATATTTTCGCTTCCTCCCCCTTTCGGCACCACCCAGATCTTGAGTTTATCCCCGGAGACCAGGTCAAGATGCACGATGATCGGAGTATTGTCACCCGTATTCTTTCTTGTGAAGGGATGGCACACCGATTTACGCAGGAAACCTTCCTCGTATCCCTGTCTTATCCCTTCTTCAAGGGCCTGGTGCAGACCGCCTCCCTTTACTGAGACCTCCTGGCCAAGTTCGACAAAGAGGACAGCCACCCCGGTGTCCTGGCACATGGGAATCCGTTCTTCTCGAGCTATCCGCGCATTTTCTAACAGCTTTTTCAGGATATCCTTTCCCACATTCGACTCTTCATATTCCAGCGCACCCTCTAAGGCCTGAACAACGTCGTCACCCAATTCCAGATTGGCCTTGATTGACGCATCTTTGACCGCATCGACAATGGTCTGGGCTGAGATCTCTCGCATAAAATCCTCCGATTGAGTTTAATATTCCTTTGGCAAATCATTGAAGATGCGTTACATATAGAAAAAACTGTTTCAAAATGCAAACAAATAAGAGATCAACTGGACCATGAGAATTCTTTTGACTAATGATGACGGTATTCATGCCCCGGGCCTCTTTGCCCTTTATGAGGCACTGAAATCCGACCACGCGGTGCATATAGTGGCGCCGGAATCGGAGATGAGTGCTGTAGGGCATGCCATTACACTAACCTCGCCGATCATGGTTCAGGATGTTCGTAAGAATGGTACATTTTTTGGGCATGCCGTTAAAGGCACGCCTGCCGACTGTGTAAAGATCGCAGTACAGGAATTGCTCGACAACCCTCCGGACATCGTTCTTTCCGGCATAAATGTGGGCGCCAATGTGGGCGTCAACATCCTCTATTCGGGCACGGTCTCAGCGGCCACTGAAGGTGCGTTTTTGGGTATAAGATCTGCGGCCATATCCCTTGCCACTTTAAAAGACCCGGACTTCCGGTTTGCGGCCAGTTTCAGCAAAGAAATCATAAGGTTTATGATGGAGAGTGATTTGAAGGATGGAACGGCCCTGAATGTGAATATTCCCGCAGTACCACCTGAAAAAATCAGAGGCGTATGCTTGGCGAGGCAGGGGACCTCCAGGTTTGAGGAACGCTTTGAACGACGCAACGATCCTCGGGGAAATGTGTATTACTGGCTCATGGGTGAAAAATTCATTGAAAACGGCAATCCTGACAACGATTCCGTTGCCCTGCGACAGAACAAGATCACCATCACGCCGATTCATTACGACCTCACCTCTGAAAGGGAACTGGAGCGATTAAAGACCATTCCCCTGCCTTTAAAAATTCCTTGTCCACCCTGAGCGTAAGTTGAATGAGCGCCAGCGCAAATTCTTTCCCAATAATTATACCACAGACGAACTGGGCCTATAACTCTGAAGGACAAGTCCGACCTTGGGGAACATATCGATAAGTCCGGGAAAATCAACTGGATTCCCGCTTTCGAGGGAATGATTAAATGAGCTAAGTGCCCGTCATGCCCGCAACCCTATAACGTCATTCCCGCGAAAGCGGGAATCCAGAAATGTGGCATACCAAAGCGTTTACCCGGATTTATTGAGAACTTACGAACTTGGAGAATCAAATGAATCAGTTACAGCATCTAAAAAAATTAAAATATATCTTTGATTCAACACACAACGGCGTAAGCATAATAGACGAAACCGGGACCGTCATCGTTTATAATCGATCAGCAGGTATGATGTTGGATAAGGATCCGGATGAGATGTTGGGGCAGTTCATCGGGGATGTTTTCCCTAATGCCTGGGAGGACTTGGAAAAGATCCTGAAAAACGGGATAGCACAAATAGGCAAGAAAATCACCTTGGGCAACTCCACCATAGTTGCCAACAGAACTCCCGTTTTTGAAGACCAACAGGTTGTCGGAGCCATAAGTGTTTTTCAGGATATCTCCGAATATGAAAACATTGCCCACCAATTAGAGTCCTACAAAAAATTCAACACGCAGCTCAACGCTATTATTAACTCATCCTTTGACGGCCTCTGGATATGTGACCACGAAGGCAAGGTCGTCCGGATCAACAAGGCCTCTGAAACAATTAACGGCATAACAGCCGACCAACTCGTCGGAAAGAGAATGGAAACGCTTATTCGCGAAGGGGTGATTGATCGCTCCGTGACGCTTGAGGTCCTCAAAAACCGGACAGGGGTGACCATTATTCAAAATCTGAAGAATGGTAAGCAAATCCTCGTGACAGGGAATCCGGTTTTCGATGATAACGGGGAGATATCTCTCGTTGTGGTCAACGAGAGGGATATTACTAATCTGAATAAGTTGAGGAACGATTTAGCGGAAACTAAGGCCCTTGCTTCAAGGTACCGTTCCGAGCTCTCACTCATGGATAAACAAACCTCACTCCTTTCCGAGGCAGTCATTCGAAGCGAAATAATGCACACGGTGTTAAACAGATCCATGAAAGTAGCACAGGTTGACTCGACCATCCTGATCCAGGGGGAGACGGGAGTGGGCAAAGGGTTCTTCGCCAGGCTTATTCACCGTGCCTCCCCCCGCAATGAAGGCCCTTTCATCCGTGTGGATTGTGGCGCCATTCCAGAAACCCTTATTGAATCAGAGCTATTCGGATATGAAAAAGGAGCGTTCACGGGTGCTCGAACTGAGGGGAAACCCGGCCTTTTTGAATTAGCAGAAGGCGGCACTCTCTTCCTTGATGAAATTGGGGACCTGCCTCTTACCGTCCAGGTCAAGCTGCTTCGTTTTTTGGAGGAGAATAGTATCATGCGAGTAGGCGGAACCTCCATCAGAGAGGTCGACGCCAGGGTAATAGCGGCCACCCACCGCAATCTGAAAGATATGGTAAAAAAAAGAGAATTCCGGAAGGACCTCTTTTTCAGGCTCAACGTGGTGCCTATTCATATCCCACCATTAAGAGAAAGACGTGAAGACATTCCCCCTTTGATCAATTTTTTCTTGAATGAGCTTAACCGCAAACATTCCATGGATAAGGCGATTCGGCCTCAAGCCATAGATTGCCTTTGTCAATACCCTTTTTCAGGCAACATACGTGAGCTGTCCAACCTCGTGGAACGTGTTGTTGTGCTCACCCAGAACCAAGATATCCATATGGAAGATCTTCCTGCTCATGTTCGCCATCCGGATCCAAGTGCGGACGTCTGGCCGGGAAGTGACGATTCAAACCTTTCCGGTGCAGTGGCGAGGACGGAAAAAGAGATAATCATTCGGGCACTGAGAACCTGTGGTACACAAAGAAAGGCCGCCCGGATATTAGGGATTGACCAATCCACCTTGGCGCGAAAAGTAAAGCGGTACGGAATAAGAAACGATGCAATTATGCATCAAGATGTCTAACCGCATCGGGCACCCCTTCTCTTCCTTTTTTATTAGCTTTTGTGCCAACCTAAAGAAAGCTGATTTCGAAAGTCACATCGCCGTTTGTAAAAAAGTCTGCTGCCTAAAAGACTGAAGTTAAGGGCACCTGGAACCCTGAACCTGGTACCGCTCACTTTAGGTATAATCTGGGTGGATTAACGCAAACCAGTTTTTTAAAGCTTATATTTTTAACACATAGGCAGGATTTAGAGTTTTAGCAACCGTGCTGTGTACTTTTTTCAATATATCATCATTTATAGAACCCAACTTCTTAACAAAGCGCCGGTTTGCAAAATTTTTGACCTGTAAACAGTCGATAGCAGATACTTTAGATAATCCGTTTTCTACGCTATCCTCAACCCTTACCATCCAAGGGTAGTGAGCATAGTTGGGTTTCCAATCAGTTACAGGGACAATAATCTTGAGTGGAAGCCTTCCGATCACGTCATGACTTACCACAATCGCAGGTCTCTCTTTTGATATTTCAGAACCAACTTTTGGGAAAAAATTCACAAGCCAAACTTCACTTTGCCTAATATTCATACAAATCTCCATCGTCACTACCTATCTCTTGTGCCAGCACCATATACTCTTTATCCTCTAATGCCATAGAGACTCCTCGGCTCCACCTCTCTATCTCTTTTTGTTTCAGATAGTTGGATATGGCTTCATTATAGATTGCGGAAAGTGACATCTGTAAATCCTCTTTGAGTGCTATGACCTGCTCTTTTAACTCAGTGGGTATATTAAAGGTTACTTTTTCCATTGAACTATTTTGTGATAATGCCATATCTTTCTCCTTATATATTTGCCTTATTATGTCATGGCGAAAAGGTATTGTCAATCCTTACTTCCACGACTGACTTGTGATGCAATTATGCATCAAGATGTCTAAACGCATCACTTCTCTGAACTTTCCCCCATAATATTGGTCCAATACGGTTCTCTTTTGATAGGGATCATCATCTTTGTTATCCCTGCCCTAAAAGGCCTAATCATTTGACATATGGAGCTTTAAGGGATTCACATTTCCGGTTCGATACCAAACAATTTTTTGTGATGAAGACCTTTTCTCTCTCTTGGTATAGAACTTGCTTATAAATTAAAGTCTTAGCCTATTGTCAAGAACCCCATCCAGGAGAACAGGATTATGTCGGGACATCAAATTGGGAAAGAATGCGACAAATTTGATGACCTGGCGGAATCCTTAAAGGTTCATCCTTCCAAATCTCAGATTCTCATGGAAGTACGGCCTGAAGAATGTACGCTGGAAAAGGCTCTGGTAATCTTAGATGACCTGAATATCCACAAAGTTCAGTATGAGGTGCTCGAAAAAGGAAATCCTTCCTGCATACTGTTTTTTCTGTCCAATGAAGACATGCGGGAGGCGGTTTTTAAGCTTACGGAAGCCGGGTTTACCAGGGTAAAAGGGGTTAATCCCCAACCTAAGCATGGAAGAAAGAGAAATTGACGCCCTGAGGTTGTCAGGCAGACACGTGTAATTCAAAAAAGAGTGACGATTCCCAGATATTGATGGTACATTGATGGAAGAGGAGATAGGAAATGCAGCAAAAAACTAACAAACAACTGATGGAAATCAGAACAGAACATGTTCCGCAAGGACCGTTTAATATTACACCGATCTTTGTGAAGCGGGCCAAAGGCGCCCTTATCGAGGATGTGGAAGGAAATGAATATATCGATTTCGGAGGAGGGATTGGTGTCGTAAACGTGGGCCACTGCCATGAAAAGGTGGTCTCTGCCATTAAAGAGCAGGCAGACCAATATCTTCACACCTGTTTTCACGTAAGCATGTATGAGCCATATATTGAGTTGGCAAAGCAACTAAACGAGATCACGCCAGGGGACTTCGCCAAAAAGACTTTTTTTGTTAATAGTGGAGCGGAGGCGGTAGAGAACTCCGTAAAGATTGCCCGGTACGCCACAAAACGTCAGGGCATAATAGCCTTTGAAAACGCCTTCCACGGCCGCACTTATATGGCCATGACCCTGACAAGCAAAACAAACCCATACAAGTTAGGGTTTGGTCCTTTCTGTCCCGAAGTTTATCGTATACCGTTCGCCTATTGCTATCGATGTCCTTTTGGCCGTGAATACCCCTCTTGCGAGCTTTATTGTGCCGAGTATCTCGAGGATTTCTTTATCGGAAATGTCGCTGCAGAGAATGTGGCGGCGGTTATTGCCGAACCGATCCAGGGAGAGGGAGGATTTATCGTTCCTCCACCCGGATATTTCAAGAAGATCAAGGCCATTTGCGAGAGACATGGAATTCTTTTTATTATGGATGAAATTCAGACGGGCATGGGCCGAACCGGAAAGCTCTTTGCCTCCGAACATCATGATGTCGTGTCAGACATCATACTGACTGCCAAGTCACTCGCTGCAGGGCTCCCGCTAGGAGCCGTTACAGGGAGAGCGGAGATCATGGAAATGCCCCATGTCGGAGGACTGGGAGGGACTTTCGGGGGAAATCCTATTGCGTGTAGCGCGGCCTTGGCTGTACTGGATCTGCTCAATACCAAATTGCTTGAAAAGGCCACGGCACTGGGAGAGAAGGTCCGAACCCGCTTTCTGGAACTTCAAGGGCAATTCGACATTATCGGAGATGTCCGTGGCCTGGGACCCATGATCGGGATGGAATTGGTCAAAAACACCCAGAGCAAAGAACCCGCCCCTGACACGGCCAAAGAACTTGTGGGTCGATGCCTTGAAAAGGGCCTTATCCTTCTGGCATGCGGCAATTATGGCAATGTCATCCGTACTCTCATGCCGTTGGTCATCACGGATGAGCAATTAGAAAGAGGCCTTGCCATTATGGCGGATGGGCTTTCTACCCTTTGAAAATGATAAGAAGCTGGCAATCCTTTAAACCCTGAATCTTTGAACCCGTGAACGGTTACTGGGAGAGAAACATGGAGAAATCAGAACAGAAACTCATCAGCACCGTAGAATCCCTGGCCCCGGAGATTCTGGATTTCACAAGCCGGCTGGTCGCCTGTTCCAGTACCCTGGGAAAAGAGACACCGGTGCTTGCAGTCATGGAGAATGAACTCAGCCTCCTCGGTTTTGATCCGGTTCGGGTGGAGATATCTCCGGAAGACCTGGCTGATCACCCGGGGTTCGCACCGGTACCCTGGGACTATGAGGGCCGACATAACCTAATCGCAACACGGCCGGCCGACGCCGCGGGGGGGAAGAGCGCGCTGTTTAACGGGCATCTTGACGTAGTCAGTCCTGAGCCGCTTAGCAGGTGGGAAAGAGATCCCTTCGATCCCGTTGAGGAGAATGGCTGGCTCTACGGCCGGGGGGCCGGGGACATGAAGGCCGGGGTCGCGGCCATGACCTATGCGCTCCATGCGGTGAATAAGGCTGGAATGGGGCTCCGGGCTCCGGTAACCATCGAGGCGGTCATCGAAGAGGAGTGCAGCGGGAACGGCGCCCTTGCATGCCGGAATGCGGGCATTGACGCGGAAGCGATCCTCATCCCCGAGCCTTTTGGGCCGACAATCCTTACCAGCCAGGTGGGGGTGGCCTGGTTCAAGGTCTCGCTGTCAGGCGTGCCCGTACACGTCCTTGAAACCCGAAGCGGCGTCAATGCTATTGAAAAATGCTATCCCTTATTTCTGGCCCTCCGTGGTCTGGAAGAAGAACTGAATCGTACGGTCCATCCTGCCTTTATCGGCCTTAAGCATCCTGTGAATCTCAATATTGGGGTTATTAAGGGCGGAGACTGGCCTTCTACCGTGCCTGCCGCGGCGGAATTTCACTGCCGCATCGGCTTTTTCCCGGGGGTTTCCTTTGAAAGTATACGCCGACAGGTGACTGAATGCATCGAAAGGGCCACGGCAAAAGAGGAGTGGTTGGCTCTGAACCCTCCGAGACTCGACTTTTACGGCTTTCGCTCGGAGGGGCACAGTGTTGATGCAAACCAGGACGCCTTCAGGACCTTGAACGACTGTCAGATGTCCCTGACCGGACGGCCTGCAGAGGAATTCGTTTCTACCGCTACTACTGATTTGAGGGCATTCGTACACTTCGGCAACGGGCAGGCCACATGCTTTGGGCCGATTGCCGAAAACATCCATGCCGATAATGAACGAGTCGACATCTCAAGCGTTATTCATACTGCGAAGGCCTATGCCCTTTTTCTGGCAAGGTGGTGCGGACTCAAGGAGTAGACAATTGGCTTGCGAGCGCTTTGATGGAGCAAGAGGCTTCTATTTTCTATACCCGAATGTCCGCGGGCAACATCAAGTAAGCGATCGCCATCAGCCAAAAAAAATTTCACAAAGCAAAAAAAAGCCTTGACAAAGATTTTGGTTCCGAATACGGTAGTTTCAACTGATGGCATCGAGTTTTACTAAATGAAACTCATTGAGGTCTGGCAAACTTATGGGGGAATCCCGCTATAATATCAACGCACTTGCCCGCGGACTGAAAATCCTGGAACTCTTTTCACTGGAGACCCCTTCTCTAACCCTTACCGAGATCATACAGACACTGAAGCTCAGCAAAAGTACGGCATTTCGCGTTGTATCCACCCTGGAGGCCCATGGTTATATCGAGAGGGATCCTTCGAGTTATCGCTATAGACCTTCTGTCAAAGTCCTTCAACTGGGCTTCACGGCCATCAATAGCCTGGGCCTATGTCAAACAGCGAGGCCTTATCTCGAGCGTTTGGCGCTGGAAGTTTGTGAAACGGTAAGCCTGTCTGTACTTGATGACATGCATACCATCTACGTGGACAGGGTTCGCAACCACGCCATTGTGGGGGTGATACTGAACGTGGGTTCTCGTCTCTCGGCTCACTGCACAGCGCTTGGCAAGGTTCTGTTGGCCGATCTGCCGCCCGAGGAACTATCGAGTCGACTTGCCAGAACCAAGCTGGAACCTTACACATCACGCACCATTGTCAATCGGGAATCTCTTTTGGGAGAACTCGCATCAATACGACAACGGGGCTATGCCGTCGATGATGAAGAGCTGGCCGTTGGCCTGAGAGCGGTGGCCGCTCCAATTCGTGATGCTTCGAAGAAGGCAATCGCCGCCATCAATATCTCTGGCGCCATCATGACTATAAATCTTGAACGAATTGATCATGAGTTAAGGTCGGCCGTTATGAAAACGGCTGAACAGATATCCTCACTTTTGGGTTATTCTCCGGGCAGAGACTGAGAACGGATCACAAAACCTTTGTTCGCTGAACTCTATGTCCGTGTATTTTTTGAATCAGGATCGAGACGTACATTAAAGATTTGTGAAGAGTAAAAGAGATCGTTCATAATGCCCCTTAATGAGCTTCTGATAAAGGCAACAAAATTGTATCCGAACCGTGAGGCGATTGTCTGCGGCGACATCAGAATGTCCTACCGGGAATTTGCAGGACGGGTTTGGAGACTTTGCCATACCTTGAGGACTCTGGGGCTCGAAAAAGGTGATCGGTTAGCCATTCTCCATGAAAATTGCCATATCTTTCTGGAAACCTATTTCGCGTCGGCCCATCTCGGTCTCATCCTAGCACCCCTGAACTTCAGGCTTTCTACAAAGGAACTAGCGATGATCCTGGAAGACAGCCAGTCGCGGATCCTGATTGCTCAATCCAAATTCCGGCACACCGTCGATGAGCTCTCCCACTTGGTATCAGGCCTGGAAAGGACCATCTGGACGGAACAGGGTCCTTTGTCCGGGGAATCACCCAGCGAATTGTATTACGAGACCCTGCTCAAGGACAAAAAAGGAGTTCCGCCGGAAGAGGTCTCCATAAAGGATGAGGATATTGCCTTACTCTACTATACGAGTGGCACAACGGGTCGCCCTAAGGGCGTCATGCTCACCCACGGAAATGTCAAGAGCCATGCACTGGGGACAATCGCCGAGTTACGCCTGAGCGACGGGGACCATTGGATTCATGCTGCGCCTCTTTTTCACCTGGCCGACGCTTGGGCCACCTTTGCCATCACCTGGGTCGGCGGGAGGCATGTTCTGTTACCCACTTTTGATGCCTTGACAGTGCTGCGACTCATCCAGGATGAGGGCATCACCTTGACCAATCTGATCCCGACCATGCTGAACATGATGGTAAACCACCCCCGTGTACGGGAGTTCGACTATTCAAGTCTCAGGGTTCTCTTGAGCGGGGGGGCACCCATTGCCCCGGAAACGGTGCGAAAGATCATCGAGACCTTCAATTGCGACTATATCCAGACCTACGGCATGACCGAGACAAGCCCATATCTCACCCTATCCGTTTTGAAGGGGCATCTCAGAGAACTTCCGCGAAAAGAACAGATGGTTTTCAAGGCTACCACGGGGCGGGAGTTCATCAATGTGAGCTTGAAGGTCGTGGATGAGAATGGGAGCGAGGTGGTCAGGGACAACCGCCAGGTGGGTGAAATCATCGCTAGGGGAGACACGGTGACTCCCGGTTACTGGAATCTCCCCGAGGAGACCAAAAAGTCCATTCGCGACGGTTGGCTTTATACTGGCGATCTTGCAGTGATCAACAAAGAGGAATATATCACCATCGTGGATCGGAAGAAGGACATGATCATCTCCGGTGGCGAGAATGTGTATTCCTCAGAAGTCGAGAACGTGCTCTACTCTCATCCGGCCGTCCTGGAGGCCATGGTGATCGGGATACCGGACAATCACTGGGGAGAGGCGGTGAAGACCTACGTGGTTCTCAAGCCCGGCATGCGACAAAGCGATGCGGAAATCATTTCGTTCTGCCAGCAGAACCTTGCCCATTACAAGGCGCCCAAGTCCGTGGTCTTTCTGGAAGAACTGCCCAAGACGGGATCGGGCAAAATTTATAAGAAGGGGTTGAGGGATCTCCATTGGGCGGGAAGAGACACAAAGGTGAGATGAAGCGGGACCTTTCCCGCCTCCACCCTGTACCGAGGTTATGGAAACAGATCCTGCCATCAAAGATCTTAGCGTAAGTCGGTATAACTTGAGAAGAGAGGTGGCTTTGGAACCAAAGACTAACCAAGAATTGATGAGCATGAGAGAGAAGCATGTACCACAAGGGCCCTTTAATGTGTCGCCTTACTTCGTTGATAAAGCAAAAGGGGCTGTGATCTATGATGTGGAAGGGCGAGAGCTGATCGATTTCGGTGGCGGCATAAGGGTCATGAATGTAGGACACAGCCATCCCAAAGTGATGGCGGCGATTAAGAATCAGGCTAAGAAATACACTCACACTTGTTTTCATACGGTGATGTATGAGCCGTATGTGAAATTGGCAGAAAAGCTCTGCGCTCTTACTCCCGGGGCGTTTCCCAAGATGGGTATGTTCGCGAACAGCGGGGCTGAAGGGGTGAAAAACGCTGTCAAAATCGTGAGACATTATACCAAGAGACCAGCGATTATTTCTTTTGACTATGGCTTTCTTGGGCGTACCCTCCTGGCACCTATAGCGGGAATCCGGTTTCTTGCCAGACTGCGCTTGCTTTGCTCGAAATTTTCGAAGTAGAGGACCTGCTCAAGAAGGCCCAAGCTCTGGGTAAGAAACTGAGGAGACGTTTCGATTCATGGCATCAGGATATCGAGATCATTGGTGAAGTGAGAGGCCTTGGTCCAATGGTGGGATTGGAACTGGTTAAGGACCGGCAAAGTAAAGAGCCTGCTGCCGAGAAGGCAAAAGATTTGGTTAAATTTTGCCATGAAAATGGTTTAATTGTACTGTCCTGCGGGGATTACGGCAATGTTATTCGGACACTCATGCCTTTAATTATAACTGATGATCAACTTGAGAGAGGACTCGCTATCTTGGAAGAAGGGCAACCGTAATGAAGAACTCTCAATCCTTAGATAAAGACAAAACCGGTTCTGTCATCCTCACGGGCTACAAATTAACAAAGACCTTCGGTGGTCTTATGGCCTTAAATGCAGTCGATTTTCAACTTTATGAACAGGAAATTCTAGGGCTGATTGGACCCAATGGGGCAGGAAAAACCACACTTTTTAACGTAATAGCCGGAGTATATAAACCGGATTCAGGAAGAATAGCCTTCCGCGAGGAAAAAATCAGCGGGTTAAGACCCGATCTGATCTGTAAGAGGGGGATAGCCAGGACCTTTCAGATAACAAAGCCTTTCCTGGAAATGAGCGCTCTTGAAAATGTTATGGTGGGTTCCTATTTCGGAGTTCGCAGAAAACGCACGCTTAAATCTTCAGAGAGGGATGCAGATAAGATCCTTGATTTTTTGGGACTTGGAGATAAAAGGAAGGTGTTGGCTTCTCAACTGACCCTTGTGGAGCGTAAGCGATTGGAGATTGCGCGGGCCCTTTCCACTGAGCCAAACATTCTCTTGTTGGATGAGGTTATTGGAGG
>Ga0222695_1000517_pt1 | contig 20660 bp, 13 predicted proteins | sample AntAcemetage1398_FD_179834 | JGI IMG/M metagenome (GOLD analysis project Ga0222695, IMG submission 179834) | Saline water microbial communities from Ace Lake, Antarctica - #1398 | ecosystem: Environmental > Aquatic > Non-marine Saline and Alkaline > Saline | place: Antarctica: Ace Lake...
ATTCTGTAAAAGCCCAGGTGATGCCCTTTAATGTCAATCCTTCTTGGACATGACGGTTTTCGGTAACATACACATCGTCGTCAAAATTCACAAAATCATAGTTTTGTACCTGCCAGTAAACAGCAAGGGTAACGATAATTAGGAACAGGCATATCAATATATCTCGGTGCTTGATGATAAATTCTTTGCTGCGATTATTTATTCCGGCCATATTTAATTGGTATTTAATTGGGGACGGGTTCACATTTATCCCCTCTTTCCCTCCATGATTTACTTGCTAAACTCAGATCAATCCACTCGCAAAAAACAAAATCAGAAGATATTACGTCAGGAAAAAATTCCTTGAAGTTTCCACCCCCCTGAACCTATTTCAAGGGCAGGTTTATTATTCGCCATATTTTCTATGATCAACCTGTACCAGTCATGATAAATGTCCCTCAGGCTTTTCTTTAACAGTTGCGAGGGTGTTCCCCTTCGCAAGTTGTTGTAAACATTGAACCGCACTTTGGAAATTTTCAAAACGTGGTGCCAAGAACTTTTTCAGGGCACTTATATGCCCGATATCGCTAAACTATATTTTTGCAACTGTTGAAGATGAGCTTGACAAAATTTATCATGGATGTCCCTGGAATTTCCCTCCATGGTATTTTCTCCGCCGAACGTAAAACTCATCTGCCACTACTGGCTGTCAGGTGAAGTGATTGGTACGGCAGAATTTCTAACCTTATTAGACACTCACAAATATGAGCCCATAAAGTTATTCTGAAGAATTAAGTGTTATGCCCCCCGAATTTTAAAAATAATTTATCATAATCGGAAATATAAATATAACTAATCGACTGCGTCATACACTGCTTCGATCACGCGGGAAATATCCTTTTCTTCCATTTCAATCCATAAAGGTAGCCTAACGATACGTTCGCTTGCACCCTGCGTATTCGACAATTGACCGTATGTACGACCAAATTTTCTGCCTGCCGGTGATGAATGAAGGGGGACGTAATGAAATATGGCGTTAATCCCCTCACCTTTCAGCTTTTCTAAAAAATCAGAACGAGATTTCAAATCAGGAAGTAATAAGTAATACATATGTGCATTGTGCTCGCAATCAGATGGCACAACGGGTCTTCGTATTTTTTCCTTTTTTTCAAGTTCTTCGAATGCTTCATTGTAAGATTTCCATATCTTCAATCTTCTTTGATTGATAGATTCCGCTTCTTCCATCTGTGCCCATAAAAATGCTGCTATGAGTTCACTCGGCAGATAGGAGGAACCTATATCAACCCAGGTGTATTTATCTATCTCACCCCGGAAAAACTTGCTTCGATTTGTCCCTTTTTCCCTGATGATTTCCGCGCGCTCGATAAACCGTTCTTCATTTACCAATAAGGCACCGCCCTCACCCGATATTATGTTTTTAGTTTCATGAAAGCTTATGGCAGCCATATGGCCTAAGCTACCCAATGGCGTATTTTTATATGTAGACATAACACCTTGTGCCGCATCTTCAATAACAAGCAAATTGTATTTTTTGGCAATTGAAGCGATCGTATCCATTTCACATGCCACACCTGCGTAATGCATTGGAACGATCGCTTTTGTCTTTTTCGTAATCGCTTCTTCTATTCTCTTCTCATCAATATTGAGTGTATCCATTCTATTATCGACAAAAACCGGAATCCCACCTCGCAATACAAATGACGTTGCCGTTGATGAAAAGGTATAGGAAGGCATAATAATCTCATCACCGGGTTGAACATCAGCAAGGATTGCCGATATTTCAAGGGCAGCAGTGCATGAATGAGTCAGCAATGCCTTATTACAACCCGTATGTTGCTCAATCCACTTGCCGCATTTTTTCGTAAAAGGACCATCCCCTGACAGGTGTCTCTTTGCATGTGCTTCACTAATATATCTAAGTTCTTTTCCTGTCATGTACGGCTTATTAAAGGTAATCATCATGGCGTGCACTCCATTATGATGTGAGTATATGGTATGCGAATTAAATCATGTCTGATAGTAATATCGATATTCTGAAAATATTTATATGCCAACCTCAGATACTGTTCTTTCGTTCGGACATATTTTCCACGATCTTTAGATAAAACAAAACGAGCAAACGTTCTTTGATCCTCCGTGTAGCAACCATCAAGTGTGACAAGACGACCAGAATTTTTGAGTAAAGATTTTGCTATTGAAAAAAGTGATAGCGCTTCTTTATCATTCAAATGATGCAGCACGCCATGTGCTAATACAATATCGAATGGTGGCATATCATTTGTATGAAGTGTGCTAAAGTCCTGACACAGAAATGTTCCTTTCGAGCCAAAATGTTTTTTCGCATAATCTATATATTTCTGGCTAATATCAATACCTATATAATGAACGTCCGGCAAATATTGTACAATGTCCGCAGTACCACATCCGATATCAAATATCTTATCCTCATCTACAGGTTTAAGATAACGATTTACGAATAATTGGCGAAAATCACCGCCGATTAATTTTGTGAATAGTGTATAAAATAATGGTATCGACAAAAAAGTTTTGAAGTTAGAAAAAAATTGCATCTTAATACCTAACTGATTTTTTTCGCGCTATCGCAAATAGAGAGCCACCCAAAGGAAATGAAATCCCCAAACGAATGAAGCGTAACTCAAAATCGAGAATCTTTAGAAAGATTGTATTCAACAAACAACTTATTTTGAGTTCGGATAAGGGATCGTATTCTTTTTTTTCTTTCCGCTTTATCATTCGGGAAATAAACATGAACGGAAAGAGCAATGATACAAACGATGTAATTCTAATTATTTCAAAACCTGCATTATTGAGTTTTGATTCCAGTTCATGCCTGTTATATCTTCTAACATGCTGAGCATGATCATCCGCAGGGCTCCATAGAAATTCATGTTGCGGAACCGATATCATGATACCTCCATCATTTTTGCACGCTTGATGCATTTGTTTCAATACAGCCCCATCATCGACTACATGCTCGAGAACATCGAATGCTCCGATCACATCATACTCATCTTCAAAGGGAATACTACGTGCATCCATCTGAAAAAAAGTAGCCTCCGGTACTCGCAGCTTTGCATAATGAAGCCCTTGAGTGAAGAGATCTCCACCGATAAGATTCAGTTCATAATTGCAATTCTGCAATCCCCATAAAACAAACCCAGTTCCGCATCCAATTTCGAAAAAATTATTAGCTTCCGAGAAGTACTTCTGAAATGCCCATTGAATCAATTTATTACGTGACACGAACCAGAAGTTCTTCGGTTCAAGATCGACCAGATACCGAAAATGTATTGGGTCATACCCTTCGGGTTTATTTTTATCAAAGGGAGAAAAAGAAGTAAAACCATCTCGAACCTCAGATGTCCATCCGCAACGGGGACAGATCCAATCTTTTGCATTATAATACTGTTCGCATTTTAGGCATATCTTCATCTTTACGCATATATCACATTATCAAGAAGGAATTATGAGTTGTCGAACCACTTATGAAATGTATAGTAAGCGTGTCGAGGTTCAAGCCCTAATCGTGCCCACATTTTCTGTACAGCAATATTTGTAATCTGAGTTGAGATGAGCATACGTTTTGCCCCCTTTGACAGAAACCATCGCATACTTTGAATAAATAAAATATCTATATTTCACCTTTTTCTGAATACAAATAGTTTTTGTGTTCCGTAATCACCCCACGAGGGTAGTTGAGAAAACCATCTGTTCCATTCCATGTCCGGATCAGCAACATCAATATTTTGACCAAGTGCATTTATTAATAAAGGTTTCAAAACTCGCGTTCCGATATAATATGTGCTCGTAAAATTTTTAATTTCAATTATGTCCAAAATATCTGAAACGCTTTCAATTAGTTGATCCTGATCAATGTATTTGTTAAAAGAAGGTATGGATATATCCGGTAAATTCCATTCACGGCGAAACTGATTCAATTTTTGCCAGCCCTGTTTAGTTGCTTCGGAAAGCAGCAGAAGTCCACCCTTCCTGAGAATTCTGCTACATTCCCGTAAACCTTTTATCTGAAGATTCCACTCGCCGAGGTTTATTATGACCCGCGTAGCTATTACTTTATCATATGATTCATTCATTTCCTTTAACGAAATGACATTATCGACAGCGAAATCTACTTTTCCATTTACCTTTAATTTTAAGCTTTTGATGTTTTTTCTTGCCTGAGCAATCATTTCCGAAATGTAATCTATGCCCTTGATATTTATAGTATTACTGACACCATATCGGACCGTTGAATATCCATTTGCACACCCAACATCGAGGACATGATCATCATTTTCAAGATATTTTGAGATTTCATTTATTTCCATTTCCATAATACATTGATCGGACCATGATGCACAATGTGATTGCCCGTATTTTTGTGCCTGCGTTGTCCAGTGATTGCGGATGTGCTCCAAGTTGATTGTCTCTGTCATTTAATTATCTTCATCCTCATCAAGCCCAATTTTAGTATCGTATTTTTCCACATATGACGGCTTTTCCATAGTACGAAAATGTATTCTCGCAAGATATTCACCAAAAACACCCAAAACAAGCAGTTGCGTTCCAGAAAAAACACATATCATCGAAGCAAGGAAAGCAAAACCAGGAACAACGCTTCCACGGATAAAATAATTGGTCAGAACAAATAAAAACAATAACAATCCGAAAACAGTTACGAAAATACCAAGCAAGCTGGCAAGTTGAAGGGGTATCGTGCTGAAACCAGTCATCATATTAAATGCATGTATTATCAATTTTCTGAACGTATAGTTTGAAACCAGCGTCTGACGAGAATCATGTCGCACAATAACGGAAGAAAAACTTGAAGTTCCCCATGTCAATAAAACATCAATTGATACGAATGGTCCTTGAAATAAAGCAAAAGCATCCTTTGCATTGGCCCGAAATGCTCTAAAGGCGCTTACCATTTTGGCCGTATCGATTCCCATGGCGGTCTTTAACGATATCTTAGTTACCTGAGACGCTATATCGCGCAAAAAACCGTGCTGCTCCCTTTCGGGAGTACCATATACCACGTCATATCCTTCGTTAAGCTTATCTAATAATTTTGGTATTTCTTCCGGTGGATTTTGAAGATCATCATCCATGGTTACTGTAATTTCAAAACGAGCTGCTCGTATTCCACATAACAAAGCATTATGTTGGCCATAATTGCGCATCAAGTTGATTCCACGAATCCATTTATAATTTTCAGCTAATTTACAAATTACTTTCCAACTATCGTCTGAGCTTCCATCATTAACCAGAACCAATTCATAGTTGTCACACAATGTTTCCAAGACTGCTTCGAGTCGATCGACAAGTTCAGGCAATATAGGAGCACTGTTATAAACTGGGATAACAACAGAAATACTCATTCGAATACCTCATTTTAAGAAACTTTTTTAATACAAGTTTATGATTAGAAGGATCAATACTAAACAAGTAAACGAAATGCAATGAGAAATTGTTACATTGACTTGACTTTTAAACAAATTCACTGATATTGGATATGCGAAAAGTATGTGCCTCTAATAAAATTTTCATTTATCAACATGTGGTGCCAATATGGAAACGTTAAAAAAGATATCGTTGAATCAATTTATCATTTTCATAATTAGCTTGTCCATTTTTATAGCATCAGCTTATTTTGGATGGCAAAAACTCCATTACGGGTTTAATTTTATCGATGAAGGCTACCACATGACTGAAAGCTGGCGTCTGGCTGCCGGCGACCATTTCCTGAAAGATAAAATTACAGGCGCACTTGTACATTATACACTGCTAAACAGTCTTATCTTTCGTGCCTTCCCGGATATTACATTGCTCGGATTCAGAAAACTTCAATATTTTCTTACGATCTTTTCATTACTATTACTGAGCATTGCATTATTTAGATTTGATAAACAGTATTGGTATCAACCCCTTGTGTTTTCATTGTTTGCCTTCACCGGTCTTGACCCGATAGGAATGATCTCCAATCTATATTACCAGACCTACCCTCATTTATTCGTTACCCTTTACCTGTCATTCTTTTTGCTCGGCCTATATGTAAAAAAAACCTCTGTGAAGAGGACTTTATATTTATTATCCGGCCTATGCCTCTGGTTTATGAGTTTAAGTTTACTTCATTTAAGCGTTATAGCTGTATCTCCGATTCTCCTTTTTATCTTTTCGAGAAAACTGAAGCTGAATAGTCTATCATTTTCTTTTCATGATTTATGTAATGTCCTCGCACCATATGTTATTTGCTGGACAGCATTTATAGCAATTTACAATAAACCATATGTGTTGAATGTAATTTCTTCCCTTCAGTTGTTAATGTCCTCTTCCAGTCATTCTCCTGCCGCTTTGATTAATATTAATTGGGAAGCAATAAAGTACATATGCATATCAACAGTATTCGTTTCTTTGTTTTTCATTATCATTAATAAAATTCACCACTGGATTTCGATAATATGCCTTTCCGGCCTTTCTATTTTGATGTATTTTGTGATCGACACTTCCCTATTCGGTCTTATAACTCCTTATTATAATGGTTGGTTCGCTCGTCCGATGTGGTTTGATTCGGTGTTGATATCATTTACCGTCTTATTCTGGATTTATATGACTTCTAAATTCTTTTTTAAAAGTGAGTACAATAAAGGAGAGGAACTCTCTATTGTTTTACTGATACCGTTTTCGATAATGGCATTGACTATGAGTATTTTTTCCGGGCTGGGTGTATTGTCAGTATTGCAGTGTTCTATTCCCGCTGTGGCAGCCATTGCCATTGCAATTATATACGTCAGAAATATTTATAAACAAACGTATGCGATAAAACTTTTAATATTAATACTGTTTTTTGCTCCTTTCTATATTGCCACGGGATGGGCAGACTGGAGTTTTTCTTTTTTTGATGTATCGCCAAGACAGGCAAATGTTACCATTGAAGAAGGCTTTGGCAGAGGAATAAAGACAAATCGAGTATATTACGGTCTATATGGGTGGATTCGGTCTACATCCGAAAAATATACGGATAAAGACGATTTTATAATTTCTTATGTAGTATCGCCAATGGTGCACATGATAGCCAAAAGGAGACCGGCGCTGGATGACACATTTATTTCATTTGGGGAGATTCCTATGGGTTATTACGATAAATCGATTTCTAAAATGAAAGAAAGAAACCGTTATCCTAAGTTGGCCTTTGTATTTGAGAGTATGCCTGCATTAGCTCCCATATCATTAAAGGATGGTAAATATGGATGGTTTGGGAAACAGTTTGCTCTTTCGTTACAATCAAAAGACCCGATTTCCAGATATGTGCTTGATAATATGAAATTAAAAGAGCGATACCTGCTGTATGAAGGTATTGTCGTCAGGTGTTTTGTGGATGATACAATAAACAATTGAAGTAAAGGTTCTCGTTGAGTAATTTTTATTTTCCGCTTCCGCCAGGGCCGCCGCCTGAACTTCCACCGGAACTTTCGCTTGAACCAGAGCTACCATCTCCTCCGCCACTTCCGGAGCTAATCGTTGGGGAGGAATGGTCTGTTTTATTAGGACAGGACAACAGGGATTTATAAGTGGGAAATTGCCCTGACTTTTCTTGAACAGTTGCAGGCCTTCCCAATTTGCAAGTTATAAACATTGAACCGTTCTTTGGGTAATGTTCAAAACGTGGTGCCAAGAACTTTTTCGGGATATCTATGTGCTCGATATAGCACAACTATATCTTTACACCTGTTGAAGATGTGTCAGGACCTTTTTCTTTTGCCAGATTTCACGGTGTCGTTTCAGTATTTCGTAGGACATCTAATGCTTCCTGCACCATTCGCGGCGAACAATCTGCATATCACACTCGGATATCCGCATCAAAATTACACGAGAAAAATCGATTTTTCTAAAATCCATGTTTTTCTCTTCTATCACCTACTATTCGTGCCGGGACTCCTGCAACAATTCCATATGCCGGCACATCCATATTCACAACTGCGCCCGCGCCAACAATAGAATGTGCAGATATTGTAACACCACCTTTTATAAATACGTGCGCGCCAATCCAGACATCATCTTCAATCGAAACAGGTGTCATTTTATGATTCAATGAATTCATCGGAACATCAATTCTATCATGTTCATGTTCCGAGGATACAATAATCGCATATGGTCCTATCATGACATTATCGCCAATTTTTACACCACCTCGACCATCTATAAGTGCACCCGTATTGATAGATACCCCACCCCCACACTTTATGCCATATGTGTGCGTCAAATACACACCAGTATAAAACAAAACACTCCTTCCCATATTAGCAAATAAGAATCTGTAGAAAAATCTTCTTAACAACATACCTGTTAATCCTGGCAATGATCGAAAGATAAAACAGATGTATTCTTCAACTATCAAGTGAATGAGTTTGCCTTTGTACTTCTTTATGAATCTTTTAATGTGTGCCATTTATATAAACTTTACCTTACCCAGGCCAAAAAACGTCATCTTCAGCAGGATCAAGCCGTGCCGGAAGCGGCTTATCTGTGTCGATCCATATGTCCTCTCGCGGTATTTAATGGGAATTTCCACGATCTTCAGATTAAGTTTTGAAGCACCGAACAGGAGGTCGAAATCACCAAAAGGATCAAAATCACCAAAATATTTTCTGCCTTCGGCTATTTTCAAGTAATCCTCTCTCCAGAGAACTTTTGTGCCGCAAAGAGTATCTCTTATTCGCTGCTCAAGGATATATGTAAAGGCCCTGCTGAAGAATTTATTGCCAAGGAGATTCAAGAACCGCATGGCCTGCCCTTCCATCTGATAGACCAGTCGAGTGCCATTTATAAACTCACCCTTTCCTGAAACAATGGCATCAAAAAACTTTGGGAGGTCTTGCGGCGGAACGGTAAGGTCTGCGTCCAGAATCATTAGAACATCATTTTTGGCGTGAGCGAACCCTTTTTTAACCGCGTCATATTTTCCTTTTCCGTCCTGACCCAGGACAGTAATATCCTTCTGCGGGTATTTGTTCTTAACCCTCTCACACTCCTCAAAGGTTCCATCCTGGGAATGACCTTCAACAAATATTATTTCCAGCTCTTTACCCATATCGGGAGTTTGTAGCACAGCCTCTTCAATATTGCCCTTTTCATTGCGGCAGGGGACTATTACCGAACAGGTCACTTCTTCCGGTGGTTTCGTTCTACCCACAGGACGAGCTATTAAAATTTCGTTTAGAGAAAGCTTCCATAAAAAAGGCATGTTTGCCAGAAACTTATTGAAAAAAGTAGAAACAAGAGGAATATATACAGGCAGTAAAAATCGATAACCTTTCTTTATTACCTCGAAATTATTTAAGCTAAGCAGATTTGATATATCCTCAAGTGGTAGCCAGTGTTGCAGCGGCTGTTTCATCTTGAAACCGACAGTCTCGGCTAATTTCAGAACAGGCTCCCACAGATAATTGTAATATACAATAATTAACCGTGTTTGAGGTTTGCAGACTTTGTGTAATTCCTTGAACGCTAATTGAATATCATCAACATGACCTATTGTCTCAACAAGAACAATATAATCAAATTTTTCTTCTATTTTAATATCTTCAAGATCACCTGTATCGAATTGAAGTTGAGGAAACTTTTCTCTTGCCACTTCAATCATTTTAGGACTTATATCAATTCCGAGTCCTCTATCTGGTTTTAATGCCGCCAGCAATTCCCCCGTTCCACAACCAATTTCAAGAACGGATGAATTGAAGGGGATTAGAAATTGTAAATATTTCTCAAGCTCTTTATGGTAATATGTCCCTTTTTTCCTCCATTTCCCCCTCTCCCTCGCCACAGAGTCAAAATATTTTATTCTTTCAGCTTTGGTCAATTATTCTGCCCCCATACATTCTATCTATTCTAAAATCTCCCAGATTCCATCTGTTACTATAGACTATCACTATCTCATCGGCAATACCCTTTATGAACTTAATAGCGGGATTATTCCAAAATGCCTCGTCCTTTACCTCCATCCCACCGAACCTCTACCACTCTTACAGAAGAAATAAGGGGGCATTTCTTTTTTTCTGACAACTCAGTGATTACTCATAATCTCTTTATAATATAATAAGTTCCTTATGTTCTTCAAATCCTTGTCTGCTTTAATATGATCCCAGTTATCATAACCCTTTTCGATCGCCATCTTAAGAGAATCCATGGATTCTCTTGTCTTGTTTTGTATCGAGTACATGCAGGCAATATTATAATAGACACTGGCATTGTCCGGCTGAAGGCCTGCTAACCTGCCAAATACAGAGACGGCCTTTTCATAATCCCTTTTGGCCATATATACAATGGCCAGGTTGTTCAGGACCGGCAGGGCATCCGGTTGAATTGACAATGCTTTCTGATATTGATAAATGGATTTTTCAAAATCTCTCCTCTTGCAATACAGGTTCCCCAGTCCATAATGAAGTTCTGGATCTCCAGGGTTGTTTTCGAGTAATTTTTTGAGTCTTTTAATATCCTTCTCGGTTTTCTTCAAGACTGTTTGGATCATCTGAAGCCTGGCACGGGTATCATCATCGTCAGGGTTTATCCGCAGGGCCTCTGAATAGTGACTGATAGCTTCATCCAGTCTGCCCTGCATGACCAGAGCAATCCCCAAATTATAATGAACGTCCGCATAATCAGGTTTTATTTTTAATGCCTCAGTATAATGGGCAATCGCCTCATCAATCTCATCCTGCTCCTGCAAAACAACTCCCATTCCACAATGTGCTTCCACACAATGAGGGTTTATTTCTAATGCCTCAGTATAATGGACAACCGCCTCATCTATATTGCCCTGCTCCGCCAGTGCAATCCCCTTTCCGCTATGCATTATGAAATTGTCAGTAGTAACATTGATGGCATGTTCGAAGAGGGAAATGCTGTTTTGCCAGTACTGAAGCTGCGTCCACGTAACCATCGTCAGGACTGAGAGGATGCATCCCGCAGATATGGCGAGGAATGTCTTCCTATATTGCCATCGGGTTAAAAGATCGGGGACAACCCAGGCAATCATGATAAATATGCCGATCAGCGGAACGTATGTGTACCGGTCGGCCATAGATTGCGACCCAACTTGCACCAGTCCGATAACAGGAACAAGCGTACCAAAATACCATAACCATCCGACTAAAAGGTATGGTAACTGCCTCATGAACCTGATGACTACAAAAGATATAAGAATCAACAACAGGCCGGCGCCGGCAAATTTCCACATGGGCAAGTTATTTGGATGAGGATAGAGGGCTGCCAGGTGATAAGGCCAGAGCATGCTTCCGATGTAGCTTATATATGAAACGAGGGCGTTGGAAATCCTGACGGTAAATGGCAATACATCAAAAGAACGAACGGCTCCCCCGCTTTGCTGAGCGAAAAAGGTTACAATGCTCGACACTGCGGCAAGGACAAAGAAGGGTGTTTTTTCCCAGACCAAATTAAAATTGCTGAATTTTTTTGTTGAATTACTGACAGTACCCTCCGGTTGCCTGAATTTAAATCGACCAAGGGGCCAATAGTCCAGAAGAAGCAATACAAAGGGCAGGGTTACCAGCATCGGCTTTGCCATAAGACCCAGTGCAAACAATAAGACTGTGATCAAGTATATTTTTATGCCCGGCCTTTCGGTATAGAAGACATATGCGCCCATGGTCAGCATCCAGAAAAAGGTGCTCAGGACGTCTTTTCGTTCCGCCACCCATGCAACCGACTCCACATGAAGCGGGTGAAGAGCGAAGAGCGCCGCAATAAATGCGCTCTTCCAGAGAGCACCCGTCATTCTCCTGAAGATTAAAAACAAAAGGATAGTATTTAAAATGTGAAACAACACATTGGTGAGGTGATGACCTCCCGGGTTCAATCCATAAATCTGGCAGTCCAGCATGTGAGACAACCATGTCAACGGATGCCAGTTGGCGGCATGGGTAGATGTAAAAGCCCAGATGATACTATCGGGAGTCAATCCGGCTTGCACTTGGCGATTCTCAGTAACATACCCATTGTCGTCGAAGTCTACAAATTCATGATTTCCGACCTGCCAGTAAACAGCAAGGATGGCTATAACAAGAATCAGGCAAATTACACCTTCGCGGCGTATGGTGAAAAACGGGGTGTTTGTTGTTTCGTTGTTGGTCATTGCTGAATTTCCTGGCTGTCGCATCCTGTTCTTTTCACCCCTTCAGGCGGCGCAAAGTTCTGCTTTCTTATAACAACTCAGCTATTACTCATAATCTCTTTATAATATAATGAGTTCCTTATGTTCTTCAAATCCTTGTCTGCTTTAATATGATCCCAGTTATCATAACCCTTTTCGATTGCCCTCTTCAGCGAATTAAGGGATTCCTTTGTCTTGTTTTGTATCGAGTATATGCAGGCAATATTATAATAGACACTGGCATTATCCGGTTGAAGATCGGCTATCCTGCCAAATACAAAAACTGCTTTTTCATAATCCTTTTTGGCCATATATACAATGGCCAGGTTGTTCAAGACCGGCACGGCATCTGGTTGAATTGATAATGCTTTCTGGTATTGATAAATGGATTTTTCAAAATCTCTCCTCTTGTAATGCTGGTTCCCCAGAGCATAATGAAGTTCGGGATCTCCAGGGTTGTTTTCGAGTAATTCTTTGAGTCTTTTAATTTCCTTATCGGTTTCTTTCAAGACTGTTTGGATCATCTGAAGCTTAGAACGGGCATCATCATCGCCGGGATTTATCCGCAGGGCCTCAGAGTAGTGGCTGATCGCTTCTTCCATTCTCCCCTGCCTGACCAGAGCAATCCCCAAATTATAATGAACGTCCGCATAATCAGGTTTTATTCTTAGTGCCTCAGTATAATGGGCAATTGCCTCGTCTATACTGCCCTGCTTTTGCAGGGCAATCCCCAAATTATAATGTGCTTCCGCGTAATCAGGTTTTATTTCTAATGCCTCAGTATAATGGGCAATCGCCTCGTCTATCTTATTCTGCTTTTGCAGAACAACTCCCATATTACAATGTGCTTCCACATAATCAGGGTTTATTCTTAATGCCTCTGTGTAATGGTCAATCGCCTCGTCTATCTTACCCTGCTCTGTCAGAGCAACTCCCATATTAAGATGTACGTCCGTATAATCAGGCTTTATTCTTAATGCCTCAGTATAGTGCTCAATCGCCTCGTCTATCTTGCCTTGCTCCGCTAGAGCAGTTCCCATACAGCAATGCATTGTGAAATTGTTTACAGTAACATTGATGGTATGTTCGAAGAGGGAGATGCTGTTTTGCCAGTACTGAAGCTGCATCCACGTTACCACTGTCATGGTTGAGAGGATGCATCCCGCGAATATGGCGAGAAATGCCCTTCGATGTTGCCATCGGGCTAAAAGATCGGGGACTCCCCAGGCAATAATGATAAAAATGCCTATGAGCGGAACGTATGTATACCGGTCCGCCATAGCCTGAGATCCTACCTGCACCAGTCCGATAACCGGCACAAGGGTACCCAGATACCAGAGCCATCCGACTAAAATGTATGGAAGCTGCCTCATCATGCGAACTGCCATGAAAGATATAAATACAAGCAGCAGACAGGCTCCCGCAATCTTCCATCCTGCCAGCACACTGTCATGGGGATAGAGAACTGCAAGGTGATAAGGCCAGAACATGTTTCCGATGTAGATTATATATGAAACGAGGGCGTTGGAAATCCTGACAATAAACGGAAATGCATCAAAAGAACCAACAGCCCCGCCGCCCTGCTGAACGAAAAAGGTTACAATACACGACACTGCCGCAAGAATAAGAAAGGGAATCTTTTCCCGAAGAAGTGGAAATACAAGAAACCACCTGTAATTTGAAGTTGTGGTTTTATCCGCTTGTACCGCGTTTTCTACAGCGTGTCGGGGTTTCCCTTTTTTTCTTCTGGCATCCTTCGTGGACACGTCTTCTATATGTTGAGAATCATCCACATGTCTGATATGAAATCGACCAAGGGGCCAATAGTCCAGAAGAAGCAATACAAAGGGCAGGGTTACCAGCATCGGCTTTGCCATAAGACCCAGTGCAAACAATAAGACTGTGATCAAGTATATTTTTATGCCCGGCCTTTCGGTATAGAAGACATATGCGCCCATGGTCAGCATCCAGAAAAAGGTGCTCAGGACGTCTTTTCGTTCCGCCACCCATGCAACCGACTCCACATGAAGCGGGTGAAGAGCGAAGAGCGCCGCAATAAATGCGCTCTTCCAGAGAGCACCCGTCATTCTCCTGAAGATTAAAAACAAAAGGATAGTATTTAAAATGTGAAACAACACATTGGTGAGGTGATGACCTCCCGGGTTCAATCCATAAATCTGGCAGTCCAGCATGTGAGACAACCATGTCAACGGATGCCAGTTGGCGGCATGGGTAGATGTAAAAGCCCAGATGATACTATCGGGAGTCAATCCGGCTTGCACTTGGCGATTCTCAGTAACATACCCATTGTCGTCGAAGTCTACAAATTCATGATTTCCGACCTGCCAGTAAACAGCAAGGATGGCTATAACAAGAATCAGGCAAATTACACCTTCGCGGCGTATGGTGAAAAACGGGGTGTTTGTTGTTTCGTTGTTGGTCATTGCTGAATTTCCTGGCTGTCGCATCCTGTTCTTTTCACCCCTTCAGGCGGCGCAAAGTTCTGCTTTCTTATAACAACTCAGCTATTACTCATAATCTCTTTATAATATAATGAGTTCCTTATGTTCTTCAAATCCTTGTCTGCTTTAATATGATCCCAGTTATCATAACCCTTTTCGATTGCCCTCTTCAGCGAATTAAGGGATTCCTTTGTCTTGTTTTGTATCGAGTATATGCAGGCAATATTATAATAGACACTGGCATTATCCGGTTGAAGATCGGCTATCCTGCCAAATACAAAAACTGCTTTTTCATAATCCTTTTTGGCCATATATACAATGGCCAGGTTGTTCAAGACCGGCACGGCATCTGGTTGAATTGATAATGCTTTCTGGTATTGATAAATGGATTTTTCAAAATCTCTCCTCTTGTAATGCTGGTTCCCCAGAGCATAATGAAGTTCGGGATCTCCAGGGTTGTTTTCGAGTAATTCTTTGAGTCTTTTAATTTCCTTATCGGTTTCTTTCAAGACTGTTTGGATCATCTGAAGCTTAGAACGGGCATCATCATCGCCGGGATTTATCCGCAGGGCCTCAGAGTAGTGGCTGATCGCTTCTTCCATTCTCCCCTGCCTGACCAGAGCAATCCCCAAATTATAATGAACGTCCGCATAATCAGGTTTTATTCTTAGTGCCTCAGTATAATGGGCAATTGCCTCGTCTATACTGCCCTGCTTTTGCAGGGCAATCCCCAAATTATAATGTGCTTCCGCGTAATCAGGTTTTATTTCTAATGCCTCAGTATAATGGGCAATCGCCTCGTCTATCTTATTCTGCTTTTGCAGAACAACTCCCATATTACAATGTGCTTCCACATAATCAGGGTTTATTCTTAATGCCTCTGTGTAATGGTCAATCGCCTCGTCTATCTTACCCTGCTCTGTCAGAGCAACTCCCATATTAAGATGTACGTCCGTATAATCAGGCTTTATTCTTAATGCCTCAGTATAGTGCTCAATCGCCTCGTCTATACTGCCCTGTTTTTGCAGGGCAATCCCCAAATTATAATGTGCTCCCGCGTAATCAGGTTTTATTTCTAATGCCTCAGTATAATGGGCAATTGCTTCGTCTATACTGCCCTGTTTTTGCAGGGCAATCCCCATATTATAATGTGCTCCCGCGTAATCAGGGTTTATTTCTAATGCCTCAGTATAATGGGCAATTGCTTCGTCTATCTTATCCTGCTTTTGCAGAACAACCCCCATATTACAATGTGCTCCCGCATAATCAGGGTTTATTTTTAATGCCTTGGTATAATGCTCAATCGCCTCGTCTTTCTCACCCTGTTCCGCAAGTACTCCCCCCAGAATGCTATGCATCACATAGTTGTTCTTTGTAACATTGACTGCATGTTCAAAGAGTGCTTTGCTGTTTTGCCAGTGCTGGAGCTGCATCCACGTGACTATCGTCAGGACTGAGAGGATGCATCCCGCAGATATGGCGAGGAATGCCTTCCGATATTGCCATCTGCTTAAAATATCGGATGCTCCCCAGGTAATCATTATAAAAATGCCTATGAGCGGGACATACGTGTACCGGTCAGCCATGGACTGTGATCCTACCTGCACCAGTCCGATAACAGGAATAAGGGTGCCAAGATACCAGAACCATCCGACTATGATGTATGGAAACCGCTTTATCACGCGAACAGCCATGTAGGAAATAAATATAAGTATCAGACAGGCTCCTGCAATCTTCCATCCTGCCAGCACGTGGGGATACAGAACTGCCAGGTGATAAGGCCAGAGCATCTTTTCGATATAACTAATATATGAAGCAGCGGCATTGGAAATTCTGACAATAAACGGAAATGCATATAGAGAACCAACAGCCCCTCCGCCCTGCTGAACAGAAAAGGTTACAATACTCGATACTGCCGCAAGGACAAAGAAAGGTGTTTTTTCCCAGACCAAATTAAAACTGCTTAATTTTTTTGTTGAATTACTGACGGTGCTCTCCTGCTGCCTGAATTTAAATCGACCAAGGGGCCAATAGTCCAGAAGAAGCAATACAAAGGGCAGGGTTACCAGCATCGGTTTTGCCATAAGACCCAGTGCAAACAATAAGACTGTGATCAAGTATATTTTTATGCCCGGCCTTTCGGTATAGAAGACATATGCGCTCATGGTCAGCATCCAGAAGAATGTGCTCAGGACATCTTTTCGTTCTGCCACCCACGCGACTGACTCCACATGAAGCGGGTGAAGGGCGAAGAGTGCCGCAATAAAAGCACTCTTCCAGAGTGCACCCGTCATTCTCCTGAAGATTAAGAACAGCAGAATTGAATTCAGAATGTGTAAGATTACATTGGTGAGGTGATGACCTCCCGGGTTTAATCCGTATATCTGGCAGTCCATCATGTGAGACAACCATGTCAACGGATGCCAGTTGGCGGCATGGGTAGATGTAAAAGCCCAGATGATACTATCGGGAGTCAATCCGGCTTGCACTTGGCGATTCTCAGTAACATATTCATTGTCATCATAGTCTACAAACTCATGATTTCCGACCTGCCAGTAAACAACAAGTATGGCTATAACAAGAATCAGGCAAATTACACCTTCGCGGCGTAAGGTGTAAAATGGGGTGTTTGTTGTTTCGTTGTTAATCATTGCTGAAACTTCCTGGTGTTCATTTCGTGTTGTTCTGTCATTTTATTGCTCCGGCAACAATATATGTCAAAGCCGTCATTCCGGTGAAAGCCGGAATCCAGAATTGGCCTGGATGCCGGATCGGTGTCCGGCATGACATTTGATATGTTTAATTGCCGTAGTAATAACTAATGCTCATCACGGATGCTTTGTGCTACGGCTATTCCCCTTGCATGTCCAGCACTAACTTTAAGTTCCTGTCAACCTCTTCGTAATCGGGTTTGATCCTTAATGCCTCACGAAAATGAAAAATCGCATCCCTTGTCCTTCCCTTACGGGCCATAATAACTCCGAGGCTGTTGTGTGCCTTCGCAAAATTGGGTTTGATTCTCAGAGCTTCCTTAAAATGGCTGTCTGCCTCTTCCACTTTTCCCTTTTGAAGTAGCGCTACGCCAAGGCTGTTATGCACCTCCGCAAGTTCCGGGTTAATTTTAAGCGCTTTCTGAAAATGGTCAGCCGCAGCATCGATCTGCCGATTATAGGCCAAGGCCAAACCAATATTAATATGTGCTTCTATATGTTCCGGGTTGGTTTTAAGTACTTCCCGAAAATGATTAATGGCCCCACCGAAATCTCCATTTTGAAACAGTTCCACTCCAAACCGCATTTGCGCTTCCGCATTATTAGCGTCAGCCTGCTTCGGCAAGGGATGCCGCTGCGTGACAGCATCCTTGATCGTTTCCCCCCTTTTGAGTGCAATTTTCAGATTATATTCAGCATCCCGATAATCTGGTCTTATCCGCAGCGCCTCTCGAAAATGAGAGACGGCTTTTTTCGATTCACCCAGACGTGACAGAGCAATTCCCATGTTGTTATGTGCAGTGGGCATGTCAGGTCTTATTTTCAACACTTCAGTATACGCGGCTATGGCATCTTTGAAATTTTCCTGCCGTGTCAGGGCATTGGCCATGTTATAACGGGCGTCAACATCATCAGGTTTAATCCGCAATGCTTCCCGATAATGGACAATCGCCTTATCTATCTTGCCCTGCTCCACCAGAGCAACCCCCATATTACTATGCATCACATAATTGTCTGTAGTAACATTGATGGCATGTTCAAAAAGGGAAATGCTGTTTTGCCAGTACTGAAGCTGCATCCACGTGACCATCGTCAGGACTGAGAGGATGCATCCCGCAGATATGGCAAGGAATGCTCTCCGATGTTGCCATCGTTCTAAAAGATCGGGGACTCCCCAGGCAATCATGACAAACAAACCGATGAGCGGGATATACGTGTACCGGTCGGCCATAGACTGTGATCCTACCTGCACCAGTCCGATAACAGGAACAAGAGTACCAAGATACCATAACCATCCGACTATAAGGTATGGTAACTGCCTCATGAACCTGATGACTGCAAAAGATATTAGAATCAACAACAGACCAGCACCGGCAAATTTCCACATGGCCAAGTTATTTGGATGAGGATAGAGGACTGCCAGGTGATAAGGCCAGAGCATGTTTCCGATATAACTTATATATGAAACGAGGGCGTTGGAAATCCTTACAGTAAATGGCAATACATCAAAAGAACGAACGGCACCCCCGCTTTGCTGAACGAAAAAGGTTACAATGCTCGATACTGCGGCAAGGACAAAGAAAGGTGTTTTTTCCCAGACCAAATTAAAACTGCTGAATTTTTTTGTTGAATTACTGACGGTGCTCTCCTGTTGCCTGAATTTAAATCGACCAAGAGGCCAATAGTCCAGAAGAAGCAATACAAAGGGCAGGGTGACAAGCATCGGTTTTGCTATAAGACCCAATGCAAACAATAAGACTGTGATGAAGTATATTTTTATGCCCGGCCTTTCGGTATAGAAGACATATGCGCCCATTGTCAGCATCCAGAAAAAGGTGCTCAGGACATCTTTTCGTTCCGCCACCCACGCAACTGACTCTACATGAAGCGGGTGAAGGGCGAAGAGAGCTGCAACAAAAGCGCCCTTCCAGAGAGCACCCGTCATTCTCCTGAAGATTAAGAACAGCAGAATTGAATTCAGGATGTGTAAGATTACATTGGTGAGGTGATGACCTCCCGGGTTTAATCCGTATATCTGGGAGTCCAGCATATGAGACAACCATGTCAACGGATGCCAGTTGGCGGCATGGGTAGATGTGAAAACCCATTTTACATTTTTTAATGTAATCCCAGTCCGGACATTAGGATTCTCGGTTACGTATTTGTCGTCATCGAAGTTTACAAATGCATGATTTCCAACCTGCCAGTAAACAGCAAGTATGGCTATAACAAGAATCAGGCAAATTACACCTTCGCGGCGTATGGTGAAAAATGGGATGTTTGTTGTTTCGTTGTTAATCATTACTGAAACTTCCTGGTGTTCATTTTGGGTTGATCTGTTATTGTCACAATTGCGCGGCGAAGCATCCGCCGTGTTGAGCTGATCGCAAGCATTCAGCTTACTCTCCCTTGACAAATCCTTTATAATATATGTTCTCTTGTGGCAACGGCTTGAAAATCCAAGCATGATCACGCTTTGGGTGTCACAAATTGCATTCCCAACGCAAATAGAGTGAATTGTTTTCCGCCATGTCCGCAGGAGTAAAATGGTCGGCGGCAATTCAGATATAGCCCGGCACGACTGAAGACCCGGATAAATCAGTATTTACACCTCGTAAGCTACCTTCTTCAAGAGATAGATATGAGCGATTTCTAAAAACAGTGGCGATGATTGTAAAACTTCGAAGCCATTCTCTTTCATCAGTCGTTCAAGCTCACCGGGAGAGGGAAATCCAATTACTGAATCCCGGAGATATCTGTATGCCCGGAAATTTCCCGATACCATTCCGCCGATAAAGGGGAGTACAATCTTGAAATAGGCAAGGTACACCCATTTCCAGGGAAGGCGGGAGGGTACCGAGAGTTCAAGCACCGCCAGCCTCCCTCCGCATTTCAGCACCCTGAAAACCTCGCGCAGGAAGGTTGAAAGGTCTGACATGTTCCTTATACCGAAGGCCGTCATCGCATGATCGAAGGTCTCATTCGAAAAGGGCATCGCAAGGGCATTACCCGCTGTGATATGGAACCGCCCGCGGGAGTCTTTGCTTTTTTGGGAGGCAATGTCCAGCATCCTGCGAGAGATGTCCAGGCCGGTTACCGTACACCCCGCTGTCCTGATGGCGCGGATCGACATGTCGCCGGTACCGGTTGCCATGTCAAGCACCTTGTCACCATCCTTGATATTCAGTAAGGATATGACGGTTTTTCTCCAGCGCTCATCCATGGAGAATGAAAGTGTGAAATTGAGCAGATCGTAGGTGGAAGCGATCCGGTCGAACATGGAGGCAATAATCGCAG
>Ga0222695_1000523_pt1 | contig 20567 bp, 20 predicted proteins | sample AntAcemetage1398_FD_179834 | JGI IMG/M metagenome (GOLD analysis project Ga0222695, IMG submission 179834) | Saline water microbial communities from Ace Lake, Antarctica - #1398 | ecosystem: Environmental > Aquatic > Non-marine Saline and Alkaline > Saline | place: Antarctica: Ace Lake...
GGTTGTGGGGCCTTCGGGGTGCGGTAAGTCCACGCTGCTCAATATTGTGGCCGGTCTCCTTCCCGCCACATCAGGGAAAGTGGTATTTGAGGGCATACCGGATGAATCACGGCCCCATACGGCGGTGGTTTTTCAGGAATTTGCCCTCTTTCCCTGGAGGACTGTGGAACGAAACGTGGTCTATGGCCCGGAGGAGCGTGGCCTGCCCCGCAAAGAGCGACAGGAAATTGCCCGGTACTATATTGATCTGGTGGGTTTAACCGGGTTTGAAAAAAAATATCCTCACCAGCTCTCCGGAGGGATGAAGCAGAGGGTTTCCATTGCGCGGGCCCTGGCAAATGATCCGTGGCTACTGCTCATGGACGAGCCGTTCAGCGCCCTGGATGCTCAGACGCGTACCATTATGCAGGGCGAACTGTCGCAAATCTATGAGAAGACCCAGAAAAGCGTTTTATACATCACACACAACATTCAAGAGGCGGTATTTCTGGGCGATCGTGTGGCGGTTCTGTCCCGCAGGCCCGGCCGTGTGGAGCGAATAATCCCCATTGATCTGCCCAGGCCCCGTGAGGAACACATTATGCTGGAACCGAAATTTCTGTCCTATGTGGATCAGATATGGCAGCACATTCGCGGCCAGGCCATGGAGGCCCTGACAGAGGAGAAGCCGTGAGCAGAGATCGCCGGCCCCTGACTGAGACCGTGGTGCAGGACAAGACGGCATTTATGGTACGACGGGAACACCGCCTGATCAGCTTCCTCTTCATTCTTGGCTTGTTTGGCGTGTGGGAGCTGATCGCCCGGCTGGGTCTTGTATCACCCCTTTTCCTGCCTGCTCCCAGCGCTATCCTGGTCACGGGCTATAAGATGATATTGAGCGGGGAGGTTTTCCATCACATCGGCGCCAGCCTGTGGCGCATCTTTTGGGGCTTTTCCTGTGCGGTGATTATCGGCACCTTCGTGGGTGTTCTCTTGGGATTTTTTTCCGTGGCCGAGAGTATCGGTAACCCCATTATTGCCTCAACCTATCCCATACCCAAGATCGCAATCCTGCCCCTGCTGATCCTGTGGCTCGGGATAGGTGAGTATTCAAAGATTACAGTGATCGGATTGGGCGTCTTTTTTCCCATGGTGATCAATGTTTATACGGGGGTACGAAACGCTGATCCCGTGCTCATAAAGGCGGCGATCTCTTTGGGCTCCAACCCTCAGCGGATCATCCTCAAAGTCATTTTACCGAGTGCCTTGCCCATGATTTTCGCAGGGCTGAAGTTAGGCATTGGGATCGCATTGCTGTTAGTGGTAGCGGCAGAGATGATCGCAGCAGATGCAGGCATTGGATTCTTGATCCTGACCTCTGCTGACCTGATGCAGACCACAAAGCTCATGTTTGGTATTTCCCTCCTGTCAATGCTTGGGCTGATCTTTTCCTGGCTTATTGACAGGCTGGAAAAACTGTGCATCCCGTGGAAAAAATGAAAACAGAAAGGAGATCAAGCATGAAATTTACTGTAAAAAAAACTTCTCTTCAGGGAACCACGAGAATCCCCGGCAACAAGTCTGCGTCAGCACGCGCCATCGTGCTGGCCTCCCTTGCTGAAGGACTTTCCAGGGTGAGGAATCCTCTTCCTGGTTTAGATAGTTTTTCAATAGTAGAAATGATGAGTGCTTTGGGGGCTGAAATCGACACCTCACAACAGGATGAGTGGATCTTCGAAGGGGTAGCCAACCAGCCCAGGGTACCGAGTTGCGTTTTAGATGCCGGCAACTCCGGCACCGGATTTTATTTACTCTGCGCAATAAGTTCCTTAATAGAAGGTTTTTCGGTAATCTCAGGGGATTACCAGATATGCAGGAGGCCCACACAGCCCCTCATTGACGCCTTAAACGATTTGGGTGCACAGGTTTTCTCTACTCGTGACTCTGGAAGCGCTCCACTGGTAATCAGAGGACCTATGAAAGGCGGCAAGACCAAACTCCCCGGTGTTAACTCCCAATGGCTTAGCCCACTTTTGATCGCTGGTGCTCTCAGCACAGAAGGAGTTACTATAATGGAAGACAACCTTATGGAACGTCCTTACGTTGATATGACCATGGGCTGGATGAAGATAGCCGGGGGAACTATTACTCATAAGGACTACGACGAGTTCACAATTCCAGGAGGCCAAAAGTACAAGAGTTTTGAAACTGAAATTCCAGCGGACTGGGGGAGTTCGGGGTATCCCATGGTTGCAGCAGCCATAACCGACTCGAAGGTAACCTTCACAGGAATGGACCCTGGTGATTATGCCGGTGAACGGATGTATCCTCACATAATCAAAGATATGGGAGGTAATGTGACTTTTGAGGACGGGGGACGAACCGTGATCGTGGAAGGCGGCAACGAGCTGCATGGCATAGAGATCGATTGCTCCGGTACCCCTGATGCGGTGCCCGCCCTCGCTGTTTTGGGTTGCAGGGCGAAAGGAAAGACGGTCCTCAAGAATATTGAAGCCAGCCGCCTTAAAGAGACTGATCGAACAAAGTCCATCATGGAAGAACTATCCAAGATGGGAGGGCGCTTTGAAGAAACTCCCGATAGCCTGACCATATATCAATCAAATTTAAAGGGAACACATATAGATGGCCGTCACGACCACCGTATCGTTATGGCCACGGCCGTTGCGGCCATGATGGCTGAAGGCGAAACGATTATCGGCGACGCTGAATACGTGGGTGTATCTTTCCCTAACTTTTTCGAAGTGATGACAGGGCTGGGAGCCAATATTCAAAGAATGGAAATAATTTAAGCTCGCAGCCTTAGATACCCTTGGGATAACTCCCGAGCCACCTGATCATTTCTCTGTGTTTGTCTAACAATGTCCTGACATTTCTATCACGGCAATGCCCCTCGAATTCCATATAGAACTGATGAGTGAAATCGTCATCTCTTTCTGTGGGACGTGAATCAATTCTGATCAGACTGATATCGGCCCTGGCAAAGTGATACATTAGATCTGTAAGGCCTCGATGACTGTTGGAAAGGTCGGCCAGGATTGAGGTCTTGTCCATTTCAGTCGGCTCGCTTTCAAAATCACCCAAAATGACAAAACGGGTCTTGTTGCTGTGGCAATTTTCGATTTCATGGTGGAGTATGGGCAAATGATATAGATTCGCAGCCATTTTGGAACAGATAGCGGCACTGTCCCTTTCTCCGGCAACAAGACTGGCCCCTTTGGAGGTTGACTGGACGGGAATCTGCCGGGCATTCCGGAGGCCATGTCTGTCCAGGAAGTCCTTACATTCCTGGAAAACAATATCTTTGGAATAGACGGTTCCGACTCCATCGATTTCCTCACATGAAGTGGCAAAAACAAGGTGAATGGGGATAGATATCTCAGCGATAATTTTTAGTGGAGAAGTCCCCAACAGATCTACAGTCTCTCCTATAATGCCTGTGATTTTGTTTTCAATGGGTGCCACAGCGTATTTGGCGTGTCCGGATTCAACTGCTTCAAATATCGATTTAATGGAACCCATTGGCAAATATTTTGTCATGGCTCCAAAACGATTTTCGGCAGCCTCATGGGTGAAACTGCCTTCCGGGCCCAAATAGGCTACACGCTCAATCTGTTGGAGATTCCTTGACACGGAAAAAATCTCCCAAAAAACTGTGTCGATGGCAGAGTCTTTCAACGGCCCTTCATTGATGGACTTGAGTCTATCTAAAATCGCTCGCTCCCGATCAGGTCGATAGACGACCCCACCGGTCTTTTGTTTGAGTTTGCCGATTTGCTGCACAAACTCCATTCGTTCGTTGAGCAGCTTCAGTATCTGATTGTCAATACCGTCTATGTCTTTACGTAAATGCTCAAAATCTATGTCGGTCACTCTTTTTTCCCCTTTGGCACCTATTTGTTAAACTCACATTATGACGCCCATGTAAAAAGTCCTTTTTATATGGGTGTCAATAGTAAAATCCGGCTTCGCGGCCTCGACCGACCATGAAGCTACCACTTTGCAATCATAAACTCATCAATCAGTTCGCCGATGTCCGCAACGAGACTCGCGGCATCGTCGCGGTCGTAGCACACCGCCCGCTCGGCGTAACCATGGCAATAGCGGCAGTCGTCGCAGAAGGTTTCCGCACACCGGATTTTCCGGAAGCCCTCGATAAAGTCCGACAGCGCCGCGTTGTCGATGGTGACCTTCAGTGCCAACAGGCGCTGCCGCAGGCTGAACATACGTAACGTCAAGTGGCGTTCACGTCTGTCCACCTGGAGCAGACGCTTTCGGCTCTGCTCCTCGATGCTCGAGTGAAACCCGTGTGGATCTCCCAACATCTCGAGGGAGACGATGTCGAGAAGGTTGCCATCGTAATGACGGGCAGCGTACGCCTTTGTGGCGCGGAGCAACCATGCCGTTGAACGTGAGCGATCGATGATCTTGAATTCCTCGATACCCAAGGCCTCGTACACGTGGAGATCCTCCGGCCGGATCCAACGACTCATGAGGAAGAGCTCCGGATGCATCAACCGCCGGCACGTGCACTGCCAGAGATAGAAATCGAGCATTGAGTGCATCTTCTGATCGTCCAGGCTGCCCTGGGAGGCGTGCCCCACGCTGCACGCGTGTTCAGCGAGGTAGTGGCAATGATAGATGCATGAGATGTTTGCGAAGAGTACAATACCGCACGAGAGACCGGTGCGGACCTGTGCAAGCGTCTGAAAGTCCCGGTTGAACTCGCTGTACGGCAGGATCAATGGATCAATCCCGAGTGATTCCTGGTACTTCAGCCGTGGCAAATTCGTAGGCCAGCTAAGCACGCTGCCACGGATACTTAAATCCGGGTAGTTACGTCGCACCAGTGCCGTAAGTGCAAGGTTTGAGGTCGATACGCTATCGACTCCAAGATCCACGAGCTGTCCAACAAATGCGAGTAAGCGCTCTTTCCCCTCCAGTGTCTGTTCTAAGTTCCCGAGGCAAGGCGCATTGAGAAGATAGCAGAACGACAGGTCGCGTTGGTGGGCTGCCCGGATGTATGCGGCGGCGGTGTTCCAGTCCACAAATGGCAGTACAGTACCCGCTCGCCCCCCGCCGACGAGGTCGAACGGCAGCTTAGCATAGACCGAGGTCACCTCGGGGATTTGGGCGAGCCCGTCGAGGAGTTCAATGTCCCAGTTCGCAGCAACGGTCAATTTCATGGTCATCCCTCGGGAGTACGGATCATCCCGGCTTCACTCCCGTCACTCGCAGGCCGAGCGGTGTCTCGATGACCTCACAGCCGACGATCTCTGTCTCGCCGAGGATAGCCATCGCCTCCGCAACGGTATACGCGGCGCCGATCGAGGCTCGGAGCCCTTCCAGCACCACCTCGGACGTCATCCGCTGTTCCAGAAAGTTGCGGGCTGAGCGTGACAGGTCCCTGCGGAGATCGGACAGGTAAAATCCCCCGCCGGGCTTTAGGACCCTCCAGAGTTCGGTGAAAGTTGTCTCTGGATCGATCCACTCGTGCAACGACCGGCTGGAGAAAACCAGGTCGAAGGCGCCATCCGCGAAGGGCACGGCCTCCGCAAATCCGAGGAGGTGCCTGGCGCGCTCGTCGAACCCCAGTTCCTGCGCATGGCGCCTGGCGATCGCAACCATCTCCGGACTCTTGTCGAGCCCGACGAGGCGGGTGTCCCTCGTTCGTTTCAGCCATTCCAGACCCAGGTATCCAGGCCCCGAGCCGACCTCCAACGCACAGCCGGTAACGAGGCCGCTGTGCAGGAGATCATCGGTCTCGAGCCATCCCCTCTTTCGCAGCGCCTCCTGCATCCGGTCATAGGCTGCGGCATGGGTGTGACTTAGGGTCGTGCAGTCCCTTTCCGGCACCCTTTGCGTTGTCATAAGCCTCACTGATGGTTGATACAATCTCGCTGAACACAATTCTTATCCCTTCCACTTCTTCCATTCGGAATGGGGATAGGGCGTTCTCGGACGGATATTAAGGATGCGATATGCCTTGGATCTGGATCTCAATTGTTGGTAACGTGATCTCTTTTTTTCTCGCAAAGAATTCCGCTGTCGCTCCTCTGTGTGTCTTAATTAATATTAATGGGAGCAAGATTATATAATAATGACTTATTTATTCAGAGTGAAACTATACCGAAATGCCACTTGGGCGTCAAGAAAAAAGAAAGCAAACTATAGGAGGGGTCAGCTTGGATTGCAGTTATGAGATTGTTAAGGACTATTGACTGGAATAGGGTGGGGGCTTCAAGTGATGGAAATTATTGAAAATGGACGGCCTTATTGCTTTTAACAAGGACGGCAAAGAGATGAAAACAGACGTGGATGATGCAGAGTGGACGCCAAGTCGTGGGAAAAATTTACCCGTTCATTGCATCTTTAAGCACCGCCAAGATGTCATCAGGGATACCGATCGCACGGAAATTATTAAGATCTGAAACGTCTAAGCAGATTCGTTTCTCATATCCCTCGACCAGGAGGGTGTCGGTTGGACGTTCGCGTATGGCATGCTTCAAGACAACGGTTTTATCTGCCAGCGCATCCACGTACGTTGTTATTCTGATTTTCTGATGGTATCTGCCTGACTTGTGATAACTGCACGAGGTTTTGACGAGACCAAAAAGGACCTGCCTCTTATTCCAGAGATCCCCAAGATTCAAACCAATTGCCTCGAAAAAAAGATGACCGGAGGCATCCATCCATTCGTAATATCGGGGGTAGAACACGATCCCGAGGGAATCCAGATCCCCCCACATAATTTTACGCTCAACAACATTTTTCCTCATATCTTCACCTTACCTAACCCGGATAAACTGGAATTGCAAATTTAGGGATTGAGGAATTGAAGAATTAAAAACAATCTCCCGGACCTATGGGTAAACAAAGACGCAAAGGGCTAAAACGTATCATTCTGCGCACTATGGCTATATGACAAATCTTTCGCAAACATTATTTGATGGTCTCGTAAAAAGTCTCCAAGGCTGTCACTCCCGCAAACGCGGGAGTCCAGAACTGATTGATTTTACTGGATTCCCGCTTTCGCGGGAATGACGACGAAGGGTGCTTTCCGACTTTTTACGAGTTTATCATGATTTGATTTTAATAAATAGGTACTAAAAGTCAAGTGCTTCGACAGCCTGCGCTTCAAAAAGCAATTTGGAGCCTACTTTGACGTTTCCCTGGGACATCCAAGCATATCCTTGACAATCTATCGTTACCTTCTCTAAAATGCGTAGCCTCGACTACCAGGCGTATCCGCATTTGCGGGGATACTTGATGTTAATCAATATACAGGGATTTGAGATGAATCAACTTACAGGAATAGCATTTAAATTGGGCAGACATTTTTTCAAAAAGCAGTTAGTTTTGTTATATGTTCTATTAACATTTTTTTCTTTGCAGGCGCTTTCTGTCTGCCTTGCAGAAACCCCAGGGGACCAGACCATAGTATCCGAAACAGTTACCATTGAGAGCAAGGGCGATGGTGGAATTATTATCGCCGAACGACGGTATGTGGTAATGGGATCGACCACTATTCTGGACATGTCTGGAAAAACGATCTCCCTTTGTGATTTGAAGGTACCTTCCGAAGCAGTGGTAGAATACCGGTTGATAGAAGATCAGGACTCAGTCTGTGTCAAAATTGAAAACAAGCGACTTCTTGAGGGAGCAACCAGCCTTGTGATTGTTGGTGACCCGGACTGATAGACGATATCCTGGCCATAAGTTTATGGCAGAGTGCAATCCTTAAACACTCAACCTGAGGGGTTATGCTCTTCCAGCTAAACATCACCGATTTCGCCATCATCAAACATCTGGATCTCTCCCTGAGAGAGGGTCTAAACACCGTCTCCGGCGAAACGGGCGCAGGTAAATCGATCATCATCAATGCCATTAATTTGATTCTCGGGGGTAGATCATCGGCGGATCTTATCAGGACAGGATGCGACGAGGCCATAGTTGAGGGACTTTTTGTCTTTCCCGATAACCCTCATGGTTTGAATAAGATATTGGGAGAGGAGGGCATATCCTTTGACAATGAGCTGTTGATAAAGAGGGTCATATCCCGTGAAGGCCGAAACAAGGTCTTCATTAATGGTTCCTTAGCTACCCTCCAGATATTGGCACGTTTGGCCCCGAGGTTGATCAGCATTTCAGGTCAGTATGAGCACCAACTCCTCTTGAGGCCGGAAAATCATCTCTACCTGTTAGATGATTTCAGCGAGCTTGAAGATGAGAGGGTTGGCCTGGGCAGGCTGTTCGACAGATATCAGTCATTGAAAGAGGAACTCAGGGTCATAGAAAAGGAGATCGTGGAGCAAAGGGAAAGGGGGGAATTAGTCCGGTTCCAGATCCAGGAAATTGAAACGGCCAACCCCGTCTTAGGCGAAGACGAACTCTTGGCTGATGAAAAAAGTCGTCTCCAGCATGCAGAGGAACTCTTAGAGATTGTCTCAGGGGGATACCAAACCCTGTACGAGAAGGATGATTCCGTGCTTGCATCCGTCGCCCGCTGCACAAAGGCGATGGATAAGGGGGCTGGAATAGATCGGGAACTCGGTCCCATAAGAGATTCTTTGGCTGAAATCGCGGTTGGCATAGAGGATGCCTCCTTTGCGCTGAGAGATTTTAAAAAAGCCATACAGATTGATCCTCAAAGACTGGAACAGGTTTTGGAAAGGCTTGAAGTCTTAACAAGGTTCAAACGAAAATATGGCGCAACACTTGAGGATGTCCTGCAATTCAAAGATGAATTGGCCTCAAAGATGTTTGACCTGGAAGAAAACAGGACAAAACGCGCCGAGCTGACAAGGGAATTACAGGAGACTCAGGCAGAACTGATGCAAGAGGCCGGGATTCTTTCGCAAAAAAGAAAAAAAGGGGCTGATGCCTTTAAGGTGGCAGTGGAAAAAGAACTTCACCAGCTCCATATGAAGGAAACCGAGTTCGAGGTGAGATTTGAAGATCAGTCTGATGCGGACGGAGATGGGGCAGAGGGGGGTATCGAGCGTATGCGACCCGATGGTCTTGACCGGGTTGAATTCATGATTTCTCCAAACCCGGGCGAGGAGTTAAGGCCCCTCTCAAAAATTGCGTCAGGGGGAGAGTTATCGAGGATCATGCTGGTAATAAAGACCATCCTCTCAAGGACTGCCTCTGTGGAGACGATCGTTTTTGACGAGGTCGATTCCGGGGTCAGCGGGGCCACGGCTGAGGTGGTGGGAGAAAAAATTTCTTCCCTTGCTGGTTATCATCAGATAGTGTGCATTACCCACCTCCCACAGATCGCCTGCCAGGGAGAGATCCATTTTTTGGTCAAAAAGGAGATCAAAGACGGCAGAACAGAGGCCACTATTGCCAAACTGAGTCCTGAAGAAAGGGTTCAGGAAATTGCGAGACTTTTAGCAGGACGTGAAGTTACCCCACGAGCAGTGGCCCATGCCAGGGAGATGTTACGGATTTAAGTGCCGAAAGTTATAGTGGAAAAAGATGAACGTCCAACATCGAACATCCAGGTAAGCGAAGACTCCGACATCGAACATCGAATGAAAAAACAAAGATCCACTAAAGATCGCAGAATTGACAAGCTGCTTTGAAAGATGAATCCCGCTGCGGCGGGACTGCCAGCGGTAAATTTCATTGACGCCAAGGCGTTAAACAAACACCAACTTTAGGCACTTTAGCTCACTTTAGTCACTTTTCCGGTTTATCCGGGTTAGGCGCTTGTGGCCAACTATTCAATCATCCCCGATAAATTGGGATTTATTCTGTACTCCAACAATCATCAATCGACAATCATCAATCATCCTCGCCTTCAGTCTGGATAAGGCGGGATTTCCGCTTCGCTCCAACAATCACCGTGATGGTAGATAGTATGAAAGAAATTGCAATTACTGATATTGAAGGGGTCAAGATAGGCCACGCGCAAGATTTGGCTGCAGCCACTGGATGTACCGTGGTTATCGGCGAAGCAGGTCTGAGGGCCGGTGTGGATGTCAGGGGTGGGGCACCTGGGACAAGAGAAACCGATCTTCTGGACCCGGTAAATCTTGTAGAACAGATCCATGCTATTATATTAGCTGGTGGTAGCGCCTTTGGATTGGATGCTGCTTCCGGTGTAATGCAATATCTCGAAGAGAAAAAGATCGGTCTTGACGTTTTTGTGACAAAGGTCCCGATAGTTTGTGGTGCAGTTTTATTTGATCTGACTATTGGCTCTCATGAGGTCAGACCTGATAAGGAGATGGGGTATCAGGCCTGTCTGAACACTAATGACATGGAATGTGCAGAGGGGTGTGTGGGCGCTGGTACCGGGGCAACGGTCGGCAAAATCCTTGGAATGGAAAGATGCATGAAAAGCGGCTTGGGGACATATTGTATTCAAACGGGTGAGCTGAAATTGGGTGCCATAGTTGCGGTAAACTGCCTTGGCGACGTAATAGATCCAAAAACCGGAGAAACATTGGCAGGTGTTTTGGATGAAAACAAAAAGAGATTTCTGAACAGCGAAGAAATTATGATCAAAGAGTTCTCCGGCAGGAAGATTGAGTTTAGCGGAAACACGACCATCGGCGTTATAGTCACAAACGCAAAACTCACAAAATCAGAGGCCAACAAGGTCGCCTCCATGGCCCATAACGGATACGGAAGAACCATGAGGCCTGCACATACCATGTTTGACGGGGATACCATTTTTGCCGTTGCAACCGGAAGGGTTGACACAGACGTGAGCGTTGCCGGGTTGTTAGCCGCAAGAATAATGGAGCAGGCTGTAGTGATGGCGGTAAAAAAAGCTACACCCCTCTGTGGGCTCAAATGCCATTCGGAATTATAGCCTCTATCAATGGCGCGAAGTCGTGAAGGGTTTGACAATTGCCATTTGTCTGAGATATTCTCCATTAAGTGATTAATTGGGGGATTTAGGAATTCAGGAATTAAAACTATCTTGTTGAATTTAATCTAAATTCCTAACTTAACAAGTCTGGCTTATCCGGGTTAGGTGGTATCTTTCATGTCTGAAAATTTTTACGGAATCTTAGGTGTTTCTAAAGACGTTTCTCAAGAAAAGATAAAAAAGGCATATCGCAAATTGGCCAGGAAATGGCATCCTGACATCAATCCGGGAAACAAGAAAGCAGAGCAGAAATTCAAGGAGATTTCCCAGGCCTACGACTGTCTCGGTAACAAAGAAAAGCGGAACTTATATGACGAATTCGGGGAAGAAGGTCTCCATGCGGGGTTTGACGCCGAAAAGGCAAGGCAATACTCTGAGAGCGGTTCTTTTCGGCAATATGGCAGGCCCCATGAAGGCGAAGGGTTCGGCCAATATCAGAGTTATGAGGATATCTTCGGGGACCTCTTTGGGGCCGGTATGGGGCGGGATAGTTTCAGGACCTCGATGGCGGGAAAGGGGAGGGATGTCCAACATGATATGGCTATTGATCTCGTCTCTGCTCTAAGAGGTTTTGAAACTGAACTGGCCATGCAAAAGGTAAAGGTCTGTCCGGGATGCCAGGGTACCGGAACCGATCCAAATTCCAAGATAGTCTCTTGCTCCCACTGCGGAGGTTCTGGTCGGCAGAATGTGGCAGAAGGCCCCATGCACTTTACCAAACCCTGTCCTCATTGCCACGGGCACGGTCAAACAGGAAAGCCCTGCTCTCAGTGCGGGGGGAGCGGTCAGATCCTCGGTACGGAAAAAATCAGGGTGACCATCCCGCAAGGTGTCAGGGAGGGCTCCAAGGTCCGTGTGGCAGGCAAAGGCGAGCCGGGCCTGAATGGTGGCAAGCCGGGAGATCTTTACCTGATAATTCACCTAAAACCACATCCCTTCCTCAAGAGAGATGGGGATGACCTTATAATGGAAGTGCCGGTGACTGTCGGGGAGGCGATTGCCGGGGGGTCCATTAATATTCCTACCATTGACGGTCAGGTTAAACTAAAGGTACCGCCGGGCAGCCAGAGCGGTCAGACCCTCAGACTGAAAGGTAAAGGGGCAACCAATGTCAAGACGAAGCAGAGGGGAAACCTTATGGTCAAACTGACTATTAAGGTGCCTATAACTGATGACAAAGAGATTCTGGAGACGGTCAAGAAGATGGATGGGCTCTATGAAAAGGATGTGAGAAGCGGTATCAAGATTTAAATGGTTGAGTAGTTGAGTGGTTGAGTCGTCGAGTGGGAAAAACGATTTAATTGCGTGTCGGGCGGGACTCAACTAATCAATGAGCCGGTTTCTCTTCAGGGTTTTCTGCATTTGTCTGGCAAGGTCCTCTAAAATGGCGTCAAATTGTCTCCTGATCTCAATCATATTCTTTCTCATTTGAAGGATAACCTCAACACCCGACAGGTTTACGTCCATATCCTCCATGAGAATTTTTGCAACCCGGAGTTTTTCCAGCTCGTTAGTGTGAAAAAGTCTTGTTGAAAGGCCCTCGTTGCAAGTAGGGCATACGATCTCCTCTTCCTCCAAATCTCTGAGAAAGGTCTCGTCAATCTGGTAAAACTCCAATACCTCAGTTACTGTCCATAATTCCTTTGCCATCTATTCTGCCTTTCAAATAAGGTAGGTGTTCACGGGTTCCTTTTTACCATACCAGGTAGGCCTTTACAACCGGTACTCCTGAAAACATATAGCCCTTTGAGACCTTTATCATTTCCCTATGGGAACACCTCGCCCTAAGTATCTAAATGCTACATACCCAGTACATTTATCCATAAGGGCTATCTCGGCCCATTCCCCGGACCTGCTGACAATTTCTGTCTGACTTCCTCTTCCTAAATAGGCTATGACCGGGGAGGCATTATCTTTTGAACGATGCACGGCAACCATATTTTTAAAAAGGGTTTTTCTGTCTGGCAACTCTTTCAACTTAAGCGTGTCTCTAATATTATTGTATAACTCCTTTTCTGAAGAGTACCCCCGCATCGTATCGGGTCTCTTGAACGTGCAAATGACCTTAGTCAGGTTTGGAGTAATACTTTCCATTGAAAGGCTGGCTGAGGTGCCTTGCCAGGTAGCGTAGACAAGGCCTTTTTGATTAAACCTCTCGACTCTTTCAATGTCAAAGCCCATCCGGTCTAAGTTAAAGACAGCTGCCTGAAGAACCGGATCAAGCGGGTATGAGAGGCTTTCTTCTTTCCCTGCTAAATAGGCTTTCATCTCGGAAAGGGTAAAAGGGATTGCACCAAAAAACGCGCAGCCAGTGCCAAACAGCACCCCCAAAACAGAAATTATAACAATTAAGATCTTTATTTTACAGTAGAAAATGGTCGAGATGTTAAGAGAGATTTCTGAAGTCATTTATCAGGCACCGCCGCCAAAAGGAACGTCTACTGCAGTGAATGAAAGACAGACCATATGCCGATAGAAGATGCTGTTTCGTCAGATAAATCGATCGTCTGATTTCTTATTTCTGACCCGCCCTTTAGCCTCTTTCAACCATCCTATACGTGCTCCCGGATATTGATCAAACTCTGGCACATACGGTTTGAGGTCCAGCAAAGGAGTATCATTAAGAATGTCCACATTTTCGATGTGCAGGATGTTTTGTTCAATTTTCAGTAATCTGATCACAGACAGCCCAATCGGGTTGGGGCGGCTTGGTGCCCTGGTGGAAAAAACCCCGTGCGGGATGGTGTCTAAAAATGGTGTGACAATAAGTTTCGCAGATTGGGCTTGATGGAAATGATAGATCAGGATGATATGGGAAAACCCGTCAAGGTCCTTCAGCCCTTTGGAATATTCTTCAAATATCTCAACAGTGCCTCGGATATCAGCAGCTCCCGCAGGCTGAATCGGCATACCTTCAATGTTGCTAAAAGAGGTATGAATAATGCCAATGGGTTGATAAGTGATCTTCGGGCGAAGATTCGATTCCATAGCACTACTCCATATAACCTCTGCAAGATTCAGACTATTACCCTTCTAAGACCAAGATATACAGCTTATCCTCGTTCACAAACCCTGAAACCCTGAATCCATAAGGCTCAAATAGACTCTTTGCCACGGTTTTGTTTTCAGGGAAACCGTCTAAGGGAAAAGGCACCTTTTCCTGTAAGAAATTAATAAACGCGCCTCCCATCGGATGGCTTATGACCACACGACATCCGGTCTTTGTAATTCGCCTTATGTTGTTGAAACTTCCATGTTTATCCACGATATTGGGATAGCAGGCATTGATAAGGACAACATCAACAGTGCGATCCTGCAATCTCAAGTCCCGTATGTCTCCGTGCACGGTCCTGACATCAGGATAACGTTCTTTTACGGATTTCAACATCTTTTCGGATAGATCATTGGCATAGATCAGGGAAGGATTGTATTTCAGGATAATGGGAATCAATATCCCTGTACCGGTCCCCATATCAAGGACCACATCTGTCCGGGATATCCCCGCAGACGCAACGATTTTTTCGAGACGTTCAGGCACGCCATCCGGAAGAGGAGGGTCGAATAGGTGCATGTATTTACTGAAGTATTCAGATTGAAGCTTGTCAATTTGTTTAATTTCATTGTCGGTGATTTCTTTGAACTTCATATGAACCTAACCCGGCGAAGCCGGAATTGAGTATTGAATATTGACAAACTCGTAAAAAGTCGGAAAGCACCCGTTGTCGTCATTCCCGCGAAAGCGGGAATCCAGTAAAATCAACCAGTTCTGGACTCCCGCTTTCGCGGGAGTGACGGCCTTGGAGACTTTTTACGAGACCATCAATATTGAAAATTGAATATTTGTATCCCGATAGACGGGATTCGCTCAACCATTTTGCGTAGGAACAACCTGCTGTTCCATGAATTTGCTTTTTCAACTCAAAGTCGCAACCAAAATTTAGACTTGACATATCAACGGTTGAGATTTGCATTGAACTTCGAACCTCTGAATCTTAGAATGCTTACCAAAATCTTAATCTTTATAATAGCAGATCAAAGGCTAAAATGGCAAGGGATAGGTGTGAATTTCTGGCTGCCCCAAATTCTAATGGACATCCATCATGGATAGTGCTATTATAAAAAGTTTAAGTCTTTCAGAAATAGATCGGGAAGTCCCGAAAAAGACGAAGTAGAAACAGGAGGGAGCATTTAATATGGTATTGAGTCTAATGAGAAAGCATGCCAAGTCCTGGCTGATAAAGTTCTTAATTGCTATTATAGCCGTGGTTTTTGTTTTTTATTTTGGGTACTCTTTTACATCTGATCAGGCCTTGAAAATTGCCTATGTCAATGGGGAGGTAATTAGTGGCCCGGAATATCAAAAGGCCTACCGGGACATGATATCTGCTTTGCAAAGAAGGTATAAAGACCAGTGGAATGACAATATGGTAAAGATGTTTAATGTAAAACAAAGGGCATTGGAATCCCTTATAAACCAGAGGTTAATGACACAAGCCGCTAAACGGTTGGGTATAGATGTAACAGAGAGCGAGTGCCAAAGAGCGATTATGAGTTATCCTGCGTTTCAGATAAACGGCCAGTTTGACATAAGACGGTACCAGTCCCTCCTGAGTCAAAATCATATGAAACCCGAGGATTTTGAGTCAACGATGACCCACGAAATCCTTGATAAAAAACTCAAGCAGTTCCTGCTCGCTTTTTTAGATGTTACTGAACAGGAGGTCTTGGAGTACTACACCTTTATCAAGGAAAAGATCAAGATCGGCTTTGTTCAATTTAAGCCCGAAGACTTTAAGAAATCTGTCAAGTTTGATCAGGCTGCATTGAAGGAGTATTTTGATAATAACAGGGAGAACTATCGCGTTCCCAAACAAATTAAAGTGACATATATCGAAATAGACCCAGTAGCCTTCAAAGGGGAAACCAGCGTCACTGAAAAAGAGATCGAATCTTTTTACGAGTATAATAACGAGGCATACAGCCAGCCCAAACAGGTAAAAGCGAGGCATATCCTGTTTAAGCTTGGCGAGGATGCCCTAAAAGAGGCCGAGGAAAAGGTAAGGAAGGTGGCCAAAGAGGTGCTGGCAAAGGCGCGCCAGGGAGGAGACTTCGCCAATCTGGCAAAAGAGTATTCCGAAGGTCCTACAAAGTCAAAGGGAGGAGACCTGGGTTATTTCAAGAAAGGCCAGATGGTGCCACCCTTTGAGGAAGTGGCCTTTAAGTTGAAAAAGGGTGAAATCAGCGATCTTGTCCGGACTCAGTTCGGATATCACATTATCAAGGTGGAGGACATGAAGGAAGCTGCAACCAAATCCTTGGAAGAAGTGCGTGACGAAATCGTAGAGACGCTGACCATGAGTGTCGCAACGGAACTTGCCCATGAAAAGGGTCTGACTGTCATAGACCAGATGCCTTACGATATAGAGTTATCCGAGTATGCAAAACAGTACGGGCTTGAAGCAAAACGTTCCTCTTACATCTCAAAAAATGAGCCGGTATCCGGGATTGACGGTAGTGAAAAAATTGGCGAGGCCCTCTTCGCCTTGGGAAAGAACGAGACAACCGAGTTGTTCGAATTGGGCAGAAAATTCTATATCTTTCAGGTGGCCGAGAGCAAGGCATCTTATTTGCCCCCTTTGAAAGAAGTTGATGAGAGAGTGAAGACTGATTATACCGCCCAGCTTGCGGCCCAGGAAGCAACTTCCACCGCCTCAAAATATTTGGAGGAACTTAAAGAAGGCAAACCCTGGGATAAATTAGCAAAAGAAAAGGGCATGAAGCCCAGGGAGACCGGATTCTTTACACGCCGGGAACCGATACCCAAAATAGGATACTCACCAGAATTGACCGAGGCGGCCTTTGGACTCAACTCGAGAAAAAGATATCCTGAAAAGGCCTTTATAACTAACACGGGAGTATTTGTCATCAGGTGGCTGGCAAGGGAAGTGATCGATAATAAGGAATTCCGTGAAGAAGAAAAAGAGTATCGCTCATCCTTAGTGCAGACTAAGCATGGTCGTGTTTTCGATAACTGGCTTCAAAACCTGCGAAAAAATGCAGACATAGAAATTGTTACCCCGGTGAGTGGAAAGTCTTGATCTATAATTGTGCCTGAACAAAATAACTTCCCTATTTCATAATCTTACTCTTAATCATAATCTTACTCAAAACGATTATGATTAAGATTACGATTAAGAGTATGAATCCAAAATCTAAAATCCTATGGATTGCCTTCCCGAATAGCGTATTTTCGACCATTGAGGGGCAGGAAATAGGTCTTGCCCTCTTCTTCAATGTATTCAGCCAATTGATAATAGGCAGCGCGATTGAAACGGGCAGGGAAAAAACCTGATTTGACCTTACAATAAAGCACGTTCTCCCTCCCAACAGAGAGAGAATCCGGCATTAGAGTCTCTTTGGTGTCATCGCTCAGGCTAAGCTCGATCCTGGATCCTTGATCCTGATTTCCTTCCTCATAAGAGCTCCACCTGACCACAAAGGCTGTATCCTCTACCTCTACATAACAACGCTTATCTGCCCAATTGATCAGATATCTGCCCTCTGAATCAAGCTCCATATTCTGGTAAAAGAGCCGGATAAATTCTCTACGGATCATCTCGGCTCCCTGGTGGTACCAACGCCCTTCCTTATCAATAAATATGAGACAGGGGGGAATATCATCCATTATTAGCCTCCTTCGAAGCTTATACATCCCTGAGGGTGCTAGAGTCAAGAGTGGGTGGGGAATGGCTCAGCCTTGACTCACAGAGCCCTTTCTCATATAGTCTTCTCCGGAATATGAGGTTTCTCCTCATGCAGTTATAGAAACGGCTATCGATTTGTCCCGGGGAAGTTCAGATCAGCTGCAGATGATCAGGACAGAACCCGGGAGAAGTGCGTTGACAACCATGGAAAATCTCCGTGCGAAAACAGCTCGCGTGCCCGTCAAGGGTAGCTTGAGCACATTTTCCGGTGTATTCACTCCCAGTATTTTAACCATCCTCGGCATTATTCTTTTCCTAAGATTGGGGTATGTCGTCGGTAGTACAGGCCTCTTTTATACCCTGATAATAATCACCCTTGCCAATGCTATTTCAGTTCTGACAACTGTTTCTCTGTCTGCCATTGCCACAAACATCAAGGTCAAGGGGGGTGGCGATTATTATCTCATATCCAGGACCCTCGGCCTGGAGTACGGGGGTGCAATCGGCATCGTTCTTTTCTTAGCTCAATCAATCTCCGTGGGTTTTTACTGTATCGGTTTCGGCGAAGCACTGGCATCGATGTTGCCGGCCGATTTAAGGGTCGGGTCTCAGGTGATTGCTGTGGCGGCAGTTTCATTTCTTTTTGTCTTTGCATGGTTAGGCGCTGATTGGGCAACCCGGCTCCAGTATGTTGTCATGGCCCTGCTCGTGGCAGCGCTTTTTTCCTTCTTTGCGGGCGGATTTGTCAGATGGGACAGGGCGATTTTTGCCACAAACTGGCTACCTCCCCCCGGTGGCTCTAATTTCTGGCTTCTGTTTGCCATCTTTTTCCCTGCTGTCACTGGTTTTACCCAAGGCGTAAGTATGTCCGGTGACCTCAAAGATCCTGGCAAGAGCCTTCCCTTAGGTACCTTTCTTGCCGTGGGGATCTCCGTTTTAGTTTACTACTCTGTGGCGGTTGTTTTTGCTGGGGCCTTACCCGGTGACTTTATGAAAAGCGACTACACGGCCATGAAGCGAGTGTCAAGCGTTGCAGCCCTGATCGACGCCGGAGTCATTGCCGCCACCCTCTCTTCGGCTATGGCCTCATTTCTGGGGGCGCCACGGGTTCTTCAATCCCTTGCAGGAGACCGTATATTTTCCTTTCTCCTTCCTTTTTCAAAAGGGTCAGGTCTAAAGGGAAACCCGAGACGCGGGGTTATCCTCACCGCCGGGATTGCCTTCAGTGTTATTGCCCTCGGGAATCTGAACGTGATAGCGCGGGTAGTATCCATGTTTTTCCTCATATCCTACGGTCTTCTTAACTATGCAACATTCTTTGAAGCGCGGGCATCCAGTCCCTCATTCAGGCCAAAGTTTCGCTGGTTTGACGCTAAGGTGAGCCTTGCCGGTTTTTTGGCATGCTTAGGATTGATGCTTGCCATCGATCCAACGGCTGGAGCTGTGGCCATTTCCGTTCTCTTCGCCATCTATCAGTACCTCAAAAGGACCTCCGGCCCCTCAAGGTGGGCTGACAGCCGGCGTTCCTACCACCTTCAGCTTGTGAGGGAACATCTTCTTGCTGCTGCATCTGAACCGGAGCACCCAAGGGACTGGCGACCTCAACTACTTGCCCTTGCCGATGGCCCGGAGGCCAGGGAGGAATTGCTGACCTTTGCCGCTTGGATCGAGGGGGGTGGCGGTCTTACAACAGCGGCTGCACTTTTAGAGGGGGCCGGTGTTAAAATGCTTAAGTCCCAGTCCGAAGCAAAATCAAGGCTTAGCAAGGAAATATCAGAGATTGGAGTCAAGGCGTTTCCACTCGTCCTTTTCACCCCTGACGTACACCTTGGGATTCATCTCCTCGTACAGGCGGCGGGCATAGGCCCCCTGAAGGTAAACACGATTCTTGTTAAATGGTCGGGGCACCTTCCCAAGGGAATTTTTGGCCTGAAAGAATTGAGTTATAGGACAGATATTCGAGTAGCGTTTCGGCTCGGGTGCAACATAATTGCATTACATTCAAGGGAGGGAGCGTGGGATGTGATTAAGGCCAAGCCTGACGGCGAACGCCGGATAGATGTTTGGTGGGTCAATGACTCCACGAGCCGGCTCATGCTCCTGTTAGCCTATCTTGTTACACGAAATGCTGGCTGGGAGGAAACCCCCATCCATGTCTTTGCCATGGGGCATGCCAGGGGGGAAGAGGAAAGCGCCGAAGACCTCCGGAAGATCTTGGAGGAGGTGAGAATCGATGCCAAGCCGGAAATCGTTGAAGAGGTCACCGCTGCTTCTGTGGCCTCGCATTCTTCTAACGCCTCGATAGTCTTTTTTCCGTTCCGCTTTTCAGGCGATAAGATTGTCGGGCCTCTTGGTCGTGAGATCGGGGCATTTTTGGAACAGTTGCCGATGGTAGCCCTGGTTTTAGCGAGCGAAGACATAGAACTCGATGCAGACCCGGAGGAAGGCACGGCAGGTGAGATGGCTGCTGCACTTGACGCTCTATCAGATGCAGAAATGAAATTCCGGGACAAGGAAAAAGAAGCTGCTGAAGCCCTCGAGAAATTGGAGGAAAAATTAGATAAATCAAGGGCTGCACGTGAAGCAGGGGATGATAGAGAAACTCAGGCAAAAATAAACGACGAAGTAAAGGAAGCCCAAGACCAGATAGAGATGGCGGGCCGGCGAGTGGCAAAAGCAAAGGCAAAAGCGAAGAACGCGGCCAACGAAGTGGAGAAATTAGGTGGAAAGCCGCCGAAGGAATGATCTCGATGGAAAATGCAGGAATATTTTGACATCAGGTCGATCTTAAGGCTATAAATCGTTGTTGATTGAAAACCCTATTTTATCACTTTCTGGATGAGGAGGTCCTATGAAACAAACAATAATTTTATTTTCTTTGGTTTTCATCTTTACTGTTTTCATATGCTCAGGGTGCAAGAGTCTGGGTTTCCCCACTGGCAAAGGATATACAAATTTGTGCCAGAATTACGTGGGGA
>Ga0222695_1000531_pt1 | contig 20295 bp, 10 predicted proteins | sample AntAcemetage1398_FD_179834 | JGI IMG/M metagenome (GOLD analysis project Ga0222695, IMG submission 179834) | Saline water microbial communities from Ace Lake, Antarctica - #1398 | ecosystem: Environmental > Aquatic > Non-marine Saline and Alkaline > Saline | place: Antarctica: Ace Lake...
TAAGAGCCTTAACACTGCCTTTAAATTTATTTATAACTCTATAGACCTGTGCCAATCCCAGACCTGTTCCCCTCTTCTTTGTTGAAAAGAATGGATCAAATATTTTATCCAGGTTCTTTTCTTCAAAGCCAGGACCATTGTCATCAAAGAGAAGTTTGATCCTGTTGTCTGAAACTGTACCGGAAATATCTATTTTGCCATTACCACCCATAGCCTCTGAACTGTTAAGAAGTATGTTCCATACAACTTCCTTCATTCTGTCATAATCCACATAGATCCTGACATCTTTCACGTCAATATTTAATTCAATCTCGGGGTTCCCTATTTTGAAAAGTTTTTCGACATCAGAAAATATTTCGACAGCACTCCAGTCGTTCATTACATATCTAATCTCTTCGGTATATCTGAAAAGTGAATCAAGAAGGGTTTTAACTCTTAATCCCTCACGTTGAACAATTGCTATCAACTGCTCACCTTCACTGTTTTCCGGTAAAAGTTCTGAAAACATAAGTTCACTGGCACCGATCAGACTTGTAAGCGGATTCTTAATTTCATGTGCAATCGAAGCTGTGAGACGACCAATAGCTGACATTCTTTCATGATATTCCAGCTCTTCTTCACGCTTACGAATGTCTGTAACATCTGAAAATATTATAACTTCCTGATTCTCAACATAAGGCATAACTGTATAGCTGAACCATCTATCAAGTATCTGTTTTTCAGACCACTTGTCTCTTGCAGTTTGATCCTGTTTTATTATCTTTACAATTTCATCCAGATCCTGAGCAAACTGTGAAGCATGCTTATTATAGTAAACCTTTCTGTTGTTACTGAAAATAACAATTCCCATATTTATGTTGGAAAAAATAGAAAAGAAATGTATTCTCAGTTCTCTGTTTCTCTGGGCACTTTCAAATAAATTCTGACTTGTCTGCTGAAAACCTTTTGAGATCTTGCTTGCAACCAATCCGGCAAATGAAAAGAAAAGAAGATACGTGAAAAGTCTCGAAAAATAAGTCTCCCATTTTGAAGCATAAAGTTCAACAAGTTCAGTACTTATCAAAGGCAGAAGGGACATTTTTATAATAACACCCTGACTTAACAGTAGAATAAAAGCAAGAAGTGTCGTAAAAATAGCTCCCTTCTCTCTTAACAAAATACCTGCATACACAATATTAATAATGATTACATAGAGATATGGAGACTCAATACCACCTGAAAGATAGGATACCACTACCCAGAAGAATATTTCAATACTGAACTGAATATAAGCTGTTGCAGGCAGAAGCTCATCAGGAATACTTCTATTTATAATTAATGAGATAATATTTAAGAGAACGATAATAAATGCTGCTGAAAGAAAAACCTTATTCGCAAATGAGAACATATCTGTATTTTCTCTGACAAACGGAAAAAGAAAAAATGAGAAAACAACAGTGAAAATAAAGAAGAATCTGATAATAAAATAATAGTAGAGATGATTCCGAAAATCTTCCCAGAAGATGGAATTCATCAGACTGTCTGACCCATGCTGAATATAGGTAGATACATTGCAATCATCATCGTTCCGACAATTCCACCGACAAAGATCATCATGATCGGTTCTATCATCGAAGTTAGACCGTCAATTGCAACATCAACCTCTTCCTCATAAAAATCAGCGATCTTATTAAGCATGGTATCCATCGCACCTGTAGCTTCTCCAACACCGATCATCTGAACGACCATCGATGGGAAAATATTTACATCAGTAAGAGGGGTAGTCATGTCGTTACCTTCAATAACTTTCTCTCTTACATAGATGATAGCTTTCTCAATTACAAGATTTCCTGCAGTTCTTGATACAACTTCAAGCCCGTCAACAAGAGGAACTCCAGAACTTACAAGTGTTCCCAAAGTTCTAGTAAAACGGGCAACAGCAGATTTCTTTATCAAATCGCCAACTATTGGAGCCTGAAGCATAATTTTATGTACATTATAACGGAACTGTCTGTTTTTCATACCTGTCTGAAAAGCAAAAACCATTCCACCCATTACTCCAAGAATAACAATAATGTAATCCTGAACAAAGTCACTCATGTCAACAACAGCCTGTGTTAACCCGGGCAGTTGCTGTCCAGCACTCATGAACATAGCGGCAAAGGTAGGAACAACCCAGTAGAGAAGAACAATTGTAATACCAATAGTCGCAATAAGAACAACAGCCGGATACTTCATGGCGCTTTTGATCTTTGCATTTATTGATGCATTTTTCTCAAGAAATACCGCCAGACGGTCAAGAATTGTATCAAGAATACCACCAACCTCTCCGGCTGCAACAAGATTTACATATAGATCAGTAAAAACCTTTGGATGATCTTTTAAAGCATCGCTCAGAGACTTACCTTCTTCAACTGCATTCTTAACTTTTCGCAGTACACTTCTGAAAAAAGCAGTTTCCGACTGAGCTGCAAGAATTTCAAGAGCCTGAATAATTGAAAGACCGGCGTTTATCATCGTTGAAAACTGTCTTGTAAAAATAACAAGCTCTTTAGTCTTCATACCGCCGCCGCCAATATCAATTTTCGTCCAGTCCTTGCCGAGCTTTTCAACTCTGACACCCTTTGCTAAAAGTGCCTGACGTACTCCTTTTTCATCATCTGCATCCAGAACACCCTTTACTTTTTCACCTTTCTTGTTTATCCCGGAATACTTATAAAACGGCATTTCTACCTCCTTTTCTTATCAGATTTTGCAAGCAATGATTGGAACTCATCAGGATAAGGAACTATAGCCAGAGCTTCTTCCATACTGATCTTGTCATCCTTCACGGCATGAGCCAGAGCCTGAGTCATTGTCTGCATATTGCTGGCCTTCTGGCCTGACTGCATCATTGAATATATCTGTTGAAGTTTTTCTTCTCTTATGAGGTTTCTTATCGCTGGAGACGGAATCATTACCTCACAAATTGCAACTCGACCTCCTCCGAACTTTTTAGGGACAAGCGTCTGAGCAACAATACCCTGCAGAACAAAACTCAACTGGGCTCTGACCTGTGACTGCTGATTCACAGGAAACATATCAATAATTCTATTTATTGTTTCAATTGTGCTGTTAGTATGAAGAGTCGCAAGTGCAAGGTGACCGGTTTCAGATACACTCAGAGCTGTTTCCATGGTTTCGAGGTCTCTAATCTCACCGATGAGAACAACATCAGGGTCCTGTCTTAGAACAACCCTCAGAGCACTTGCAAAAGAGGCTGTGTCTGAACCGACTTCACGTTGGTTTACAATACAGTTCTTGTGACTGTGAATATATTCGATAGGATCCTCAATGGTAACAATGTGTCCTTTTCTGTTCCGGTTAATATAGTCAACGATTGAAGCCAGAGTCGTAGACTTTCCACTTCCCGTGGGCCCTGTAACAAGAAGGAGTCCTTTGGGCTTTTTAGCCAGGGTTTCAACAATGTCCGGAAGCCCAAGCTGTTCAAAATCAAGTATTTTGTATGGAATAACACGAATAGCACAGCTAATAGCACCTCTCTGCATAAAAACATTCGCACGGAATCTACTAAGGTTCTTAACACCGAAACTCAGATCAAGTTCATTTTTCTCTTCGAACTGTTTTTTCTGTTTTTCTGTAAGAATGCTATAGGCAAGCCTCTTCGTTTCTGTTGGGGATAAAGGGGGAACATTAACTGGCCTTAAAGATCCGTCAATTCTCAGCTGTGGCGGACTTCCACTTGTAACATGAAGATCTGACGCATTCTGTTCTATCATTAGTGTGAGAAGATCCTGTAGGGATGCCTGAGTTGCTTCTGCCATTTTTAACCTCTAATATTTAGTCATCCGGTGCAGTGTTTCTAAGAACTTCATCAATAGTTGTTACTCCTTCAAGAAGCCTCTTATTCGCACTCATTCTCATTGTTTCCATTCCGTTTTCAATAGCCAGTTCCTTCAATTCCATCGAACTTGCTCCATTAAGAATTGCATCTTTAACGGGATCACTCATTCTTAGAACTTCATAAAAAGCTATTCGGCCTTTATAACCTGTTCCATTACATATTTCACATCCTTCGCCTTTGTATATCTGATATCCGTCGGATATCTGAGCTTCAGTAATTCCCAATTTCAGAATTTCATCCTTAGACACATCAATTTCAATTTTACATTTTGAACAGATCTTCCTTCCAAGCCTCTGAGCAACAACACAGTTAAGTGATGAAGTTACAAGAAAACTTTCTATACCCATATTGAGAAGTCTGATAATCGTTGACGGAGCATCATTCGTATGAAGCGTACTAAGAACCATATGACCTGTAAGAGCAGCTTTAACACCTATCTCACCTGTTTCAAAGTCTCTTATCTCTCCAACCATGATAATATCCGGATCCTGACGAAGAAAAGATCTTAGAGCGGCTGCAAAAGTCAGACCAACCTGCTCTCTAATAGCAACCTGGTTGATCCCCTCCAGATTAAATTCTACTGGATCTTCAGAAGTCGAGATATTAACTTCAGTTGTATTTAGTTCTGAAAGAGCCGAATATAGAGATGTTGTTTTTCCTGAACCGGTAGGACCTGTAACAAGTACCATTCCATATGGTTTGTGGATTGCCTCTTTAAATATGGCAAGCTGGTCCTCATAGAAACCAAGTTTTGTCATATCCAGCTGAAGGGTGCCCTTATCAAGAAGACGGAGAACGACTTTTTCGCCATAGATAACCGGACATACAGATACACGGAAATCCATTGCTTCCTGTCGCCCGATCTTAATCTTTATACGTCCATCCTGAGGAACACGTTTCTCGGCAATATCAAGATTGGCCATAACTTTAAAACGGGCAATTATTGCATCCATCATATATCTCGGAGGATGAAGTGTATCATACAGAACACCATCCATTCTAAGCCTGATCCTGAAACTTTGCTCATAAGGTTCAACATGAATATCCGAAGCATCTTTTTTTATAGCATCAAGAAGAACCATATTAACGAGCCTTACAACTGGTGCGTCACCTGAATCTCTAATTGTATCCTCAAGTGATGATTCATCATCAAAATCCATTTCATCGATCGAAACATCGTCAACTTCCTTGAGGAGATCTTCCATATCGAAGGTAATATCCCCAAAACCACCACTTATTTTATTATCAGACGAAGAAGCATAATATTTTTCTATTGCCGCCTCGATATCACTGGTCGCGGCAACTACCACCTCAACATTGTAGTCTGTGAGAAATTTGATATCATCCTGAGCATTCATATTTGAAGGATCGGACATTGCAACTGTAAGAGTGTTGCCTATTCTGGAAATCGGAACAACTTTGTATCGATCAACTATCTGGTCGCTGAGAATATCAATGACTTCCTTATCAATCTCAAGTTCTGAAAGGTCGATCTTAGGAACATTGTACTGTTCACTGAGAATATCAACGAGCTGGGATTCATCAAGTCTGTCATCCTTAAGAAGAATATCTCTGATACTTTCACCAGTCTCATTTGATAGTTCTTCGAGGTTTTTTAATTCAGGAAGAGAGATAATCCCTCTCTTTATGAGCATTCCTGTTAACTGTCTATTATTCAATATCAGCCTCCGGCATATAAAAACTTTTTCAAAACACCGCCAATTATATTTGTAACCGCTTTAACAGTCAAGAAATAGTACTATTATCAAAGTAATAATAAATTTTTGTTTACTATTTTGATTTAGAAGCAAGATGATGGTAAAACTATTTGTCTAAATTTTTGGAGGTAGTGATGAAAAAGTTTTTTCTTATCTTATCAATTCTGCTGATAAGTGTCATATCTTGTAAACCGCAGAAAATCGTTAAACATCAAAAAGATGTAAAAAAAGAGAACGTTGCAGTCAAAGATGCTGCCAATTTCAATGAGTCGTTTGACTCTCTTCCTACTGAAAGCAACATGCTTGACTGGTTAAGATACCCCTCAATATCTCCCGATGGAAAACACATTGCTTTTTCATATATGGGCGATATCTATATTACACCTGTTAAAGGCGGACATGCAAGAGCCCTTACAAATTCCAAGCATTTTGAATCAGTGCCTATCTGGTCTAGTGACAGCAAAATGATAGCCTATGTTTCAACTGAGTTTGGAAATAGAGATGTTTTTGTCATTTCTATCAATGGACCATCTGCAAAAAGACTTACCTATAATTCAGCTCAGGACACTCCGCTAAGTTTTTCTCCGGATGATAGAAAAATCTACTTCTCATCTGCAAGAATGGACAACCCGGAAAACTCAGGATTCCCGACTAGAAGCATGCCTGAACTTTATTCCGTAGATCTTTCAGGAAAAAAGGTGAAACTTGAGCTTTCTGTTCCGGTTTTCGGACTTTCTATCAGCAAAGACAACTCTGAGTTTATCTACCATGACAAAAAAGGATATGAAAACAATTGGAGAAAGCATCACGTCTCAAGCGTAACAAGAGATGTCTGGAAGTACACTGTAAAAAATGGTTCTTTTAAAAAGCTTTCCAACTTCAAAGGGGAGAATAGATCTCCTGTTTTTGCATCAAACCAGAAGGACATCTACTATCTCAGTGAAGAAAGTGGCTCATTTAATGTCTGGAAATTAGAATCCCAGGGAAAGAAAACTCATCTAACCTCTCTTGACACACACCCTGTGAGATCTCTTTCTATCAGTGACAACAACTTACTCTGTTTTTCTTATCACGGACAGATATATACGATGAGAGAGGGAGAAAAACCTTCTAAACTTTCAGTTTTTTCTCCAAGCAGGAGAAAGTTAGGCGAAAAGAGAATGACTCTGAGCTCTGCAAATGAAATTGCTGTGAGTCCTGACGGAATGGAAGTTGCCGTAATAATGTATGGAGAAGTCTTTGTTGTAAATCCGGAAACCGGAACTTCAAAAAGAGTTACAAACACACCTAATGAAGAAAGATGGGTGAATTTTCATCCGGATGGCAAAAAACTGCTCTATTCTTCTTTTAGAAACGGTTCCTGGAATGTGTATGAAACAGAGATCATGGATAAAAATGAGCTCTTTTTCTTTAATTCGACAAAACTGAGTGAAAAACCTGTAGTCGACACTGAAGATAATACTTTTCAGGCATACTATTCACCGGATGGAGAAAAAGTTGCATATTTAAAGAACAGAACTGAACTTGTCGTCTACAATGTCCTTAAAAAAACACATAAAACTGTTCTTCCACTGGAAAAGAATCTTTCCTATATTGATGGCGATCAACAGTATATCTGGTCTCCTGACAGCAAAAGAATCGCTGTAACATTTATTGACAGAGACCGCTGGAGCGGAGAAATAGGAATAGTTGAGATCGAAGGAAAGAAAGAGATTATTAATATTACAAATTCCGGAACTGAAGATGGTCTACCTCGGTGGAACAATGATGGGAGTATGCTCAGTTGGAGAAACGGTGGCGATCTAATGGCTTTTTTCCTCAATAGAGAAGCTCTTGATAAATTCAGACTTTCAAAAGAGGAATATGATCTTAAAAAACTGCTAAAAGAAAAGACCTCTCCAAAAAAAGATGCACAGAAAAAGTCTGACAAAAAACCTGCGAAAAAAACAAAACCTGTAAAAATCGTTTTTAACACAGAAAATATTCAGGAAAGGATAACTAGAATATCTTTGAGTTCTGCAAACACTTTTGCTTACACATTTTCTGATGATGGCGAAAAACTCTATTTACTCAATAACGCCTCAAAGGCCTTTAATATTGTTGAGGTGGACCTCCGTGAAAAAAAGGAAAAGAAAATTTCAGCGATTGCACACCCAAGAAATATTTCCTGGTGGTATTTTCCTGAATTTTCTATCTTTTTCAATAAGGAAAAGAAAAGCCTTTTTGCTCTGGCAAATCATAAAGCGATAAAAATAGGTCTTGATGGTAAACAAAAACCTGTTGCTCCGGCTGCCGTCTATACTGTCGACTATCAGACTGAGAAAAAATATCTTTTTGAACATGTTTGGAAAACTGTCAACGATAAATTTTACAGTAAAAAAATGCACGAAGTTGACTGGAAAAAATATCATGATGAATATGTAAAGTTCATTCCGCATATAAACAATAACTTTGATTTTTCCGAGATGCTTTCCGAGATGCTCGGCGAACTTAATGTAAGTCATACAGGAAGCGGATATATTTTCAAAAAACCTCTTGGGGACAACACCGGAAGATTGGGGATATTTTTTAAAGAAAGTGAGAAAGGAATTGAAATACAGGAAATTATAGAAGGATCTCCTTTTAAAGCATCAATCAGCAAAGCAGTAAAAGGAACTGTTATTGAGAAAATTGACGGCGTAAAAACCGCTGGAAATAATCTCAATGCTCTCTTGAACAGAAAAGTTAACAAAAAAGTTAGGGTTTCACTTTTAGACATCGGAAACGGTAAACAATGGGAAGAGGTTGTACGTCCTGTCGGCTACAGACATGAAATAGGACTTCTTTATAAAAGATGGGTCAAAAAGAATAAAAAGCTTGTTGACAAACTTTCAGATGGTAAACTCGGATATGTTCATATTAAAGGAATGGACATGGGAAGCTTTAGAGTAATCTTTGATGACATCCTGGGGAAATATAGCGCCAGAGAAGGAATTGTCATTGATACAAGATTTAACGGTGGAGGCTGGCTCCATAATGAGCTTGCTGTCCTTCTAAGCGGAAAAGACTCTTCAAAATTCAGTCACAGAGGCAGAAAGAATTTCGGAGGAGATCCCGGAAACAGATGGACGAAGAAAAGTATTCTGATCATCAATGAAGGGAACTACAGTGATGCGCATCTTTTCCCATACACTTACAGAGCTTTAAAACTTGGAAAGATCGTTGGAATGCCGGTTCCAGGAACGTCAACTGCTGTCTGGTGGCCCAATATGCTTGACACTTCGATGTACTTTGGTATTCCGCAGATCGGGATCAGTGATATGGATGGAAAGTTTCTTGAGAACGAACAGCTCGAACCTGACTATCTTGTGCCGGTAACACCTGAAGAAACTATCAAAGGCGACGACCCTCAGATCAAAAAAGCCGTGGACGTTCTTCTTGAAAAGAAAGAAACAAAAAAAGATAAGAAAAAGGAAAAAATATGATTCTTGTTGAAGATTATGACACTTTCATCATCAATGATAATTCACAAATCAATGTTTTTCATCTTGCCAGCGATGGCTAAATAGTATATAATTCCCTCGACATTTTGGATAGTTAATATTTTCGGGAGGAGATTTAAATGAGATTTTTTTCTTTTTCTCTTATTTTTTTCATCTTTTTTATCACGTCCTGTGACGGTTCATCAATTAGAAAACCTAAACCTGATAGCACATCTGTTTCAGATTCCGATGATGAAACCCTAAATGATGCTGATAACATTGTTGTTAGCGATAAGGATAAAACTGATGAAAATACTGTTACCGATAAAGATTCAGAAATTCCTGATGATGTAAATGCCGTCTGCGGAAATAACATTGTTGAAAACTCTGAACCTTGTGATGGAAATATTATTGACTGCGTGGACATCAATTCAAAACTATACGAAAGTGGAAGGGCTAAATGCCTTGATGACTGCTCCGGGTTTGATACCATAACCTGTACAGAAGTCCCTATGGAATGCGGAAATAATATCGTCGAGGGAATAGAAGAATGTGACAGTAATTCAACTCAATGTATAGGCCTTGATAAGAAATACGAGTCGGGAACTGCCTTCTGCAACACAACCTGCGACGGTTGGGATACTTCTTTTTGTGAAGAATATATAGGCGTATGTGGAAACAGTACAGTTGACAGCAAAGAAGCTTGTGACGGTGGTACAATAGACTGCATAAAACTTGATGCTGAAGTTTACGAATCAGGAAAAGCAACATGTCTTGAAGACTGCTCAGGCTGGGACCCTTTAACCTGCGTTGAAAAAGAAACAAACGACGGCGATATTACTTGTGAGGACAACTGTCTCATTCTTAATTCTTCGACCTGCGAAGATTCTAAGATCATGAAATGCCAGCATGTGGGAGAATGCCTCAGGTGGGTTGAAAATTCTGACTGCGCAGACACTTCAAGAATATGTGGAGACGGCAGCAGCATAGGCAATGACAGCTCATCCAATGAAAGAGTGAATGTTTTCAAAGGAACTTTTATGGAAGCAACCACCGACGCAACACTTTATGAATTTGCAATGGAACTTGATAACACCGAAAGTTATTCACTGGAATTTGCCATTTACGAAGGTGAAACTGCCGATGGAGACTACAGTTTAATTGCAAAAAAGTTTATTGTTTATCCAGGAAAAGGCAGGAAAATGTTCAGCTCCGGATCAATAAAAACAACAGACAACAAAACAGTTGAGATCAAGGCTGGTAAATTTTATCTTTTCGGAGTCGGCTGGATAGAATCAATAACATCCTACTACCGTACTTACGACGTCTTTTTTAATCCATATCAGGAGGAGCCCACCTCTTTTGGAAAGACTCTGGGGGGGACTGCAGTTGAAAATTCATATCCTATTGAAAGCACTGTTGCACTCACTGTTTCAGGTGCTTCCAAAGGAACAACTAACTACAAAACGACATTTGTAACGGATGATACTGAAGCTAAATGTTTTTGTATAAACAACTGCGATTTAGCCGGAGATAAGCAATGTACATCAAACTGGGTAGAAGAATGTACCACTGACACTTATGGATGTCTTGACTGGGAGCAGGAAGAGAACTGCGGAAATATGATCTGCGATGATGACGGTGCAAATACAGATTGTATCTGTGACAATGAATGTTTCAGTTCAAACGATAAGCGATGTATCAACAACTGGGTAGAAAAATGTGGAACTGATTCAGATGGATGTTACGAATGGCAGCAGGATGAAAACTGCGGAAGCGAATTCTGTTTTGAAGACGGTGTTAACACTGAATGCATTAGTGAAGCTCCTGAACTGACCGAATATGTTTCAAAAGATGATGTTACTTTTTATAATACTCCAAGTGCCTATGCAAAGGGGGTCTTTTTCAGAGTAGACAAAAACGCAACTATCAGCACTTTCAAAGCTCATCTTCAGGCTCCATACGGATCTGTCGGAGGAGTTTCAGTTCCATTCATAGTTTATGAGAATACTTCCGAGGCAGGAACATACGCAAGAATATTTACAAACGATTACGTTGTCGGTGCAAACGGATACTACGGACCAAGCGAAGTTAACATTGATGTTGATGCCGGAAAATACTATCTGATCTATTTCTATCTCCCGACAGATACAGGATACTACTACGAATGCTCATCAACTGGAGAACCCTATCCTATGTATGACTTTCAATTCGGACAGTCTCTGGGAGGTACTTCAGATGAAATTATCTCAGCCCCGGGAGCAACTTTCACCACAAACACATCCGATCCTTCTAATTGTAGCTATAGAATGTATATCACAAGTACTTTAAGATAATCTAAATCTTCTGATCACTCACTCTTTCTCATAAATTCAGCGGCATTTTCAGGAAGTGTCGGATTAACATAGATGCCGCCTTCAAGCAGATCTGCACTGATTCTCGTGATTCTTGGAATAATTGTTATATGCCAGTGATAGGCAAGTGCTTCAATTTGTTCATTCTGACCACTGTTAACCGGATGATAGTGAAAAAAGATATTGTAAGCTGGTGAATTGAGTGCTTTACGCATTTTAGCGAAGACGGTTTTCAGGGTTATTGCCAACTCTTTTACTGCACTTTCACTTACGTTATCAAAGATGTTTCTGTGTCTTTTGGGAATTATCATTATCTCAAATGGAAACCTGCTGGCATAAGGACAAATAGCAACAAAAAGTTCATTTTCATAGACGATTCTCTTTTGATCTTTAAGCTCCTGCTGAACAATATCACAGATAAGACATCTTTCCTTTCTCTGATAATATTCAATACTGTTATCGATCTTCTTCTGAATAAAAGGCGGAACAAAGGGCAGAGCTTTTATTTCCGAATAGTTATGATCAATAGTTCCACCTGCGGCAAGGCCTCTGTTCTTACTTACGAGAATATATCTGAATCTTGAGTCATTTCTGAGATCCGCAATTCTCTCCCTGATAATATTTAAAGCATCGGCAATCTCTTCGATCGAGAGTTTATCAAAATATATGTTGCTTCTGGGAGTTTCGACGACAACTTCATGCGCACCAACTCGGAGCATTTCATCATAAATTCCGTTACCCGTGGATTTTTTTTCACTTTCCACGTTGAGTATCGGATTCTTCGCCGGAAAAACCCTTGAAGACCAGCCTTTATCAGCATAAGCCGGATTGATTTTTCTTAAGATATCCTTTCCTGTGGCATATTCGAACCCGGGCAAATACGGATTTATATCGAACTTTGCCTCTTTTTCCGAGCTCTGATAGACCATAGTGTTACCTTTTTCAGGAGTAAACACGACCCAGCAGTTATTCAGAGGATCTCTTCTCATCGAGCCTTTTATCATCATTCTTTCACCTACCTTTTAAACATCCCATAGAGTAAAAATAGTCTCTTCATCGGGCACCATCAGATTAATTGACCCTGACGAAGGAATTCTCTCAAGTTCAAGACCTTCATCGGAAATGATCTTAAAGTACAGACCTATCTTCTCTCCTTTTTTCAGTCCTGCCTTCTCCGAGTTCAAACTAAATTCTATAACCTCATCAAAAGCAGCCTTTCCGGCACCAACTATCTCTGCAAGCAGACCAGTTTCATTGTTAAAATTCACTGTAAAATCAACAGCATCCATTCTTACTACCGGAAGGCTGAAATCAAGGTCTTTCCCGTTCATAAGGAAACCTTTTAGAGTGTATTTTTTATGTTCGTAAAAACTAACCGGATCCACAAGCTGGATCTTAAAATACAGAGAACTTTTATCAAAACCGTAAAAAACCGTATCCGTAAGTTTAATGGAGTTATACATCGCTCCGCCTGTTTTCCGGGCATTTTCAAAAATCCCGGCACCGGACCATTCGTAGTAACTGTCATTTCTGCCTGTAATCGCAGGTTTTATCGTGTTGGTCGGATTAATGAGAACATTTACACTTGAAGAGGATCCAATTGGAATATCAAGAAAAGTCGGATACTTTTCTCCAAGAAGATTATAGACTCTGCGAAGATGCCTTCTAAAAAGTCTGTCAAAAAGCCAGTCGTTTTCCGTTGAGAACTGCGGACCATACCACCAGAACCAGTCACTACCTTCAGCTCTGTAAAGTGAACGCATTGCCTGTCTATCAACTTCGGGAACAACAACGTTTTCCTTCTTGTACTTATCATAAAAATCTCTCACACGTTTAAGATATTCCCAAGCCGTATTGTCTTCACCGTTACCTATCCATATTTCATAGTTACTGTTAATCCAGGAACCGGAAAAAAGTTTAGGTAGCGGCTGCATGATCTCATGGGCTTCACTTTCTATAACTTCTTCAAAAGTTGAAGTCAGAACGTCCTGATTATTCTGAAGTCTGGTAAATAGTTCCTTAATAAAATGAACTCCATTATCAGGATAACTTTCCCATGCATTTTCTCCATCAAGGATAACTGAAACCACCGGTTCCGGATGTCCCTGCGGCAAATTATAACGGACACTTTTCACATAGTTCATAAAAACATCAACAGCCTTTGATGGAGCCATTCTGGAAAAAGAAAATCCCAGAAGATCACTGAGATACTTATCTCTGAAAAAACCTACGATATGTTTATCTCCAGATGCTTTCAGCCTGTATGGTCTGTAAAGAACTGAAGCTTTCTCATGCGTTCCAAGTGAGTTGAGCAAAATACCTTCATCTGTTGCAAGCCATTTCACACCGGCTTCAACAGCTAGAGGAATTATTTCAGGAGAAACTGAACCTTCAGCCGGCCACATTCCCTTAAGCTCTCTCTCCCAGAACTTCTCACTGTATTTTTTCCCCTCACTTAAATGCCATTTTGCATCTTCCGGATAGGAAAATTTCTCGGGTAATGGTGCAGATGAACTCCTTGCCGATATTTCCGTGTTATGAACAAGAGGTAGTATCGGATGATAGAAAGGTGTGAAACTCAGCTCAATAACACCTTTTTTCGCAAGATCTCTGTAGATTGGAGCTATTTCATTTAGGACTTTTCTCTGAATATCAAGCACATCAGCTTTATCCTGAGGTGTGAAAAGTCTGTCCTTTTCGTCAAGTTCAACAAGTCGGGGATACCTTTCCCTGGCCATAAAACCGAACCATTTCAAATTGAAAAGAACCTGAAGATCAAAGATCTCATCATTAGAGAACATCTTAGACATTTCCGCCCAGTTCAGTTTATTTTCGTAACGCTGTCTCTTGCTGAGTATCTTGTGGTACCTAGGAGATGTCTTTACCAACCGCTCCCAGTTAAGCATGAAAAAGTTTTTCAGGACAAAAGCTTTTTCTTCATTTTTCATATCTTTAGGATCTATCAAGGTGTGTTCAAGCCAGGGATCTGTAACGTTATTGTCAGTATAATCCACAAGCTGTTCTATAAGTGAAGGAACAACATTGATAACACCTTTTACACCATATTTTTCCATTGCAAGAGGAATATCGTAATAACCTTTAAGGGCATGAAGTCTCACCCAGGGCATAAGATATCTGCCTGTGTTTGCGTCTCTATAATAAGGCTGATGCATATGCCATAAAAAAACCAGTCTAGTCATAAATTATCTATCCTCCTGGAATTTATAGTTCTTCGGCACCACAACAATTCCTTCCTCGGTGACCGTAAAACCTCTTTCAAGATCTTTTTCAAGATCATATCCTATCTTTGTTTCAGCTGGAACAACTACTTTTTTATCAATGATCACATTTTTAAGCTGACAGTATCTTCCAATTTCGACATCGTTAAGAATAATGCAGTTTTGAAGCGATGCATAACTGTTAACTCTGACTCCGGGAGAAAGGACAGAACGATTCACTGCTCCACCACTGACAATACAGCCTTCAGAGATAACAGAATCAGTAGCAACTCCAAGTCTTTTATTCTTTTTGTCGGCAAAAACAAACTTGGCAGGCGGCATTTTGATCTCCGGGAAACTAAAAATTGGCCATTTCCTATTGTAAAGATTAATTGCAGGAGAAACTGAAACGAGATCCATATGAGCATCGAAGTAACTTTTTATTGTTCCGACATCTCTCCAATAAGGTTTTTCATAAGAATCCTCTTGGGGCATATAGATCTTGTTTTTCAGAAAATCATAAACATAAACCTTTGCATAAGGATAAAGTGCAGGAATAACATTCTTTCCAAAATCATGGACACTGTTCTTATCCTGCGCGTCATCTGTAACAGCCTCTACAAGAACATCAGCTTTAAAAAGATAGTTCCCCATGCTCACAAGAGCCATGTCAGGTTTACCCGGAATGCATTTAGGCTTTTTGGGTTTTTCTTCAAAACCTATCATGCGGTAATCCTTATCGATCTCAATAACTCCGAATTCCGTAGCCTCTTTTATCGGCACAGGAATTGCGGCAATTGTCATATCAGCTTTTTTTATGTTGTGATAATTATGCATCTGAGACACATCCATTTTATAAATGTGATCTCCTGAAAAAACAAAGACGTCTCTTGGGGATTCGTCCCTGATAAGATTTAGATTCTGATAAATTGCATCTGCACTTCCAAGATACCAGTTATCTCCCGTTCTCATCTGAGCAGGAACACTTGAAACATACTGGTTGAACGCCTGTGAAAGTATCCAGTTACTTGATAGATGCTCATTAAGCGAGTTACTCATAAACTGTGTAAGAACCTTTATCTGCATGTACCCGGAATTGACAAAGTTGCTCAGAACGAAGTCTATTATTCTGTAATTCCCTCCAAACGGAACAGCTGGTTTTGCCCTGTCAAGTGTGAGCGGCGACAATCTTTTTCCCTGCCCACCGGCAAGTATCATTGTTAAGGTCTTAGACATTGCCTTCCCCCATTAACTATTGAATTCATTAAGCTTTCCCTGAAGCATCGATTTTATCTCATCGACTCTTTTTTGAGAATCTGCTTCAACTCTCATCACAATTACATTCTGCGTGTTACTAGGTCTCATAAGTCCCCAACCATCATCAAAAGTGACTCTGACACCATCAATATCAACAACATCGTAACCTTCCTTTTTGAAAAAATCCACTGTCTTTTCAACTATTCCGAACTTTTTCGCCTCATCAACTTCAACTCTGATCTCAGGAGTGGAAAAAGTCTCTGGAATTCCTTCAAGAAGCTTTTTAAAATCAACCTTATCCAGCTTTGAAACTATCTCAAGAAGTCTGAAAGTTGAATAGATCGCACAGTCGTAACCGAAAAAGCGATGTTTAAAAAAGATATGTCCACTCATCTCACCACCAAGTTCTGCACCAAGCTCTTTCATCCTGGCCTTGATCAGAGAGTGTCCCGCTTTCCACATCACACCATTTCCACCTCGCGCCTTTATATCATCATAAAACGTCTTACTGCATTTCACTTCACCGATAATCGTGGCTCCCGGAACTGCCTCAAGAACACTTCTTGCAAAAATTGTCAGAACCTTATCGCCCCAAATAACATCACCATTTCCATCAACAAGACCTATTCTGTCCGCATCCCCGTCAAAACCGACACCCATAACAGCATCACTTTCCTTAACAGTCTTTATCATGTCCTGAATGTATTCCACAACTGTCGGATCAGGATGATGGTTCGGGAAGTTTCCATCAGGTTCTTCAAAAAGGCTCGTCACATTTACGCCCATCTTGCGAAGCAGAGGGACCGCAACAAATCCACCGACACCGTTTCCGCTGTCAATGACAATTTTCAGTTTCTCAGGATTTTGGATCTTAATATTTTGAAGAATATACTTATTAAAATCAGGAATTATATTGTACTCGCTTTTTCTGCCTTTATCCGCTGCATCAATAAAATCTTGCGCTTCCATAATGTCGGCAATTTCCTGAATTCCATCACCAAAGACAGGAAGATCGCCCAGATTGATCTTAAAACCGTTATATTCAGGCGGATTATGGCTTCCAGTGATCATTATACCACCCTGGACATCAAGATTAAAAAGAGAGTAGTAAAGAAGACCTGTTGGAACCATTCCAAGAAAGATCGTATCTATTCCAGAATCATTAAAACCATCCATGAGTGCTTTTGCAAAAATTGGCGAACTTTCTCTGGCATCATGACCTATACTTACTTTTTTAAGTGAAGGATTCTTTCTTTTAAAATAGCTGGCACACCCTCTTGCCAGATTGTATGCAAAGTCACCACCGAGATCCCTATCCACAAAACCTCTTACATCATACTGCCGGAAAATAGTTCTGTTGATCTTCATCTTTACCTCCAGTTATTTCTTTGCACAAATGTTGTCAAGTCCGTATTCAGCAATTAAATCACTTACATCTCCAATCGGAGTTTCTGTCGGATGATAAAGAGGAATATCAAAGCCCTGATACTTAATTATTCCGCCACCGCCATCCTGCATAGGGTTTATTGCAGTGATAACTTCAAGAGTCTGTCCAAAACCTATAGCAGAAATACAGAGAGAATCTACATCAATATTACCGCCATCTCCCATCTGCTCACCAACAGCGATAATAACATCGTTGTCACCAAGAGGACTTACATTTAAGTATCCCGGCACAATCTCGTCACCTTTAAACATCAGAACAACCTGAGGTCCGAACATTTCTATATTATCAAATGTTATCAGATCATAAGCAATAGAAGCAAAAAGCGTGAAAAAGTTCTCTGGAAGCGGATCAAAACCTTTGTTAACAGCCAGACAAGTTTTCTTCTTTCCTCTAAATCCGCTTGGCTCTGTTAAAATAATCATTGAGTTATTGGCATATCCACCTTGGATATCCAGAGGAGTCTTCTCAAGTTGCCCGAGAGCATAAGTCGCAGCAAATTCACATTTTTCCTCACCTTCCTGAGGAACGCAAAGCTTCTGGGAATCAGTAACACCATTCACGCTAGTATCAACTAGTATTCTGTCAATAAATCCGTAAGGAGTAACCACGGTAGTCAATTCACATGCTGTATCATCCCATCCACATTCAGCACTGCAAGTCACTTCACCGCCCTTGTAAACCTTCCAGTCAAGATCAATGCAGTTCATCGTGTCACCAGTTTCACAGTCTTCACCCTCTTCTATAATCTCGTTTCCACATTGCGGAAGACAAGTAGAAGTTTCATATCCACTACAATCTTCTTTACATGCCGCGAAACCTGTAAGAAAACCGAGAGTAGAACATTCAACTGAGCCACCGTCACACCCTTCACCCTCTTCTTCAACAGAGTTTCCGCAAACTGCCTTTGCAACACAGACTTCCTCATCAAAACCGGAGCAATCATCTTTACAGTTTGCAGTTCCCGTGCTGTATTTGTCTGCATCGATCTCTGTGCATGGCTTTGTACCGCCGTCACAAATCTCACCCTCTTCAACAGCATCATTTCCACACTCAGGATCTGCACTTATTTCTTCCTCTTCACAATTTGAAAGATCCCATCCGTCACAAGTTGTATTGCACGTTGCTTTCCCCGAGATGAATTTTGCGTCAATCTCTGAACAATCTTTCTCTTCACCATCACAAGTTTCGCCCTCATCAACAACATCGTTGCCGCAAGTCACAACAGACTCGTCATCATTAAGACTATTCTTTGCACTACCGCAGGAAACAAAAAGAAAAACAACTAAAATAACTGAAATAATTGAACTAAATCGCATGACATTCCTCATCTAAATTGTTACGTCACAACATTCTACTTATTTGTATTAAAATAACAATGTTAGAACCCGCCTTGCTCTTAAAATTTTTAAAGATATAATCCTTCCGTTGTGTGAATTAAAAATACAGGATAAAATCATGAAGAATTTAGTTATTACTATCTTGATCTTTACTGCTTTTCTTTTCTCTTGTAATTCAAAGAAAACTAAGGTGGCTGATACTGAGCCTGATGCTGACCAGATCACTGTTGATGAGGTTACTGAGGAAACTGATATTGAAACGACAGAGGAGAATACTGAATCTGAAGATATCAGTGATGAGGCCAATACAGATATTGATACCAATATTCCTGATGAGATCACAGATGCTAGTGATGAAGCTCCAGACATTGATACTGAGCCAGAACCTTGCACGGATATAGGTTGTGACGGTTATCCTGATCTTGTTTTTGCAAATACCGAAGACGACAATTCAACTAATATAAACTCTTTTGTCTATCTGGGTTCTGCTGACGGATACTCTGTTGAAAATAGAATTGAGATCCCGACAATCGGTGCTATGGGTGTTGATGTGGCGGATGTGAATAATGATGGATTTCTAGATATTGCTTTTGCTTCGGTAAAACAGCGTAAGGCTGGAGAAGAGGATGAGAACAGATATTCCACTTCACTTCTCTATTACGGAACTAAGGATGGTTTTGATCTTAGTAGCAGATTCGAGTTCCCGACTGTGGGCTGTTCTGATATCACTCTTGTTGATCTGGATAAGGATGGATGGATCGATGTTGTCACTCCCAACAGGTATAACGGTGAAGGTTTGACTGGTTCAGGATACAAGATAAACTCCTATATTTATTGGGGAAGTGAAACAGGATTTGACATTAACAACAAGCTTGAACTTCCAACTGTGGGCGCAGCTAAAGCAAGGGTTGCAGATCTTAACAATGATGGCTTTAACGACATTGTTTTTCCCAACGGAGTACAAGAATATGTGGGCGTTTTTGATTCCTATATTTACTGGGGAAGCGAGAACAGTAAGACTGGCTGGAGTGAACAGAATAGAACAACTCTTGAGTCTGTTTCTCCGGAAACTGCAACTGTTGATGATATTAACGACGACGGATATCTCGACATCTTTATTTCAGGTTGGCTGTGCCTTACAAAATGCAATCTGAAGAACAGGATCTACTGGGGAAGCGAAACAGGTTTCAGCAATGACAACTACACAAAAATTGACGATGTTGACGGTGGAACTGATGCTATTTTCGTAGATCTCAATAATGATGGGAATAAGGATCTTGTCTTTGCAAGCGGTGCAGTTGACCTGCTTACTCAGGAATTTTCAAAAGAAAGTTTCATTCTCTGGGGCGAACCGAGTGGAAATACTGATAAGTATAAATGGAGTGAAGACAACATGACTGCAATCCCTGCAACAGCCAGTTCGGAAGCAGGCGTTGAAGATCTTAACGGTGACGGATTCCTCGATATTGTCTTTGCAAGTCACTATCCTCCGACAGAAGAATCTCCTGAAGTATCACAAATTTACTGGAGCACTCCAAGTGGCTACGGTTCATTAAATGTCACAGAACTTCCCACGCAGAATACAGCGGGAATGAAAATTATCGGAACTTTTAAGAATTA
>Ga0222695_1000532_pt1 | contig 20293 bp, 14 predicted proteins | sample AntAcemetage1398_FD_179834 | JGI IMG/M metagenome (GOLD analysis project Ga0222695, IMG submission 179834) | Saline water microbial communities from Ace Lake, Antarctica - #1398 | ecosystem: Environmental > Aquatic > Non-marine Saline and Alkaline > Saline | place: Antarctica: Ace Lake...
AACTCCAATCGCTTATCCCACGCCTGTTACTTCGTCGGGTTTTGGATTAAGAAGTAGTCCTTAAAGAACTATTCCGTCCAGTCACCCATCTGGTTCTAGGCTGTCCTTTCTTCTTCTACTATTTGATAACTTTCAGGAGCCCCAGGCATCAATAATACCCCAGAAAAACTTCAGTACCGTACCATGTCCAAAATGAATATGTACAAATCTGTGGATCCTCAGGCCTGATCAAATAATAAACCTGAGTCCAAACCCGCGTGGCTCACAGCACGGGCGGAATAGCAGAACGAACTTGACTGTATGGCCAATCAATCAAAGTGAGTTTGTGGCAGCTTCCAATCAAACCTATTGGCTTTTCACCAACCCTGCGTCGGGATCACTGCCACAACTCATTTATCAGCCGAACATCTTTTTTACGTCAAAGTCTACCTGGTCCCGCATGATGTAAAAGCAGGCTTTGGAAATCTTACTTGCCAGTGCCTTGGTTGCCACGACCTGCTTTGACCGGGCCATCTTCTTTTGATGATATCGCTTTGCCTCCGGGCAATATCTTCTCATGTAATTGGCTGCCTCAATATACGCCCAACCCAGATATTTGTTGCCGTTCTTCTGGTTCAGGTTCCTCTTTTTCTTATTGTTTGAGGTATGAATAGCCTTCACCGTCCGGCAATAAGAAGCATAGTTCCCCGCCCCGGCATATCTGCTCAGGGGGCCAGTCTCCAGCATGATGGTCAGGGTCAGTATATTCCCGATCCCCGGGACAGTCTGGATCTTCTCATACTCCGGCTTAATCTTGACCCGTTTTTGAACCTCCTTCTCGAATCTCCGAATCTTCTCGGTAAGGTGCCTGATAACGGAGATATTTGTTTCTCCGATTAAGATCAGATACTCATCATTAAAATAATCCTGGATATCCTCTTCCTTTAGCTTCTTGATGGTATTGCCGGGCATTCCCGATCCGGTCTGTCGAGATATCATACTCTGAAAACTCAGGATATGGCTGGTCCTGTGCTGTACCAACTTCATCCGGCGCCGGAGCATGTCTCTCACTGCCCGCTCTTCTCTCGGATAAATGTATCCTGTTGGTAGTATGTGAAGCCTCAATAATTCAGCCAGGAAAAAAGCGTCACTCTTATCATCTGCATGTTTCAAGCCATTGTATTGCGTCATGCCGGCTGGATTGGCCAGTTCTATCGGATACCCCGCGTCCATCAGTCCGTCTACCAACCAGTACCAATTATAGGTTGATTCAACGGCAATAGCTTTGATATCTTTCTTGAAGGGCTCAAGAATCTTTAAGACTCTCGGCAGTTCATTCGGCAATTTTTTCTGAAATATTCGTTCTCCCTTCTCATTAAGGATTCCGTAAAATCCATTATTCGAGTGAAGATCAATGCCAGTATAAAGGTCCATACCGGTACCTCCTTTTGGGTTATGTCGGGCGTCATTGCCCGTTACCCTTATTGTACGGTACCTTGAATTGGGTGATAAACTTTTTTGACCTTTATATGATTATCAAACCCCAAATACTAAGTTTGACTAAGTGGGGGCAGGGCAGCCAGGGCCAGAAGATAATTCAGGAAAGATTAAAGAAAAACAGAAAGTTGGCCGGAAGAATTTATAGGATTTTTTCCAGGCTTTATTATTAGTCCATAGTCCGGGGTTGATCCTGATTTTTATGTTACTAAGGAGGTTATATGTCCAGACTTACTTTGATTAGTCTGCTGTTTTTTATTTTATTGCCTCAGTCGGTTCTTGCACAAAAGATGGAAAACAACTCCAGGCTTGTCTATGACGCGCAGCTTAGTGGTTATAAATATGATTTTGAGGTGAGCTATTTTCCCATTGATTCCCAGCGTCAGGCATTGAAGATGGCCTATATCTATCTTGAAGGTAAGCCTGATAAGCCGGTTGTCACCTTGATGCATGGAAAAAATTTTAATGCCCACTATTGGACACCCACGGCACTCTATTTACAGAAAAAAGGCTACGGGGTACTCATTCCAGACCAAATAGGTTTTGGTAAGTCATCTAAGCCGGAGCACTATCAATATTCTTTTTCGGTTTTGGCGCATCATACCCAGGAATTAATGACATCCCTGAAAATTAAAAAGTCCATTGTTATAGGCCATTCGATGGGAGGAATGCTGGCCAGTCGTTTTACTCTAATGTATCCACAATTGACACAACTGCTGATTCTGGTTAATCCCATTGGCCTGGAAAATTACTTGCAATACGTAGAATATAAGGATACTGATTTTTTTTATGGAAATGAGTTAGCCAAGACTCCAGAAGGAATTAAGCGTTATCAACAAAAAAATTATTATGATGGTAATTGGAATAAGCAATATGAGGCTCTGACTCACTTTATGATTGGGCAGCTTCAGGGGCCGGATAAAGAGCTTATTGCCCGGGTTAATGCACAGACTTACGATATGATATTTACCCAACCTGTGATTACAGAGTTTAAGAATTTATCTGTTCCTGTCAGGCTGATTATTGGCACCCGTGATCGTACAGGCCCGGGTCGAAACTGGAAAAAGCCAGGTGTCAATTATGAACTTGGTCGTTACGACCGCTTAGGCAAAGCGGCAGCCAGGATTATCCCTGATGCCGAACTTTATGAATTAACCGACTTGGGCCATTTGCCTCATATTGAAAATTTTGAGCGTTTTACAAATGCTCTTGACAAAGCGTTGGATGATTCTGAGAGATAAGATCAGTGTGGATTCGCCATAGCAATGCCTTGAAAAATAAGAGGTTACAGAAATTCTAGCCACTTTTTTACCGCTTAAAATGCTGATTTTGAGCCGAAATCATGGTTTTAACGTTATTCCCAATAAGAAAACAGGAAAGAACCGGGACAAACTCATTCCGGGATTTGATAAATTCCCGGAAAAAATGAGGCCAAAGATCACCACCGGGCTTGTCCCGGTGGAATCATGACTGGAAACTAAAATAGAAATCCCCCCATCCCCTAACCCCTCCCCCCCGCGCTCCGCGCGGGGGGGAGGGGAAGGGTGTGTTGGGTAGGCGCGGATGGTAGCTGTCAATCATCGTCCCACCGGGACAAGCCCGGTGGTGACGCATCAAGCAAAAGCAAAATCGGGAGAATTGGGGTGAGAATTGGGGGCGGACCTGCGTAACTTGCTAGTAATAAACATATAACGTATATTTTATACACTCTCACAGCGCTTAGAGGTCCAGTTTTGGGGGTAAAATTGGACCTCTAAGGAAATTTGGTTCCTATGCCCAGTGAATTGGGGTCTGAGAATTGGGACCTGCGTAACTTGTTAGGAATAAAAAAAGGAACAGGGTCACACCCCAATTACTAAGTTTAACTAAATAGGGAGTAGGCCAGCCAGGTCCCCAAGACAATTCAGTGTAGATTAAAGAAAGATAGATAGATAGTTGGACAGAAGAATTATAAGAATTTTTGCCCGGAGTTATTATTAGTCAATAGTCCGGGTTTGACCCTGATTTTTTCAAAGACCGTACTTACCTATTTTCCCCGTCTGCTTCTTATTTTTAGCGACTAAGAAGGATATAATATGGCTCTGTAGCTGCGGTCGCTAACCGCAGCCTTGTACATCTGTTTAGAATTAACTCGGGGGTGTGGGCCAACGTGGGAATCATATGTCTGTACCTCGGAGATTTAGGGGGTGTTCCGGTGGCTAGAAGAATCAGGATTAATCAAAGGAACTGTGGAAAGGGCCGTTCCAGTCGGAGCTGCTTTTTCACTGTGTCTTTACTTCACCAGGGTTACTGCATAGGATTCTGCAGAACCCATGCGAATATTAAGACCATCATAATAGTAAATATTAAGATATATTTTATCATCTTATTGAATCCTGGTTATGGCTTAAGTATAAATAAGCAAATACCGTGCCAAGTATGGACATTTATAATAAATAGATATAAGATATTGCAGAGCACGGGGATAATACATTGGACATATTCCTACAAACTTGGCAAAATACCTTAAAAATGTTACATTCTGCAACTGCGTTGCATGGGCGTAACATTGTCTGCAATCGGGATGATTGTGGGGTATCCGGTAAGACTTAATTCAATTGGGGGCGGACCTGTTCAATTGGGGTTGTTCAATTGGGGTCGGACCTGAGCAATGCGCTGGGATTAAATGAGTAACGTATATTTATGCCCTCTCACAGAGCTTAGAGGTCCAGTTTTACACCCAAAACTGGCCCTCTAAGCCTCAAAAATACCTATTTTTGGAAGATATCCAATTAATATTAAACACGTTACGCAGGTCCGACCCCGATTTTCAAATGCTAAGTTTGAGGCATAGGGAGTAGTTTATAAGAAGGAACAGGAAATCCTGATTTGAAAAGTAATGACCAGGAGGAATAATCTAGGTGTCGCAGACTTAGTATTTAGGGTGTGACCCTGATGGTACTCTTTCCGGGTTCTCAAGCCCCATTCCCTATTCCCCATTCTCCATTTTTACCCCGCGATGATTGAAAATCATTTTGCGGGGCCCCAAATAAATCTTGACTTTCTACCCCATTTAGGTAAATATTTAATAACAATATAGTCAAGTATTTTATTTCTGGCGGATAAAGATCAGATACCATAATATCCAGCTGCATATAATCTGTGTATTGTAATATTGGTCTATTCCGCATTTAACCAATATTTTTTATTCTGTCTAATCCCTGATAAGCGAGACCGCAAGCGGTCCCGCTTATCGGTGAGCTGAGCAGCAAGCTGCTCCATCAGCCGGACAGGCTCCGCTTACGCTCCGCCTATCCAGCCGCTGGAGCAGAACTCGGCCTAATCGCCGGGCAAAAAACCGCCCGGCATTAGGTCGACTCTGCTCAGCTCACCGTTGGCCTTTAATAATAATGTCCACCTATAAATCAATCACCGGAATATTTATTTTTATAATCGCCTTTTGTATGGCTGGGTGCCACGCTGATAATCAATCAAGCTTTGACGAACCTACAAACCAGCCAGAGAATGTATCACTCACACAACAAAGTTATGTAGACTGGGAAGAGAAGATTCGTTTGAGCGGCGAAGAATTGAAGGAAAGAATTCGTTTGAGCATGCAGACCGATGCTGGATGGTTTGAAATGCCATCTCCCATTCAAGTTTGGACGGAAGATGAGATCAACAGATGGGAAGAAATATCCCAACAACGGTTTCCCCGCGATTTAGATACAACGCAATAAAAGGCCAACCAGGCGCTCAAGCAGACCGGAAGGGCTGATGCCACTATCGAACGTTTTTATCTTGGCCGAAGGTTTTCGGGGTAGCAAAGTTTTTTGGTCGGCTCCTTCCGGCAGCTTAGCTCTACGTTAGCAAATAAAGGAGGCAATAAATGAGATTGTTGGCGATACTGGCACTATCTATAATCCTATTTCATGGCACGGTATTTGCGGAGGAGTTAGATAGTAGCATTGCAAAGCTCAATTTCAGAAAGCTAAGTGAACTACTATTAGAGAGAGTCTTTGCGAAGAAGGGGAATGAGGAGATTGAAAAAAGTTATCAGGAGTTCCTTGAAAGACAGAAAATGGGAATTAAAAAAATGCAGGAGGCCGTGGCATCAGGCAATTACAATCCTATGGAATATGTAAAAACCGTGTTGCCTGGAGTCATGAAGGATCAGGATGAAATCGATAATTATGCAAAGGCTGAATTGCTTCTGGTCATTGAGGAGCTTTATCCTAATAGATTTAAACTTATAATCAATGGAAATTATAACGATCCTATCTTATACACATCACTTATAATCCCGGATATTACTCCAAATATTAAACAATACCTATTGAAGAATATGGCATCATCGAACGTAAAGTAAACATTTGCTAACCAGTCGCTCAAGCAGACCGGAAGGACTAATGCAACTATCGAACGTTTATTTTTCGCCAGTGTTTTTCGGGGTAGCATGGTTTTTCAGTCGGCCCCTTCCGGCAGCTTAGCTCTACGATAGGCTTTTAATTTGGAAATATAGCGAGAAAGGAGGAAAAGAAATGGGAATTAACCGCAAGCTATTTTGTTCATTTATGAGCGGTGTATCAATGCTTCTGAGTTTATCCGTATTGGCAGAAAACAAGAGCGCCACCGTGGAAAGAGGGTTCACGGAACCATCTAGTTTTGCCGGCATGCTCAAGCCTAATCCGAAAACTGTAACAGCAGAAGATCGAGACTCTCCGACGCTATCAATAATCGAACTGCAATCAGAGGCCCTTGAAATTACCCGCTATTCAGAAAAAACATTTACCCTGACGCTCTCAAAACAGCCCATTTTTGCGCGCTTGCAATCTAATGTCTGGCATCAAGGAACGGATGAAAAACCTCAAATTTCTATCAATGGAATCAATGCAGGAACCCTGGAACTATTTTGGCCCAGCCTTGCCCAACGCAATTACGTATTTTTCCTTTGGGATCAGAATGGCAATAAAACTATTCATTACCAACCAGACTATCAGGGCTGGCTTCTGGCAAGCAGCTTTCTCAATTGTGATTTATTGAAGGTAGGTGAAAATACTGTGACATTTGCTGTAAAGTTAGATCAGATCAAAGTCAAAGACATCAAGATAGAACTGCTCTACGGATTCGATTCCGATGATACTATTCATGACTTTCGCCAAGAGAGTAAAGCTTTGCCATTGCCAATGCTTGATAAACATTGATTTTTGAAGAATAGAAAGCCTATCAAGTCGCTCAAGCAGACAGGAAGGGCTGATCCAGCTATCAAACACTTTATTTTTTGCCGGGGTTTTTTGGGTAGCATGCTTTTTGGGCCAGCCCCTTCCGGCCGCTTAGCTCTACAGAATTGGGTAGAATTGGGGTCGGACCTGCGTAACTTGCTAGTAATAAACATATAACGTATATTTTATACCCTCTCACAGCGCTTAGAGGTCCAGTTTTGGGGGTAAAACTGGACCTCTAAGGAAATAATTCCGGGGACACCATACGTAATTCGGCCGTATCACAAGAGAGAATCAATAATAATTAAGTAAGATGTCCCAGGAATTGACGATAAAAAAACTGGTTAAAACGGGAGGTTGCAAAAAAAAATCAGGGTCACACCCCAAATGCTAAGTTTGACGCATAGGGAGTAGTTTATCAGAAGGAACAGGAAATCCTGATTTGAAAAGTAATGACCGGGAGGAATAATCTAGGTGTCGCAGACTTAGTATTTAGGGTGTGACCCTGATGGTACTCTTTCCGGGATCCCAAGCCCCATTCCCTATTCTCCATTTTTACCCCGCGATGATTGAAAATCATTTTGCGGGGCCCCAAATAAATCTTGACTATCTACCCCATTTAGGTAAATATTTAATAACAATATAGTCAAGTATTATATTTCTGGCGGATAAAGATCAGATACCATAATATCCAGCTGCATATAATCTGTGTATTGTAATATTGGTCTATTCCGCATTTAACCAATATTTTTTATTCTGTCTAATCCCTGATAAGCGAGACCGCAAGCGGTCCCGCTTATCGGTGAGCTGAGCAGCAAGCTGCTCCATCAGCCGGACAGGCTCCGCTTGCGCTCCGCCTATCCAGCCGCTGAAGCAGAACTCGGCCTAATCGCCGGGCAAAAAACCGCCCGGCATTAGGTCGACTCTGCTCAGCTCACCGTTGGCCTTTAATAATAATGTTTACCTATAAAAAAGCAGTCACCTCAATTATTGTTGTCACGATCGGCTTTTTCATGTCCGGTTGTCATGCTGACAATCAATCAAGCTTTGATGAACTTACAAACCAACCAGAGGAAAGAATAATCACAAAACCAGATAATGAGATTTCAAATATTCAGACCGATGGTGGAGGGTTTAGAAGATTACGTCCTATCCAAGTTTGGTCTGAAGGTGAGATAAATAGCTGGGAGAATATTACCCAACAACGGCTCCCCAGTAATGTAGATACAATGCAATAAAAGGCCAACCAATCGCTCAAGCAGAACGGAAGGGCTAATGCTACTATCGAACATTTTCGTTAAACCGGAGTTTTTCGGGGTAACACAGTTTTTCTGTCGGCCCCTTCCGGCAGCTTAGCTCTATGTTATGTTTGGAGGAATACTAATGAATAACAAGGTGGAAATCGGCACTAAGATTCTTACTATAGCGTTTCTAGTCTTATCCATTGTCGCTTTCGGCGTCAGCGCACAAAATGCATCCGGTAGTTGGTTCGTCTCCATAGGGTTAGCCGGCATTATGTTGGTTCTTCGAATTGCTATCGCTTTTTGGTTGTATATACGAGCAAATCAAGAAACCAAATACCCTTGGATGTGGTGTCTGCTTGGCCTAGTATTCGGCCTCGTAGCCGTCGGCGTATATTTCCTGATGGACATTTACAAGAAGGTCTCTTCTATTCAGGAAAATATAGAAAAAACATAACCAGTCGCTCAAGCAGACCGGAAGGGCTAATGCTACTGTCGGACGTTTTTAGCTTCGCCAATGTTTTCCGGGGTAGCATGGTTTTCAGTCGGCCCCTTCCGGCAGCTTAGCTTTTCGATAGGCCAACTACCAAGGAGAAATCATATGCCCCCGGAAAGGTCAGATCCAAGTCTTTTGATCATCCAGTATCTGAAGTTCGTCGTCGTCTTTCTCCCAGTTTACTACGCGGTTCTTGTGCTTGGTGCGTGGCTATTGAGGATTCACTTCCTTAACTCTCTGTCGATACTTGGTCCCGCCGGGCCTGAGTTCTGCATGACTTACCTCATAGGTATCCAACTGATCGGCTTGGGATTCGGGTGGATTGGTTATGGAGCAGCCGCGGTCCATCGTGAAACGCAAATGCGATTCTGGGGACTGGTGATGGAATTCCTTCGACGCGGCCCGTTCCAAAGAACGGGGAAGCCATCTTGGCAGACCGCGATAAGTCTATTCAGCAGCTTCTTCCTTCTGGGGCACTTTGTATCCGCTTGCTTGCTCTTGATACTTTTGAAATCCGGTGTCGATGAACAAGTCTTCCAGACTTGGACCGAGTCTTTTGGCATCATCCGTGGATTTGTCCTTCTGTTTTTCACCCCTTTCATTCCTGCAATCGTGGTGGCTCGAGTTCTTCTACCTGATATGACCAAAGCTGAGTTCTACTGGGCATTGCATAAGAGAGGATAGGAAGCATGGCCTATCAAATCGCGCCAGCTGACTGAAAACCGCGTTGCGGTTTTCAGCAGCTGAGCTTTTCGTTATGCTTTTAAATTATTTTGGATTCGCCATAGCAATGCCTTGAAAAATAAGAGGTTACAGAAATTTTAGCCACTTTTTTTACCGCTTAAAATACTAATTTTGAGCCGAAATCATGGTTTTAACGTTATTCCCAATAAGAAAACAGGAAAGAACCGGGACAAATTCATTCCGGGATTTGATAAATTCCCGAAAATATGACGGTACGCTAAAAAGCCTAGCTTAAATTACCGGCTATTCACCTGACATTATTTCCTTTTAAACTGTCTATATTTGCCTTTATCCCCAAAATCTGAACTCAATTGTGCCACGTGGCACAATTTCGTGTCAAAAATGCATAACCAATGGCTAAGCGGCAAACCACCAGGAACTCGTCGGAATAGCCGGGCTTTCCCCGCATTAGGTGGACTCTGATCAACCCTTCGATAGGCGTAATGAAATAAGGAGGAACAAGATGAAGAATAAGTTAGTGAGTGCCTTGAGTATTTTGTTTTTAATGGTTTTTTGTAGTTTAACAGTAATCGGTGCGCCCGCTGATAAAGTCCTTCTCCGGTATAAATGGGTCCCCGGTGAAGAGTTGATGGGGAAATTTCATATCGAGGGCAAAACTCAGTTCGACAACCAGCATAAGTGGGAATATCGTCGGGATCCCAGCAAGCCAGAGAGTAAACCTGAAAAGGTTATCCTGCGTGACTACGATTCTAACAGTTTTACCATCAATAAAGAGCAACTTTCGCGGGCACGTATTCTCTCAGTGGATGATGAGGATAAAGCTACCGTCAGTATGGAAATAAAAACTGTTGCCTTGCGTAAGGGCAAATCTGGTGCAGAAAAAGAGACAGGGCCTGGAGAGTGGATGGGGCCTATAAAAGTTTCAGTTTCGGCATTGGGCGAATTGAAGGCAATTGATCCGGGAGCCTTTAAGAAATTTTACAAAGAAAAATTGAGCGCCCCCCGGATCATAGATCCAATTATGCTCAGACTACCTGTCAAGAAAGTAGGTATCGGTGATACGTGGAAAAGTCCGGGACGAGTTGTGAATCTTAGGGTTGGCGTTCCCGATATTACTTATGAGGCCACCTATTGTCTTGAGAAATTTAAAGATATTGAAGGCAGACAATGTGCAATAATCTCATCTAAAGCGATAATCAAGCAGGACCTTATTGAAGGAGATTGGAACCACACGCAAAAAGGGGCAGAAAAGAAGGTCATGTTTAAGAATATGGACGAGAATTTTAGCAACAAGCATATCTTCGAAATCGAAACGGGCCAGGTTATCAAGACAAATGGTACAAGGATGGGGACAGCCAAACGTCTCTTTCATTACCGGAAGGGAGAAAGAGAGTGGTGGTGGGAGGAAGATATGAAATCGTCCGTATACTTGGCAAGCGAACTTATTAAAGATAAAACAGAAGTAGGAACAGAAGTAGGGTCGGACCTGCCTAAGTAATTGGGCAATTGGGGTCGGACCTGCGCAATGCGCTGGGATTAAATGAGTAACGTATATTTATGCCCTCTAAGACTCAAAAACACCTATTTTTGGAATATATCCAATTGATATTAAACATGTTACGCAGGTCCGACCCCGATTTTACTCCAGGCAGATATTTCCATCCTTTTTGGGGAGCCAATACTTCCTTAAATAAATGTTTCGTTACCGGGAAGCTGAATAAACAACCCTTTCCAGGAGATTTTTCAGTTTTCTCCTCAATACATGCGATGGCGGAATAGCCACCCGGCGATGCTCAGGGTCACCAGACCGATCACGGCCATGGGCCAGTACTGGGGTATCAGTAATCCCGGTGAAGCCCCTTCCAGAAATACCGATCGCAGGATTACCATAAAGTAGCGCAAGGGGTTGAGCATGGTAAGCCTCTGGACTATCTCGGGCATGTTGGCGATGGGGGTGGCAAAACCCGAAAGGATAATGGAGGGTACGAGAAAAAGAAACGCCCCCAGAAGACCCTGCTGCTGGGTAACCGCGATGGAGGAGATCATCAATCCCACCCCGATGGCGGAGAGGAGAAAGAGGAAAATCCCTACATAGAGGGCCAGGAGACTTCCCCGGAGGGGAATATTAAACCAGAGTACAGCTATCAGGATGATAAAAGTCGCCTCAAAAAATCCTATGATAAATCCCGGTAAGGCTTTCCCCAGCAGAATCTCGGCCGGGCGGAGGGGTGTTACCAGGAGCTGATCAAAGGTTCCGGCTTCCCTTTCCCGCGCGACGGAAAGCGCCGTAACCAGCATGGTAACCACCAGGGTGAGGAGTCCGACGATTCCTGGAACAATGAACCAGCGGCTCTCCAGATTGGGATTGAACCAGTAGCGGACTTTAAGGAGGGCTGGCGGCGGTGGATCGCCCCTTTCGGCGGACCACTCCAGATTGAACCGGTTTACTATATTCCGGACGTAGCCCAGAACCAACATGGCCGTGTTGGAATCGCGGCCGTCGATAATAACCTGGAGTTTGGCGGGCCGCCCCAGCAGGAGGTCGCGGGTGAAATATGGATCCAGATGGAGAGCCAGCAGTACCTTTTTAGCATCGATAAGAGGGGCGATCTGGTTATCGGCGGTCAACCGGGCGGCCAGGTGGAAGGTAGGCGAACCCTCCAGGTTTGATAGGAAATTCCGGGCCGGGGCCCCGGTATCTTCGTTATAGACGGCATAAGAGATATGGTTCAGATCATAGGTGGCGGCGTAGCCGAAAACCAGGAGCTGGATAAGGGGGGGGGCGATGAGCACCACCCGGCTTTGTTTATCTTTCAACAGAGCCAGAAACTCCTTGATCATTAGAGCGATGATTCTCCGAATCATGAAAGTCTCCTAATTCAGTCGTTTTCTAGTCCGACGCCTGACCAAAGCGAAGAAGATGCCCGCGATTGCCAGCAGGGCCAGAGAGTTGACAATGATGATCGACCAGACATTGCCGGCCAGAAAGATCGTCTGGAGTATGGCGACGAAATACCGGGCGGCAATGAGATAGGTGATCAGTTGTATCGGCCCGGGCATGCTCCCGATATCGAAAATAAACCCCGAAAGTATAAAGGCCGGGAGAAAGGTAGTGATGATGGCGACCTGCCCGGCGACAAATTGATTTTTAGCCACGGTGGATATCAGCAGGCCCATTCCCAGGGCGGCGAGGAGAAAAAGGGCTGAAGTTCCGAAAAGCACCCAGAGGGAACCCTGCAGAGGGACCTGAAAAAGCCAGACCGCCATCCCCACGGAAAGGCTCATCCCCCCCATGCCGAGAAGGAAGTAGGGGATAAGTTTTCCCAGCAGAATCTCCTTCACGGAGATAGGGGTGACCATGAGAGCCTCCATGGTTCCCCGCTCCCACTCCCTTGCCACCACCATGGCGGTGAGCATGCCTCCTATCAGAGTCATGATGACGGCTATCAGGCCGGGGACCAGGAAATCCCGGCTCCGGAGTTCCGGGTTGAACCAGACCCGCTGTTCCAGCACAACCGGCATCTTCAGGGGTCTTCCCAGTCCTTCGGCGTATTGACCAAGCCAGTTGGCCCAGGCCCCCTGCAGGTAGCCTTCGATAATTCTTGCTTTGTTGGCATCCACTCCGTTTATAATCACTCCGATGGCAGCCGCGCCCGGGGACAGGACATCCCGGGCGAAATTTTCCCTGAGCCAGACGATGCCATCCACGCGCCCTTTCATCATGGCATCTTCCGCCGACTTGATGTCGGAAAAATTTATGGGACTGAAATAGGGGGATTGGGAGAAGGACGCGGTAAAGCTGACCGCCTGGGGAGATGGAGTTTCCACTACCAGGGCCACGGGAACATGCCGGGCGTCGAGGGAAATGCCGTATCCGAAAAGCAGGAGCAGGATCATGGGCAGGATGAAGGCAATCGCGATGCTTGAAGGGTCCCGGATGATCTGAAGGGATTCCTTGCGCACCATTCCGCGCAGGCGCATGAAACCTCCCCCCCGGCGCGAATCCTGTCCTCCGGAAGTCTTCATCATCCGGCCCGCCTCCGATCATTTCCTTCCCGGTCTTCGATCAATTTAATGAAGACCTCTTCCATGGTGGGATCCGGGTTCTCCGGGGAACGGATGGAGTCCTTCATCTCTTCGGGAGTTCCCTCGGATAGGATCTCTCCCCGGGACATGATCACCAGCCGGTCGCAGTACGCCGCTTCTTCCATAAAGTGGGTGGTGACCAGGATCGTCACGCCCTGCTCGGCGAGACCGTTGATACGGTGCCAGAACTCCCGGCGGGCCAGGGGATCGACTCCGGAAGTGGGTTCATCCAGAAATAGGATTTTCGGAGAGTGCATCAGGGCGGCCGCCAGGGATAAACGCTGCTTATAACCGAGGGGAAGTTCCCCGCTGGTGGTATCTGCGACCGGGGTAAGTTCAAACTCTTCCATGACCGATTTTACCCGGTCGCGCCGGGCCTGCCCGCGAAGCCCGTAGGCGCTGCTGAAGAAAGATAAATTTTCCAGCACCGACAGGCCTACATAAAGGGAAAAGTGCTGGGCCATGTAGCCGATTCGGGCCCGAGCCTTAGCCGCGGAGCGGCGCAGATTCTTTCCGGCAACCTCCAGGCTTCCTCCCGACGGCGGAAGCAGCCCGCAGAGCATGCGGAAGGTAGTGGACTTACCCGCTCCATTAGCACCCAGGAGTCCGAAGACCTCTCCGCGATCAACCTCGAAACTGATATCCTTAACCGCGTAGAAATCACCGAAGCGGCGTGTTAAGTTTCGGACCGTAATGGCCTTCCCAATCTCCTGAACCGGGGCGGAAACACGGTCCCTCGCGGGGGCGACCGGGAGAATCACGGGCTCCTTTTTCAGCATGGCAATGAAGCTGTCCTCAAAACGGGGGGGCACGGAAGTAATCTCAACATCGGCCAGACCGGGTAAGATCGCGGAGGGGGCCGGCGGCTTCGCTTCTACAGTAACCACCCTCACCCCATCCCCAAGAATAATGGCATCCAGGATCCCGGGAGCCCGGCTTAACCGTTCCTGCAGGTTCCGTTTTCTGGTACCGGATGCGGTAACCTGGAAGGAGCGGCCCGTCATCTGCCGGCTGAAAGAGGAAGGACTTCCCTTCCCCAGCAGCTTTCCTTCGTGGATCAGGATAACATCCTGACATCGTTCAGCCTCATCCAGATAGGCGGTGCTGAGGAGGACGGTCATTCCCTCCTGATTCACCAGCTGCTGGATGATGGCCCAGAGTTCCCTCCGGGAAACCGGGTCCACTCCAATGGTGGGCTCGTCCAGCAGCAGAAAACGAGGGGGGTAAACCAGCGTGCAGGCCAAACCCAGCTTCTGTTTCATCCCTCCCGACAGTTTCCCGGCCAACCGGCCGGTAAAAGGTTCCAGGCCGGTCATTCTCATCAGTTCTTCGTACCGCGCCGGGCGCTCCTCCGGACTGAGACCCTGGAGATCAGCGTATAGATTGAGATTTTCCCGCACGGTAAGATCCTCGTAAAGCCCGAAGTGCTGGGGCATATAACCGATGGAGGCCTGGACCGCCAGGGGATCCCGGATAACATCAATTCCCAGAACGTTCAGGTTACCGCTGTCGGGCAGGAGAAGACCGGCGATCAGGCGCATGAGGGTTGTTTTCCCGGCTCCGTCCGGCCCAATCAGGCCGTGGATGGTTCCGGGGAGCTGCTGAAAAGAAATTCCGTCCAGGGCCTTGATAATTCTCTTCCCGGCGCGGAAGGTCAGACTCACATCCTCGACCGTTAAAATGGGTTCCGCCCGAAGAGGATCTGCCGGTTTGGCCATCTTACTTCTCCTTATCGGGAATGACAGCCGAAGAATTCCGCCTCTCCGTCAGGGGGATGGTTACAGTCGCGGGCATTCCCAGGCGAACCTCGTTGCCGGGGTCGCGGAGAAAGATTCTCACCTGATAGACCAACCGGCTTCGCAGATCGAGCGTTTGCACCTCTTTCGGGGTAAACTCCGCGGTCGGGGAGATGAAGCCGACCCAGCCCCGGTAAATCTTATCCGGGAAACTGTCGGTTCTGACTTCGGCTTTCATCCCCGGAGCGATCTTGCCGAGATCCGGCTCCGAAATATAGGCCCGGACCCAGACCGGCTGGGTAAGGGCCAGGGTATATACGGGAGTCTGGGGGGAAACCATATCGCCCACCTCGAGGATTCGATTCCGGACCACGGCCTCGGTCGGGGAATATAGTTTGGTGTCGGCCAGTTCGATTTCCGCCAGAGCCAGGGCGGCTTCATCTGCCTGGAGCTGTGCCCGGGCGGCGGCGATATCTTCCTTTCGGGGACCTATAATCGCCAGATTCAAAGACTCCCGGGCAGCGTCCCGGTTTCCCCGGGCGGATTTGAAGGCCGCCTCGGTATTGTCGGCGTCCTGCTGGGCGATTAAATTTTTACTGACCAGGGTCTGCATCCGCCGGTTGGTTTTTTCCGCGTCCTGTAACTTCGCCTCGGCGGCGGCCAGAAGAGCTCTTTTCTCGGCGATCTCTTCGGGCCGGCTGCCGGCGAGCAGGCGGTCCAGGACCTGACGCTGGGAATTGACCTTGGCCCGGAACTGGGCGGCGGAGGCGTCATAACGGACCGGGTCCAGCTCGGCCACCAGCTCCCCGACTTTTACCGTATCCCCTTCCTCCACCAGCAGGCGCTGAATTCGCCCGGTAGCGTGAAAAGCGAGCAGGACCTCCCGGATATCTACGTTGCCGTAAAGAGTCAGATTGCAGTCATGCCGGCAGCCACCGGTCCGAAAATAATACCAGGTTCCTCCCCCGATAAGGAGGATAAGGATTATCGGGATCAGGATTTTTCTTCTTTTCATCTCGATTCCTTATAAACGTTAAGGTTAAATATCTGAGGCGGGATCAGGGCGGTTCGGCAAGAAAATATCTTCGAGTCAGGCCGGGGGTATCATAGATAATAATCGCTGGTAACGCTCTCTGATATTCAGTCCACCTGCCGGATGTAATAGTATAAACTACCAAACTTCACTCTGCGAGTAAAGTGTTACTAAGGGGATTTGGCACCACTGTCTTACGGTGTGTCCCTGATTCGCCCCCCCGAGAAGTCATTCAGACTACGTTGCAATTACCTTTTTAAACATTTTTAGTATGACTTGTTTTGTTTAATAAGGTTTTAGGGGGAGGCTTTCTCAGCGGCCGGAATAGCTTTCTTGAACAGCGGACAACGGTCTTCAACGATCTCCAACGGTCTTCAACGTCCCTTCTTTTTGACGTCCGCTCTCTTCAACGTTCCTATGCTTCAACTTCTCCCTTCTCCCTTACCCCTTATCCCTGGATTGTTTTGGATTGATTGTTTTGGATTCGCCATAGCAATGCCTTGAAAAATAAGAGGTTACAGAAATTTTAGCCACTATTTTGCCGCTTAAAATGCTGATTTTGAGCCGAAATCATGGTTTTAACGTTATTCCCAATAAGAAAACAGGAAAGAACCGGGACAAATTCATTCCGGGATTTGATAAATTCCCGGAAAAAATGAGGCCAAAGATCACCACCGGGCTTGTCCCGGTGGAATCATGACTGGAAACTAAAACAGAAATCCCCCCCATCCCCCAACTCCTCCCCCCCGCGCTCCGCGCGGGGGGGCGGGGGAGAGTGTTTTGGGTGGGCGCGATGGTAGTTGTCAATCATCGTCCCACCGGGACAAGCCCGGTGGTGACGCATCAAGCGAAAGCAAAATCGACGTGGATTCGCCATAGCCTTTATTCCCAAAATCTGAACTCAATTGTGCCACGTGGCACAATTTCGTGTCAAAAAAGCATAACCAATGGCCAAGCGGCACACCACTAGGAAATCGTCGGAATAGCCGGGATTTCCCGGCATTAAATCGACTCTCTCAGCTCTTCGTTCTGAGGCTGAGATAAGAAACGGAAAAAATGAGGTTAAAGATCACCACCGGGTTCACCCCGGTGGAATCATGACTGGAAACAAAAACAGAAATCCCCCCCATCCCCCAACTCCTCCCCCCCGCGCTCCGCGCGGGGGGGAGGAGGAGAGTGTTTTGGGTGGGCGCGATGGTAGTTGTCAATCATCGTCCCACCGGGACAAGCCCGGTGGTGACGGACATGAGATGCCAAATTGGCATCTCAAAGAATGGGAGAGTGTGTTGGGTGGGCGCGATAGTAGCTGTCAATCATCGTTCCACCGACACAGGGTCGGTGGGGACGAATCAGCATTAGGTCGACTCAGCTCAGCTCTTTGTTCGGCAAACAAACTAAAAATATACAAAAAATCCCGCTTGACAAATGTACCAAATATGGTACTTTTGGTATTGAATGAATATTGGAGATATCAGGCTTAACGTTGTTTTCTTCCAGACAAGATCAGGAAATGAGCCTGTCAGACGATGGCTAAAATCTCTGCCAGCATCTCATAAAAAGGCAATCGGTGAGGACATTAAGACCATCCAATTGGGTTGGCCTCTTGGAATGCCATTAGTGGAGAAAATCCAACCCTATTTGTGGAAAGTCTGCAGCAAGGTGTCTAATGGAATTGCCAGAGTTCTATTTACCGTGGATGGCGAAACTATGATCCTACTTCACGGGTTCATCAAGAAAACAAGAAAAATTCCAATCAAGGAAATCAATACGGCCAAATCCCGACTCAAGCTATATCAGGAGGCAGGTTCATGAAGAAAAACAGATATATCGGAAGTAGTTTTGACGACTTCCTCCAGGAAGAGGGGCTCCTCGCTGAAGCCGAGGCGGTTGCTGTCAAACGTGTCTTAGCGCACCAGATTGAGGAGGAAATGGCCGAGCGCCAGATCTCTAAGAGCGCGTTAGCTAGCATGATGCAGACAAGCCGGTCTTCACTTGACCGCCTTCTCGATCCGAAGAATGCGTCTGTTACACTTCTCACCCTGGAAAGTGTTGCACTTGCACTCGGTAAAAAACTTAAAATTCAATTGGGTTAAAGGCATAATACCATAACCAGTCCCTCCACCCGTTTTCACCCGCCGTGCGGCGGGAAAAACGGGTGAGCTTTCCTATAGGCTGTTTTAAGGAAAAACATATGAATTCGGAAACTATATCCCCAAATAAGAATTATTCTGTATGGGGTTTTACAGGAACTTTGATATGGAGCGTGGTAATTGCACTTGCCTTTGTTATCACTCAGATTTTAGTCCACGTTATATATGTAAGAGTTGAATACGGGAAAGTACCATCGTCCGAATACGCAAATTTAATATCTAAACTCCAATACAACGGGATAGTATTATCAATTAGTACATTCGCGACTTTGGTTATCTGTGGTGCTGTGATACTCGGAGTTATTAAACTAAAACGAAATACGAGTATTAAACATTATCTGGGCTTAAACTCGGTGAGCCTAAAAAAAATCAAGCTCTGGCTATTAGTAGTTATCGGCTTTATATTTGTTTCTGACTTATTCACAATTCTTATTGGCAAACCAATAGTCCCAGAGGTCATGTCTTCTGTTTACGCAGCTACAGAATCGCCATGGCTTCTTTTAGCCGTCATAATTATCGGCGCCCCAATATTGGAGGAACTGATCTTCAGAGGGTTTATAATTCCAGGACTTTCCTCATCTTTTTTAGGACCCATTGGCGCAATACTTATTTCATCGGCAGCTTGGGCCGCAATACATCTTCAGTACGACCTATACGGCATAGTATCAATATTTTTAATTGGGATAATGCTTGGAATAGCACGTGTAAAAAGTAACTCTGTTTTGTTGCCTATTGGTTTACACTCGGTTATAAATATAGTGGCAGCTATAGAAACAGTTATTTATGTTTCATACACGACTACCTAACTAAAAATATAGACGCCGCCACAAGACTGCGCAGCTGATTAAGTACAAGAAGTAGGGTCGGACCTGCGTAACTTGCTAGTAATAAACATATAACGTATATTTTATACCCTCTCACAGCGCTTAGGGGTCCAGTTTTGGGGGTAAAACTGGACCTCTAAGGAATTGACGATAAAAAAACCGGTTAAAACGGGAGTGCAAAAATAAATCAGAGTCACACCCCAAATGCTAAGTTTGACGCATCGGGAGTAGTTTTCAGGAGGAACAGGAAATCCTGATTTGAAAAGTAATGACCGGGAGGAATAATCTAGGTGTCGCAGACTTAGTATTTAGGGTGTGACCCGGATGGTACACTGATGGTATACACAGCTTTGGGTAATTTTATCTAGTTCATCCCACTTAAGAACAGAGGCGATAAATATAATATTCCACCAGGTACGTCCTGCTAAGACATAAAAAGAGAAATTGGGTATAACAAATCGTTATGCGCAGATTAGGCTCCCGATTATTTATTGATGACAACAATGCAAAAACATAGCTCAAATCTTGAAACCTTAGGATGGAATGGATGGTTTGACGAACAAGCGGGGCTTCATTGCGACCTGACGAGCACAGTGGCACGGGTGGTGGCAGTGGATCGTGGTCAGTTGCTGCTCCTTAACGAGATGGGTACCTTTCGTGCGAAGCTTTCAGGTAAATATATGTTCGAGTCAAATGTATCCGCGGAATTCCCATGTGTCGGCGATTGGGTGTGTGTAGAAAAGACACCCGCTGATGAGTTTGGGTTAATACATGGAATTCTAGGACGTAAAACCAGTTTGCGGCGCAAGGAAATAGGAGAGTCTATCGAATATCAGATGATTGCCGCAAATATAGATTTCGTAATTATCGTTCAGGCGTGTCACTACGATTTCAATCTAAAGAGATTGGAGCGTTATTTGATCATGGTGACGGAAGGTGGAGCAACGCCATATGTTCTCCTTACCAAAACTGATTTGGTTACGCCTGAAACGCTGGCTGCCCAGCTTGCTCAGATTAAGGACGCTGGTATTACTGCGCCGGTATTGGCGCTGAGTAATGTCACGCAAGATGGTGTAGACGAGTTGAAAAGCATTTTTTCGTCGGGTAAGACTTATTGCTTTGTTGGCTCATCAGGGGTTGGTAAGAGCACAATTATAAACGGACTTGTGGGCCAAGACCTGCTTGAAACGAAAAGTGTTAGCGGCACAGGCGAGGGAAGGCATGCAACGGTTCGCAGGGAGCTAATAATTCTTGAGAATGGTGCGATGGTCATAGACAACCCAGGTATGCGGGAAGTTGGAATCCTTAGCTCAAATGGTGGAATGGAAGCTAATTTTTCAGATAT
>Ga0222695_1000533_pt1 | contig 20288 bp, 15 predicted proteins | sample AntAcemetage1398_FD_179834 | JGI IMG/M metagenome (GOLD analysis project Ga0222695, IMG submission 179834) | Saline water microbial communities from Ace Lake, Antarctica - #1398 | ecosystem: Environmental > Aquatic > Non-marine Saline and Alkaline > Saline | place: Antarctica: Ace Lake...
CCTGATGTAATCCCTGGTTGTCTTTCTTCCATATCCTTCTGCTCTATATCTTTCTTCCTTGAGCGCTGAGGGTTAGGGCTTCACTGCGTGTCACTCGAACCCTTGAATCCTTGACCCCTTGTACCCTCTGAGATTACACCCGCTTAATTAGAAATAACCCACTTGTTTTAGCTTCTCGCCAGAGGCGAGCAAGAATTGACTACAACTAATCGGGAGATAATCCTAAAATATAAACAATACAACGTATTACTATTCACCTTTGTTTTATATTGAAATGTTAAATACGGCAAAAATACCGCGTATTTTTAATATGCGACTGTTTTGCCGTATATTACTTTTTTTGTAATTTATCTAACATTATGATATTACAATAAATACAATACGATCTCAAGCATGCATAAGCAAAAAGCCCTGTCTTTCATTTTAATGAAAAACAGGGCTTTATTTTTTTATAATCCAATGACGGGTCAACTGATCCTCCTTTTTGAGGTTCAAAAACAGACCAAAAGTAATTTTAAATTTTATATATCAAAGGAAGATACAAGTCAATTTAGTTTCTTATCTTTTCGATGGGTTATCGCAAGCATTCTGTGTTCTCATATGCAAAAAGCTGTACCATAAAACAGCCATCCTGATTTGGCAGATTTATACGCCTCTGGAGGATTACACGGATTATTCTAATCACCTTGAATTGCAATGTGGAAAATGCAGGGTTTAATTATATTCTTTACGTTTTTTATGTTTTCTGCCATAGTCTTTTAATCACATATTTAAAGTTATTCTCGTCTACAGTGCCGCAAAGCGGTATGGTAGAGCTATTTAAGAACTCATAATATTAAGGAGGCAAAACATGTCAGGTCTAAATAAAGTAATGCTGATAGGCAGGCTGGGCAAAGATCCTGAAATTCGTTACACTCCAAACGGTCTTGCAATAGCCAATTTTAGCATAGCAACATCTGAAGAATGGTTTGACAAGACTGCAAATGAAAAAAAGGAACGCACAGAATGGCATAGAATTGTTGTATTTGGAAAGTTAGGTGAACTCTGCGGTGAATACCTTGCAAAGGGAAGACAGGTTTATGTAGAAGGCCGCCTGCAGACAAGGTCATGGGAAAAAGACGGTGTAACAAAATATACAACTGAAATCGTTGCAGCTAACATACAGTTTCTTGGTGGAAAAGATTCGGCTAATAATACTGGATCATACACAAACACGCCTAAAAAGTCAGACACAAACACGCCTGAAAAGTCAGATGCGCCCGGGCCACCGAACCCTGAAGCAGGTGATGATATTCCGTTTTAATTCGCAGATTAAACACAGGATTTTAATATGAAAGAAAAATTTGTAGCTACAATCAGAGCTGGTGACAGTGTAAATGATATTTTTATGCTGTCGGAAAAAATTATTTCTAAAAAACGTGATGGAAACAGTTTTTTAAATGTTACTGTTTCCGATAAAAGCGGAAGCGTAAAAGGAGTAGTCTGGGACAATGTCGATCAGATATCCTCTGATGTAACTGCAGGCGACTTTGTAAATCTTAAGGGAAATGTTTCAGAATATAAGGGGAAGCCGCAACTGATTGTAACAGCTATGACAAGTGTTTCGCCTGACTCGATAAACCCGTCGGACTTTATTCCTGCCACAAATCTTGATATTGATGACATGTTCATACGTTTGCTGAAAATAACAGCCTCTGTTGAACCTGACTATTTAAAGACTTTGCTTGAAGCCTTTTGGAATGATGAAGATTTTGTGCGCAAATTTAAAACAGCTCCTGCAGCAAAAAAAATGCACCATGCGTATATCGGGGGACTGCTTGAGCATACTCTTTCTGTAACAATTTTAACCGACAAAATCAGAAAGCATTACAGCGATTATTATAGAGGAATTGACAGGAATATTCTTATCGCAGGCGCGGTCCTTCACGATATCGGCAAAATATACGAATTTGATTATAAGTTCAGTATTGATTACTCGGTTGAAGGCAGGCTTCTTAATCATATTGCTATTGGTCTCAGGATGGTTGACGAGAAGCTGAGAAAGATTAAAACATTTCCAAAAGAACAGGCTCTCCTTCTGAAACACATGATTGCAAGCCATCATGGAACCAGAGAATTCGGGTCCCTGGAACCGCCTAAAACAATAGAAGCCGTGGTGCTGCACTATGCTGACGATTTAGATGCCAAGGTTAACTGCATCCGGGAATTCATAGCATCCGAAGACCCTGACAGCACATGGACATCATACCACAGATTATTAGAGCGCTATTTTTATATTGGGGGAAATAACTAACCGTTTACAGTTGCCGGTTAACAGTTAACGGTTAAAATGTTTCAATCGTTGAATGGTTCATTACAAAACTGCAAACTGCAAACCGTAAACAGTAAACCGTAAACTGCAAACCGTAACTAATTATGTTTATTACTCTTGAAGGAATAGAAGGTTCGGGAAAAACAACCCAGCTGAAAAACATAGTCGAATTCCTTGAAAAAAAAGGCTATGACTGTGTTGTTACAAGGGAACCCGGCGGCACTGAAATCGGAAAAAAAATTCGGTCAGTCCTGCTTGACCCTGAAAATAAAAACATGGATTCCGCATGTGAGCTTTTCCTGTATTTTGCAGACAGAATGCAGCATATAAAAGAACTGATAAAACCTTCTTTGTCTGAAGGTAAAACAGTAATATGTGACCGTTTTTTCGACGCCACGCTGGTTTATCAGGGCTATGCCCGGGGTCTTGACATAGATATGATAATTAAAATGCATGAAATGGCAGCTAATGGATTAAAACCTGATATTACTGTTTTATTCGATCTTTTGCCTGAAACAGGCCTTTTACGTGCATGGACACAGATTGATGACGGCTCAAGAAGCAGCGGAGAAACCAGATTTGAAGAGGAAAAACTTTCGTTTCACAAAAAAATAAGGGCCGGCTACCTGGAACTTGCTCGTATTGAGCCTGAACGGTTCTGCATAATAGACGCTTCAAAAGATAAAAATCAGGTCAAGCAACAGATAATTGATGTATTGACAACCAGACTTTCTTAATATTTGCGTTTTTTGCGGCTCTGCGGTGAAATATAATTTTTTTTGCCACAAAAAGTACAATATTTATTAACTCAAAAAAGACTATGAACAATTCAATATTAGACACCATAGGCAACACACCTCTTGTTGAAATAAAAAGGCTTAATCCAAACCCCAAAGTCAAAATCCTTGCAAAGCTTGAATATTTTAATCCAGGCGGTTCCATCAAGGACAGGACAGCCCTTTTCATGATTAAAGCCGGTGAAAAATCCGGCGAACTCACCCGGGATAAAACCGTCATAGAAGCAACCAGCGGCAATACGGGCATAGGACTTGCTCTTGTATGTTCTGTAAAAGGATATAAACTTCTACTGACCATGTCTGAATCAGCAAGTATTGAGCGGCAGAAAATTCTAAGGGCCAGAGGCGCAGAAATATCGCTTACTCCAAGCCGTTTTGGCACAGACGGCGCTATAGAAGAGTCATATCGCCTGGCCAGGGAAAACCCGGAAACATATTTTATGACAGACCAGTTTAATAGTGCCGCCAACTGGCAGGCTCATTACTATGGTACGGCAGAAGAAATATGGAAACAGACCGGAGGAAAGGTTGCAATGGTTGTTGCCACAATGGGTACAACCGGAACTGTTATGGGGATTTCAAAAAGGCTTAAAGAAAAGAATCCCGATATATGCATAGTTGGCGTTGAGCCTTATCTCAATCATAAAATTCAGGGGCTGAAAAATATGAAGGAGGCTTATCGCCCTGAAATATTTGATAAGAAACTACTTGATAAAAAAATAAATATCGAGGACGAAGAGGCCTTTGAGATGACAAGACGTCTTGCAAAAGAGGAAGGAATTTTTGCAGGAATGAGCAGTGGCGCGGCAATGGTTGTTGCGGCTAAGGAAGCCGTGAATATGACACAGGGCACTATTGTTGTAGTATTCCCTGATGGAGGGGAAAGATATCTGAGCACATCCCTTTTTGACACACAAAACAAAATTGGACTCAGGGTGTTCAACACCATGAGCAGGACAAAGGAATCTTTTGAACCAATTCATGCAGGAAAGGTTGGAATGTATTCCTGCGGTCCTACCGCGAACGCCAGAATGGGATTTGGTGAATGCAGGCGTGTTGTGTTTGCGGATCTTCTGGGCGGGTATCTTGAATATAGAGGCTATCTGGTAAATCATATCATGAATATTACAGACATGGATGATAAAACCATAAAGGGCTCTGAAAAATCAGGCCTCAGCCTTTCTGAATTTACCGGCAGGCATATAGAATCCTTTATGGAAGATTTAAAGACATTAAATATAAATTCTGCCAATAAATATCCAAGGGTAAGCGAACATCTCGAAGATATGTCTTCCTTAGCTAAAAAGCTTGTTGATAAAGGCTTTGCATATGAAAAACTCCGTTCAATATACTTTGATATTTCCAGGTATTCGGATTACGGCAGGCTGTCCGGCATAGATTTAGACAAAATAAGATTAGGGGCCACTGTAGATCTTGATGAATATGAAAAAGACAACCCCAGAGATTTTACGCTTCTTAAACGATCCAGGCTTTCAGAACTTAAAAGAGGAATTTATGTTAAAACAGAGTGGGGCAATGTCCGTCCCTCGTGGCATCTTCAATGTGCAGCCATATCCATGAAATACCTTGGAGAAAGTTTTGATATTCATACAAGCAGCAGAGAGCTTTTATTCCCTCATCATGAAAATGAGATGGCAATAGCATGGGCTGCAACAGGAAAGCCTCTGGCAAAATACTGGATGCATTGCGACAGGGTGATGGTTGACGGCAAAAAAATAGATGAAATCCGGGCACGCAAAACACTTTCAGATCTGAACGACATGGGCTATAGCGGAAGAGTCATAAGATACTGGCTGATTGCAAGCCATTACAGAAAACCCATAACTTTTTCCACGGACATGCTTGACAGCGCTGAAAATTCTCTGAAAAGACTTGATTCATGTATACATGATCTTTTAGGGATAAAAGATGGAGATCCGTATCCTGAGCTGGATCAGCTTCTATACGACATAAAGCATGGTTTTATAAGCGCCATGGATGATGACTTGAATATTTCAGTTGCAATGGCCTCTATTTTTAAAATTGTAAAACAGATTAACACCCTTGTTCTGAAAAAAATGATTGATCCGCCTGGAGTTTCAAAAATTATTGATGCTTTTAAAAATATAGATTCAGTGCTGAAAATATTAGATTTTAATTCCAGTTCTTATGATTCTGAAATTGAAAGTCTTATCAATCAAAGAAATCAGGCCAGGCTTGAAAAAAACTGGGATCTTGCCGACAAAATTCGTAATCAATTAGCAAAACGTGGCATTATAACAAAAGACAGGAGAGTTATTTAAGAAAAAATGAAACCAATATATTTTCCATTTACATGTATTTCTGATTTATCTGTACAGGTAATATCAGCAATTTTCGGACAAATTATTATATACCGGCCATCAAGCCAGGATCTTTCTGAATCAATGCAAAAAATGGCTCAAAAGGGAATTCTTGACATACAAATACCATTGAAAAATGATGAAAATAAATTCAATGCAATTTTAAAAGATTATAAATCATGGTTAAGTCTGCATATAGGCGATAAAAAGGGTATGATGTCTTTTTTCAAGACACAGGCAGGCAAAATACCGTTTTTTGACGATACTTTTACTGCACAAATCAAGACAGATATAAAAAAGAAAATACAGCAAAAACAGCCTGAAACAAAACCAGATCCTGTTTTAACTGCAAGAATATTTCTGCAAATCGCCCAGCAGTTTGATACTCACAATCTTGAAATAAATCAAAAACTTATAGCAGTTGATGAAATACAGCAAAACCTTATTGAAAATATTAAAGGGAATATTGATGATTTGGCTATCAAAAATGCCAAAAGAAATTTGTCTTTATTCCCTGATCCAGGCACCTATATGACAGCAAAAAGAATAAAAGCATGGTCTCTTCTAATGCAGCACGATAAGCATAATTCCGGGCTGTTTGTTACAGACAGCAGGTCGGCATTTGAGTATTTGATTGATAAAGCATCCATGTCGGAAATTATAGCTGATTTTGATTCAATCTGTTTGCCTGAAAACAATGCTGAAAATACTGACAAATGGCGTAACGACTTTATAGAGCAGCTTGAGACTGCAGCAAAAAATCCTTTTACATCATCAAAGCCGAACCTGGCTGATCCATGTTTTAAAGAAAACAGCAATACAAAGGCTGATGTAACTATTGCAATTGTTCCAGGGGAGACCCCGTATGAGTTTTTTGCCGGATGCTCTGAATATAACCACCTGGAAGTAAAAGCTAATTCTCAGTTTCAAAATACTCTGTTAGGACTTGTTGAAATAAGAAATTAAAAGCCGGGATTTTTTTAATTAAAAAACATCAGAATATCTTGACTCGTAATTTTAATTGATATATGAACTTTTTTTTAGAATTGGAAATAACTGGTAGTTTTACTGCCGTTGGTTTTAAAAAATAATTTTTTTAGAAAGGAGAGATGCAATATGCCTACCCCTGTTGTTGATCAGGACAAATGTGAAGGATGTGAAGAATGCGTAGATGTTTGTCCTATGGAAGTTTTTGAAATGAAAGACGGAAAATCATTTCCTGTGAATGCTGAAGATTGTGAAGGTTGTGAAAGTTGCGTTGAGGTCTGCGAAGCAGGCGCTATCACAGTTACACAATAATAAACAGTAATCATCTTGAATCTGTTTTAGATTCCTTGAGGCCTTTGAAAACAGCTGTTTTCAAAGGCCTCAAACTTTTTACGACCCCATCTATCGTTAAATTCGTGACTTTTTACGAGGGCATCATTTTTGCCAGACCTGCAAATCTCTATATGTTCTTATTTTGCTTTGTGCCACTGTGCCTTTGCCCCTCTGTGCCTGAATAGTTACTGTATTTAAACCTATCTGCGGTCATCCTCCAAAGGCGGACAAGTCTGTGTAAATCTGTGGCTGAATAGTTACTTTTTATTTAATATTTTTATTGTCTCAGCAATTTCACTGCTTGAAACTTTTTGCCGGATTTTTTCCATTTTATTCATTACCTCTGCAAATCGAACTCCTTCTCCGGCGCTGATCCATTCCAGCTGAAGCCTTGAGGTTTTGATGCCTTTTTGCTCCATTTTTTTATGCAGTTTCTGAATCCTCTTTAAAGTCCAGTGGTTTGCATCAATATAGTGGCAGTCACCTATATGACATCCACTTACAAGAACAACTGGCGCTCCCTTGAGAAATGCATACCAGATAAACTTTTTATCCACCCGGCCCGAGCACATGGTTCGTATAATATGTACGCTGGCTGGATATTGAAGACGAGAAACTCCTGCATAATCTGCTCCTGCATAAGAACACCAGTTACAGGCAAACGCCAGGACTTTTTCCTGAGGACGGTCTTCTAATATGGCATCAATCTGAGCTGTAATCTGTTCATCGGTAAAATGGTCGATTATGATTGCCCCGAAAGCACACTCTGCAGCACAGGTGCCGCAGCCTGTGCATGCGGCTGAATTAACCACAGCAGGAGTTTTTTTCTTAACATCAACCGTAATTGCATTATAGGGACACACCTCGGCACATTTACCGCACGATTTGCATTGCTCTGTAAGCACCACGGCTGTAACCGGTTCGGTTGTTATTTCTCCTTTATTCATTAAACCCATGGAACGCGCAGCAGCAGCAGATGCCTGAGTAACACTTTCTTTAATATCCTTGGGGCCTTCGGCACATCCGGCATAAAAAATACCCTTGGTCGCAGCATCTACAGGTCGCAGTTTTGGATGGGCTTCCAGGAAAAAACCATCAGATGTCAACTGAAGTCCCAGCATTTCCCTGATTTTTTGAACGCTTTCGGGTGGCTTAAGCCCAACAGCCAGTACAAGCATATCCAGATCAAATGATTCCAGTTTTTCTGTGGCAGTATTTTCAACAAAAACCCTGAGGCTTTTATTGGGAAGTTCTTCAACTGTTCCGGGCAGACCTCTTAAATAATGTACACCTGATCTGCGACTCCGCCTGTAAAGGTCTTCGAATCCTTTTCCAAATGCCCTGATATCGATATAAAAAACCTTTATATCAATATCAGGATAATGCTCTTTAAGCACAAGAGTACTCTTGATTGTATTCATGCAGCAGACATTGGAACAGTAGCCGCCCCCTTTGCTTAATGAACGGGATCCGACACACTGTATAAAGCCAATGGATTCAGGATGTTTTTTGTCTGTTAATCGGATCAGATTTCCTTTTGAAGGTCCTCCGGCATTTATAAGGCGTTCAAACTCAAGGCTGGTTAATACATTTTTAAACCGTGTATATCCATATTCATCGAGTTCTGTTGGATCATATGGTTTAAGACCGGTAGCCACAATTATTGACCCAACTTTTTCCTTAATTTCCTGGTCGGACATGTGAAAATCAATACAGCCCTTTTCGCAGGCATCTGTACATTTTGCGCAAACAGAAGGATTATGACCAAGGCACTCATTAATATTGAGAACATATGCCGAAGGAACAGCCTGGGGAAATGGACTGAAAATAGCCTTACGTGTTGAAAGACCCGCGTTGAAATCGTCCGGACAAACCACTGGACATGCTTTGGCGCAATCTCCGCAGGCAGTACACTCTTTTTCATCTATATAACGGGCGTGTTTTAATATGTTTACATTAAAATTTCCAACATATCCTTCAACACTAACCACATCGCTCATGGTGTAAAGTTTTATTTTAGGATGCCGACCGGCATCCGTCATCTTTGGCCCGAGAATTCAGATGGAACAGTCCATGGTTGGAAAGGTTTTATCAAGCTGTGCCATGATTCCACCGATTGATGGATTTTTCTCGACAAGAACAACTTCATAACCGTTTTCAGCAAGATCAAGAGACGCCTGTATCCCGGCGATCCCACCGCCTATTACCAGGGTGCGTTTTGTCAGCGGAACCTTTTCTCCGGCAAGAGGGCAAAGTATGCGAACTCTTGATACCGCCATTTTTACCAGAGTTACAGCCTTTTGTGTCGCAGCTTCAGGCTCATTAATATGAACCCAGCTGCAGTGTTCACGCAGATTGGCCATTTCAAGAAGAAAAGGATTAAGCCCTGCTGATTGTATCATCTGGCGGAAGGTGGGTTCATGAATTCTTGGGGAACAGGAAGCTACAACGATGCGATCCAATCCATGTTCCAAAATATCATTTTTGATTTCCTGCTGACCTGGTTCTGAACAGGCATAATCTATATCTTTTGAAACAACAACTCCGTCTATTTCCGATGCTGTCTCAGCCACATAACGGCAGTTTACAGTCCGGGCAATATTCAGACCGCAGTGGCATACATAAACACCAATTCGTACGGTCTGACCCGGGCTTGTTGAAATATTTTCCGCAGCATTTTTTTTCATTGTCATACCTTTTACTTTTTTTTCAGTCTCTCCCCGGTAAAAATAACTTGGCGCTTGAGCCATGATCGATTTTATTTTCGGTAAATAGTCTTTGCTATAAGGCTCGTTAAATCTATCATTTCCATGCACAGCTCATCTCCAAGAAAAGGATCCTTCATTGCACATTTCAGATGAATCTGGCATTTGGGGCAGGCTGTGACAAGAAGATTGCTTCCTGTATCACGAGCCTGTCTCAGACGTTTTGTCTGAAGAGCTTTGCTGAATGAATCACATCCAACCCATGCGTTGTTGCCGCAGCAGATGGAGGATATTCCGCTGTCGCGCATTTCCTGGAAACCGTCTGTCTTAAGATTTTTTATCAACATTCTTGGAAGGTCGGCTCTTTTTTCAAACCTGCTTAAACGACATGGATCCTGAAAAGTCAGTTTTTTATTAACTTTTTTAAATCCAACAGCCCCTTCGTCAATCTTTTTCTCAAGAAAATCATAAAGATGAGTTACCTTGAATTTTAGCTCAAAACCATATTGTGCATAGTCATGTTTCAATGTCCGGTAACACTCCGGACAGGCTGTAATAACTTCTTTAATGTCAAGCGAATGGATCAAATCAACATTTAACCTGGCAAGCTTTAAAAAGTTTTCCAAATCTCCGGACCACAGTAAATCATGGCCGCAGCATCGCTCATTTTCCAGAAGAGCTGGTTTGATATCAAAGAAGTTTAACAGGCGAATACTGTCAACTATAATGTCAGAAGTCTGCACGCCAAGATGGTTTTTAAAAAATGTATCAAAAAAAGGAGCACACCCGCCAAAAAAAAGCACTTTGCTCTTATTATCGATCTGGATATTATCCGGCAGCCATGCCCAGCGATCTGTTTTAAGTTCCGGAAATGTCATGGTCCGCATTAAAGACTGGAAAAAGCCTCCGTGAGCTTCACGGCTGTCCATGCCTGTTTTTTTAAAGAACTGGCGGAGATCTTTGATAAATTCAGGAAAGTTCACAGCAGACGGGCACCTTTCATAACAAAGGCCGCATGTGAGACATGACCACATATCCTCCTTAATATAAGAAGAATCCAAATCGCCTGCCATGATTGAACCAGCCAGAGCCCGTGGTGAAAATTCCTTTCCGCTTAGAGCCAGCGGGCATGTTGAAGAGCATTTGCCGCAATCCTGGCATGCGTAAACATCATGAGAAGAAATTATATCAGCTAAAATCTGTTTATCCGCAATTTCAGGCTTTGTTTTTTCCCGGGGTATCACAGGACTTTTACCAAGCAATTTAATGTCTCTGCAAAAATCTTTAAGAAACTGCAGCAGCAGTTCTGAATCATCCGGCAGGAAAGTGGCAAGGCGCATGCGATTTTTTCCTAAACCCAGTAAGTCCAGAATCTCCCGCGTATCATCCGTGTTTTGACTTGCAGCATCAGTGCCTGTTCCATGACGGCATGTCCCTGGCGCACATCCTGCCAGAGCAACCCCATCTGCTCCCATTTCAAAAGCCTTAAACAAAAGAGATTTACTGACTCTTCCTGTGCAGGGAATGCGAATCATTTTGATTTCCGCAGGGATTGGCGCGCCCTTATCCTGAAGAGTCTGGAATGCAGTATATGGCCCCCAGTTGCAAATCATTAAGATGATTTTAAAATTATTCATAATATTACGATTGCATCAACTTTAGTTAACTTGTAACTTCTAATAATTCCTTCATCGTCCATTCAAGACATGTATTGTTTCTGTATAAACTGTCAGCAGCATTTGTAGGACATACTGAAATACAGTTGCCGCAGCCTTTGCACAGCGCTTCGTCCACGGATGCGTACCAACCGTTAACATCATTTTTGTATAGACTTATGGCATTATAAGGACAAACATTATAACAGAGTCCACAGCCACGGCATAAGTTTTTATCCACAACTATTGTGGAACCTTTTATTTGACTCGGCCCGCGGGTCATAATAGCTGCTGCCCGGGCAGCAGCAGCGGCTCCCTTTTGCCTTTTAGAAACATTAACACCAGAGGGATCAGCAAGGAAAAGTCCTGGAACAGAAGTTGCTCCCGGATAAAAAAACGGCATTTCAGGAACCTTATCCTTTTGCAAAGACGATGTAACAGTAAGACAGTCTAATTCTTCCTGATGTATATGCTGAAAATTCTTTTTTAACTTTTCATCGATTATAACAGTTCCCACATTTACAGTCTGCCGGGAATCGCCTGTATTCAGGGAAACCTTAAAATTTCCAGGCGTGCCGCTGAAACCATTTGCAAAAGATCCTTCAAAATTATGAATGTTCGGATGATCGAGTTTCTTATTAAGCGGTTTTTCCGATGTGTTGAACAAAGAAATCTCAAATCCGGCCTGAGCAAGGGTAAGGGCGCTGCTGACAGCTGATTCAGACTCTCCAATAACAGCGGCTGTAAAATTATAACTTTTTATAGACGCCGGCAAAGGCTTTAATTCTCTTGATCTTTCAATAGACCGATCTATTAATCCGGTAAATCTGCTTAAAGCCAGGGAAGGGTCATTTTTTACGAGCCTCAGGACTTCTCCTCTTAAATCACAGGTTTCCACCATTGAACGGTTTATGCCTGTACCCGTAAACAGCGCATCTTTAAGCCTGCTCCTCTGATCAGTGCATGCACTGCACACAAAATCCAGAGGGCAGCATACACATGATGCAAGAACTACGCGTGTGATGCCTTTTTCTCGAATTGTTTTTATTATATTTGAAGAGCCTTCAGGTATGCATGCAGAGTTAACTGTTTCAGCATGAACGATATCCTGATGTAATTTTAATTCATCAACATATTTACTCATCCCTTCAAGCCATCCAAGAGAATCATTGCATCTGCAGACAAATATTCCAATACGGATATCAGAGGAAAGACCAGGGTCTGTGGAATAAAAAGAAAGCCCCTGTCCCCTGAGCTGTTGAGAGGTTCCACCGAGCAGAGCCATAGCCTGAGCAGCGGCTGCGCAGCCACGCATGATCATGGCATATATATCCGGTTTTGCGCTCTTTGGGCCATAAGCTCTTATTACGTCTTTTCCTTTTATAGGAGTGGCCATTAATGGATCAGCGATAATTATAACGCCGGCGTTTTCATTTATGTCTTCCAGAGCATCTCCATGGTTAATTGCTTTGATTGAGCCGCAGGCATCAATACACTGAAGGCATTCTGAACACACACCGCATTGCAGGCACCGTCCGGCTTCAAAAACAACCTGTGATTCATTGTAACCCGGCAGCACTTCGGAAAAATCGTTCCTGCGGTCATCCAAATGTTTGTGCGGCATTTCAGGTCTTGACGAAAGAGTAATGTCTTCCGGTATTTCCGGGAAATCTTTACTCTGACATCTCAATAGTCTGTTGTTTTCATGCTCTTCACCTGAAATGTGCCTGTGAACCGTTAAGGCAGCCTTTCTTCCTGTTGCCATAGACTGAACCACGGACGAAGGGCCAGACACCGCATCTCCGGCAGCATATACACTGGAAATATTTGTGCAAAAGGATTCATCGGCTTCTATATAGCCATAGTCGGTTATATTGCATCCGCCTTTGTTTTTCTTTCCCTTAAATGCCCCGGCCTGGCCCACTGCGACAAAAACCCTGTCAAATTCCAGTTCAAAAGACTTGCTACCCGGAATAATAACAGGCCAGGGAATTCCCCTTTCATCAGGCTCTCCGGGTTTTGTGGGAATGCAGCGTATTTTCTTCAGCTTGTTGTTTTGTCCTGTAAAAGCTGTAACCTGAAGGCTGTCTTTTATAATAACACCCTCATTCTGCGCGGCGTTTACCTCTTCTTCATCGGCTGGAATTAAATCCATGGGGAACCATGACATGATTGTTACATTGGCTTTGAGACGTATAAGCGTTCTTGCCAGATCAAACGCAGAGTTTCCATCTCCTATTACCGCCACATTTTTTTTCAGTTCATCTATTTCGCCGGAATAGACTTTTTTAAGAAAGGATATACATCCTTCAACACCTTCAAGTGTTTCACCTGGGATGCCTAACATTCGGTCAGACCATGTTCCGGTTGTCAATATAACAGCATCAAAATCTTTTTTAAGAATATCTATATCTTTGTCTAAATCAATTGACCTGGATAATACGAAGTTTACTCCAAGGTTCTCAATGTATGCTATTTCAGTATCAAGAATATCTCTGGGAAGACGGTAAGGGCCAATGCCGTATCTAAGAAGGCCGCCGGCCATTTTTTCTTTTTCAAAAACAGTTACTCTGTAGCCATATCTTGCGAGATCGGCGGCAGCAGCTAAACCGGAAGGCCCGGAACCAACAATAGCAATGGACTCAGGCCTTTTTTGTTTTACTTTTAAATCAAGATCAACAAAAGTCTCAGGCCTTTTTTCTGCCTTTTCTTTATGCAGCAACTCATAGTCTGCCAGAAATCTCTTTATGTCCTTAATTGCGATAGGATCATCAAGATCACCTCTTCTGCAGGCATTTTCGCATGGGTGGGTGCAAATCCGGCCGCAGATGCCGGGCAGTATATTATCTTTTCTGATGAGGTTTAAAGCGTCAAAAAATCTGCCTGCCTTTGTAAGGGCTACATAGCCCTGAACATTAACTCCAAGCGGACAATTTTCCTGGCAAAGAGGCTGACGTCTCTTGTCGATAATCACACGGCCCGGAAGACTGCGCCTGTTGTTAAAACTTATGGCTTTTGCCCCTTCCCTGGTTGAAACAGGGCAGATGTCAACGCAGCGACCGCACAGTATGCACCTGTCTGGATTCACAAAGGTCTGCATCTGATTCATGCGAAGTCGAAAACCCTGTGGACTGTGTTTTATTGAGGTTATTTCAACAGGCAAAACAGTTCTGATATCTGGATTTCTTAAAATTCTTATCAGGCTGGGCCTGTGAGCATGGTTTAAAGGAAGTCCTGATTTCAGCTTATATTTATTATTGGAAAGTTTTTTATCCAGGTCAAAATCGGAATCAACAAGAGTAACTGGTATGCCAAGCTCTCCAAGTTTGCTGGCTGCTGATATTCCGGCAGGTGTAGCGCCTATAACTATAACCTTGCGAAGTCTGTCCTTTAAGTGTTTCATTAAACAGCTCCTGTCCGGCCAGTAGCCTTTCTTTCCCGTTTCTTCAATGCAGCCACGCCATAATCATGGCCTTTTTTAAATGCCCTGGCATTTAAATCCTCGGTTCCCTTTGGAACAGATGCTGTAACACTTTCAAGGGCTGCATCTATGGAAACGGCTTTTGTTACAGCCGTGCAGAAACCGAGCATAATTATATTTGCCATCATTTTTCGTCCCAGTTCTTCGGCCATGCTTGTTGAAGGAATGGAAAAAAAATCGCTTTCAGGCGAATTAACACGCACAAGATCTTTATCAATAAGCAAGACTGTTTTTTCTGTAGCCTGTTCGGCAAATTTTTCATACCCTGCCTGAGACATACATATAAGAATATCAGGATGTATGACATAAGGGTAATATATTATTTTATCAGAGATTATTACCTCGGCGCTACAGGCGCCTCCTCGGGATTCCGGTCCGTAAGACTGCGTAAAAACGCTTTCTTTACGGTCGCCAAGGGCCGCAGATCTTCCAAGGATACGGCCTGCCATGATGATACCCTGGCCTCCGAACCCTGTAATAATGATTTCTTTTTTCTGGTTAACAGTCATGTTTTGATGAACTCGTAAAAAGTAACTAATTTAGGCTCTTCTCCAATTTAGTTGGAGAAAAGGGTCCAAGGATTCAAGGGTTTGTTTTCTAAAAACTTTATCAGCGCTTTTGATGTTCTTTCACTTTCTGCTATATCTTTTTTTATGTAAAGCATCCTGATGTAATCCCTGGTTGTCTTTCTTCCATATCCTTCTGCTATATCTTTCTTCCTTGAGCGCTGAGGGTTAGCGCTTCACTGCGTGTCACTCGAACCCTTGAATCCTTGAGCCCTTGTACCCTCTGAGATTACACCCGCTTAATTAGAAATAACCCACTTGTTTTGGCTTCTCGCCAGAGGCGAGCAAGAATTGACTACAACTAATCGGGAGATGATCCCTAATTTAACTGTAGATGGCTAAGTAAAAAGGTTCATATACTATTTATCCTGTCGGCAGATTTTTTCGTAACTTTCTCCTAATGCCGGACGGTCAACATCAACAAACTTGCCCAGCACAACCCCATTTTTATGGTCAATCTCAAGCTGTGTCGGAACTGCCCCATTTTTTATTATAGTATTTTCCTGATACTTTTTTAATATATCCATTAGTTTTTCTTTATTGCGTCGCCCATAATTAGTAGGGCAGGGCGCAAGGGCTTCTATAAAGGAAAAACCTGTTTTTGCAAGCGATTCTTTTATTGATCCAGTTAAGTCACGTGAGTGAAGTATGGTCCATCTGGCCACATATGTTGCTCCTGAGGCATATGCCAGCAGGGGGAGATTAAAAGGGGTTTCAGGATTTCCATAAGTTGTTGTAGTAGTTTTGGCCATATTGGGGGTAGTAGGCGCAACCTGGCCTCCTGTCATGCCGTAATTAAAATTGTTTACGCAGATAACGGTTATATCAACATTACGCCTGGCTGCATGTATAAAATGATTTCCCCCTATGGCAAAAAGATCTCCGTCACCACTGAATACAATTACCGTAAGATCAGGTCTGGCGAGCTTTAATCCTGTTGCAAAAGGGATAGCTCTTCCGTGTGTTGTATGAAAGGAATCAAGTTTGACATAACCTGCGGCACGACCCGAACAACCGATTCCAGATACCATCACAACTTTTTTAAGATCAATTTTGCTTTGTTTTATTGCCGTTAAACAGGCTGAAAAAACAGTTCCAATGCCGCATCCAGGACACCAGATAGAAGGAATGCGATCTGTTCGCAGTAAATCATCTAATGGATGGCTGGATTTTTTCTGAGCTTTTTTAACGTTTGCTGCCATATTTTAAAAAGCCTCTTCCAGCACTTCAAGGACTCTTTCCGGAGGAATAATTGTTCCTCCGAAATCTCCTACTAAAAATGCAGGAACCTTTCCGCCAACGCACCGCTGAACCTCCTGATGGATTTGACCAAGATTAATTTCCACTGTCACAAAACCTTTTACCCTTTCGGCCAGCTGTTTTATTTTATCCTCTGGGAAAGGCCATACGGTAATCAGACGTAATAATCCTGCCTTGATTCCCCGTTTTCTTGCTTCCTCAACAGCCGCAAGGCTTGTTCTCGAAGATATACCATAGGAAATTATTGCTATTTCCGCATCATCTAAACGATAGCTTTCAGTTTGTATGATGTCATCTAAATTAGTGCGGATTTTTCCTATCAGTCGAGTCATCATCTGTTTATGGGTTGCCACATTGATGATTGGATAGCCCCTTGTATCATGAGTAAGGCCGGTCACATGTATATTGTAACCCTCTCCGGCGGCCGGCATGGGGGCAACCATATCAGGACCCGGTTCATAGAGTTTAAAACTGTCTTTTCTTCCTTTTGGCCGGCGTCGTGATATGTTCTTGATTTTCTTTGGATCAGGAATGATTACCTTTTCACTCATATGCCCGACCATCTCGTCGGTCATTATAAGCACAGGCAAACGATATTTTTCGCTAAGGTTAAAGGCAGTGATTGTCTGATAAAAAATTTCCTGTGGCGAGGAGGGCGCAAGCGCAATAATTTCGTAGTGGCCGTGGGAACCCCATCTTGCCTGCATCATGTCGCCTTGTGCTCCCTGAGTTGGAAGACCGGTGGATGGTCCCACTCGTTGTACATTTACAACAACACAGGGGGTTTCAGTGCAAATCCCAAGTCCGATATTTTCCATCATAAGGCTGAAACCGGGCCCCGAGGTGGCTGTCATGCTCTTTACTCCGCCCCATGAAGCTCCAAGCACAGAAGCCATGGCAGCGATTTCATCCTCCATCTGTATAAAGGTGCCCCCGACTTTTGGAAGCTTGACAGAAAGATGCTCAGCAATTTCAGTTGCCGGTGTTATCGGGTATCCCCCGAAAAAACGGCATCCTGCGGCCAAAGCTCCCTGAGCGCAGGCAATATCACCTGTAATGAAATATTCGCCTTTGTTAATTGCCGGTTTCATAAGGACTCTCAATGGAATATATTGCAAATTCAGGACAGATTATTTCGCAGTAATGACAATTAACGCAGTCTTCAGGTTGTTTTACATATGGGAGATGATAACCTTTTTTGTTGAAGTTTGAGGAGAATTCTAAAACCTGGCGTGGACAAAATTCAACACAATAGCCACATCCTTTGCATCTATCCTCAAGAATGCATACTATGCCTTTAGGTACCTTTATTTCATCTGCGTCAAGTGGAACCCGCCAGAACTTCATATGGACTTTCCCATTAAAAAATAAGATTTAATACCATTAACCACAAAATTCGACATTTAATATAATTATTGGACAGTTTGTCAAGAATAATATTTGTCATGTATTGATAAATTTAAGGACACCGCGTGCTTTTTTTGAGGGTTTTCATGTAAGTCAAAAAATAATGATACTTGCAATTCAATGCATGGTGTTATATTAATTATATCAATATTGATAGGCGGTTATTATAACAATTTTTTCTTAAAAAACCGTTTCTTCGGAGGTGGAATTATCTGTAATGAAAAAAAAATTAGCAGGTTTTGAAGATTTCTTAAAAAATCCGGAAGTGCAAAACGTAAGCAGCGATATCAACCAGGAACTTATCGAAAGAAAAAATTACGCTCCTCCCACATGCGAAGTCTTTTCTCATAAATACACAACTCTGAAGGATAATCCTGATTTTAAATTTTTAATTAACAGGGAAGCAGCGAGACAACTGCCAAGTATTATAAAAAACAAAGTACAAAATATTACCGGCGTTGATTCTCTCGAAGAATCTTTAAAGGAAAAATTCTGCAAACAGCGAAATATTGGAATCGTATTCTCAGGCGGACCTGCTCCCGGAGGGCATAATGTTATTGCAGGACTCTTTGATGCCGCAAAAAAAGCAAACCCGGAAAACAAAATATACGGGTTTATGCTTGGACCGAACGGAATAGTTGAAAATAAAGCTGTTGAGTTGACGCAAGACGTAATCGATTCATATAGAAACCTTGGCGGTTTTACGATGATTAAAACAGGCCGGACAAAAATCGATACAAAAGAAAAAATGTCCCTTGTAATGGAAACATGTAAAAGCCTCGATATTGACAGCCTCGTAATAATTGGAGGCGATGATTCAAACACTAATGCAGCTTTTTTAGCTCAGGAAATGTATAATCATGGAATCCAGGTCATAGGTGTTCCCAAAACAATTGACGGTGATATTCAGGTCAAAGATGTGGATGACAATGTTTTATGTGCAATTTCGTTCGGTTTTCATACTGCTGCAAGGGCTTTTGCCAATGAAATAAGCAACCTGTGCACAGACTGCAGCTCTGACGTAAAATACTGGCATATCTGCAAGGTTATGGGCAGGGTCGCAAGCCATCTGGCTCTTGAAGTCGCTCTGCAGACACATGCCAATATAACACTGATTGGCGAAGAGCTCAGCAGTTACATAGATAAAGCAAAAATTGAAAAAGCAAAAAAAGCAAAAATTATTGATTACAGCGCCTATGGCATGACTCTGAGACACCTTTCCCGCCTGATCTGCGATGGTATCGTAAAAAGAGCCGCTGTTGGAAAAAATTACGGAGTAATTGTAATACCTGAAGGGATCTTAGAATTTATTGATGAAATACAAGTATTTATAATCAAATTAAATGAAATCATCGCTGAATACAACAAAATGCATGATACTGATTTTCACTCTGATTTTCCAAGGCTCAGAGATAAACTTGAGTATCTGCGGAGACTTGCCAGGCGTTCACGTGAAGACAAGTCGTTTACTATATGGAATACACGTGATGATGATCTGTTTGACGATATCCCGGAATTTTTTCAAAAGGGACTCCTTACGGAAAGAGACAGCCATGGTAATTTTCAGTTTTCTCTTGTTGAGACAGATAAGATTGTAATGGAGCTGGTAACAGACTATCTGAATATTTTAAGGGAAAAAGGTATTTATAAAATCGGCATTGAAAAAGAATATTACAAAGGTACTCTAAGCAAAGAAGGTCTTAATCCTGATTTTTTCGGGCCTGTCCTGTTTAGAAACTATAATGACAACACCATGTTTCTGCTTGTTGATGAATCTATAATATCTGTTAAGACTCTTAAAAAAATACTTATAAATAAAGGAGTTATCAAGGAAAACGAAAGTATTCCAGGCCCTGTTGAAAAAATATTCAAAAAATCAGTTCCGAATTTTAAGACTCAGTTGCACTTCTACGGTTATGACGGCAGAGGAAATGATCCAACCAGATTTGACTGTATTTATACGTATAACCTTGGCCTGACTGTTTTCAGCCTTATCGCAAATGGTTCAACCGGCCAGATGGCGGCAATAAAAAATCTTGAGATGGATTTTTCCAGATGGAAGCCTGTTGGAATTCCAATTGCGCCTTTAATGCATCTTGAAGAAAGAAAGGGAAAATTGTCCCTGGTTCTTGAAAAAAGCATAGTTGATATAAATTCTCCGGCGTTTAAGGTTTTAAAGGCATTCGAAGAAAAATGGCTGGCAGCAGAACCAGGCGAGGATCACTATAGAAGGCCGGGCCCTGTCCGTTTTACCGGAAAAAGTGAAGAAGACAGACCAATAACTCTTGTATTGAATGCGATTAATGCTGAAACAACTGGATCATCTCCCGATTAGTTGTAGTCAATTCTTGCTCGCCTCTGGCGAGAAGCTAAAACAAGTGGGTTATTTCTAATTAAGCGGGTGTAATCTCAGAGGGTACAAGGGGTCAAGGATTCAAGGGTTC
>Ga0222695_1000541_pt1 | contig 19964 bp, 11 predicted proteins | sample AntAcemetage1398_FD_179834 | JGI IMG/M metagenome (GOLD analysis project Ga0222695, IMG submission 179834) | Saline water microbial communities from Ace Lake, Antarctica - #1398 | ecosystem: Environmental > Aquatic > Non-marine Saline and Alkaline > Saline | place: Antarctica: Ace Lake...
CTAATTTTTCCGATACTTTTACTCTCAGGTGGTAAAACCTTTTTCAAAATTCCTCGTTTTACTGAATTCGAATATGACATGCCCTTCTCCCACATTTGAGGCGACATCTATATTAGCACATACTGAGCATATAAAAAAGAGGACGCCATAATTATTACCACTAAAAAAAATGATTTTTTCATCTTATAACCTCTTTAAAAACAAATTTAAAACATTGTCTAACCTTCCAATTTAATTCTGAATTTATTCTACGGAGGAGCACGGATTACAAAATCTGTAAACGAAAAGACATGAATGAATGAATGAATGAATGAATGAGCAATATTCATGCCCGAACCTGCCATATTTTTGCCACCACAATGATTTGTTTTTTATATCCTGCATTATGCTATCCTAGATTCGGCTTGTTGTCAAGTTAGATTTTGTTTTTTTACTCTTTATTTTATGATGAGTTTGTATAACATTTAAGTATAAAGGTGCGATGGATAAGAATCCGAGTTCCACTAAAAAATAACTCCCTCGATCCCTCTTTTAAAAAGAGGGCAGTTGATTCCAGTTCCCTCTCTTTGTGAAAGAGAGGGTTAGGGAGAGTTCTTGATTTAATTTTTCCCTTAAAGTATCATCAATTCGTTAGACATTTTGTGTGTAGGATACAATGAAAAAATTAATTTTTATTACCGCGATCTTTTGGTGTTTTTTCATCACAGCATCAGTAACTGGACCTTTTAGAAACTATATTCATAGAGGCTGGAGTTCGGATGAGGGTCTTCCTCAGAATTCCGTTTATTCCATTGCCCAGGATAAAGACGGATTCATCTGGATAGGAACTGCCGAGGGTCTTGTGAAATTTGACGGCTCAACCTTTGAACTATTTGATAAATATACCGATAGCAACTTTACCAGCAATATCGTTCTTGCACTTATTGAGTCTGATGACGGATGTCTATGGATTGGACTTAAATCAGGTGGAGTTATCAGAAAATGCGGCGAAGAATTCGAGCATTTCACCAAAGAAAACGGATTGACTTCAAACACCGTGACAACCATTGTAAAAGATAAGGACAAAATTCTTTTCGGCACTTTCGGAGGAGGAATAACGGTTTACGAAAAAGGGAAATTCAAAGCTTTCTCAAAGAACAGTTTTCTTCCTGATTCTTTTATCTACGATATGGTCATTGATAACAATGATCTTTACGTTGCAACAGATGACGGTCTCTACGCAATAAAAGGCGAAAAAGTCGTCAAATACGCTGAGAACGAGGGACTTCCCGAGCTCAATATCCGTGGACTATTCATGGATTCCAATAATAATCTATGGGTTGGAACGAGTGATTCAGGACTTGCTGTTCTTGAAAAAGGTGCTGATAAATTTAAAGTTTATAACAAAAAAGACGGACTTTCTTCGGAAAGGATCTTTGCAATAGAAGAGGATAATAACGGAAAGATCTGGATTGGCACTATCGGTGGCGGTCTAAATATTTTTGATGGTAGTAATTTTCACAGTTACACAAAAAAAGACGGACTTTCTTCAGATGTTATCAGAACACTTTTCAAGGATCGTGCTGGAAACATGTGGGCCGGAACTTTCGGTGGAGGAATTGATCAGTTCAGAAGCGGTCGTTTCAGCTCTATTACAATGAGAGATGGCCTTAGCGACAATGTGATCTTTGCTTTGCTCGAAGCTGTTAACGGTGATATCTATGCAGGAACTTATGGAAAAGGACTGAACATAATCAGAAAAGACGGCTCCATAAAAGTTCTCAACGCTTCAAACGGACTGTCAGGTGATATTCCTGCAGCCATACATCAGGACAAATCCGGAAATATCTGGATCGGCACATACGGCACATACCTTAACATCATTGATAAAAACGGAAAAATATCATATATCGGACCGGAACAGGGTCTTGAAATGGCTACTGTTACATCATTTTTTGAGTTGGATAACGGAACCATCTACATCGGAGGTTTCGGTCACGCTCTTGCTATTTATAAAGATGGAAAGTTCAAAACATTAAAAAAAGAAAGCATCCTGAAAAACAGAACTGTATGGGCGATTGAACAGGATAAGGACGGCTCGATACTTCTTGCAACAGACGGTGCGGGAATTATTAAGGTCAGAAACAACGAATTTGAGATAATTAATAAAGAAAAAGGACTCAGCGACAACAAAATAACACACATCTACAGAGATAAGGATAACATCCTTTGGGCGTCTTCCTATGACAATGGACTTAATATTATCAGACCTGACGGCAGCATCACTCACATCAGAAAAAGTGACGGACTTTTTGATGACACTATCTATATCTCTATTGAAGACAACAGCGGCAACATTTGGATGAGCTCAAACAGAGGACTTTTTTCTGCAAAAAGATCCGATCTTCTAAATTTCAAACAGGGAAGTGGAAAAAAAGTGGCGGTTAAATCCTATTCGTGGAAAGACGGGATGCCTTCCAATGAATGTAATGGAGGTTTCCAGAAAGCCGCAATTAAAACTAAAGACGGAAAACTCATGTTCCCGACTATAAAAGGTATTGCCATAATGGATTCCGATAATTTACCGGAAGAACCTTTTATGCCGAATCCTGTTATTACAGCAGTTTATATTGATGGCGAAAGACAGGCATTAAAAGACAGCTACGAACTTTCTCCAGAAACTACAAAAATAAAGATAGAGTACACAGCACCTTCTTTTTCTGTTCCTGAAAAAATTCACTTCAGATATAAACTTAAAGGATTTGATTCCGATTGGGTCAACGCAGAAAAACTAAAAAGCACTACTATCATGAATCTGACTCCGGGAACATATTCGTTCAAGGTGGGGGTTTCTGATATCGACGGCAACTGGAACACTGAAACTGCCAGTATTCAGCTTATTAAGGTTCCTGCGCTTCATCAGACCGTCTGGTTTAGAGTTCTTGCACTTCTTATAATTATGATACTCATTTTCATACCGGTAAATATAAAACTTAAGAAGATGCAGATGGCCAACGAGGAACTCAGCGACAGGATAACTGAGACTGAAGAGGAACTTAAACAGGTAAGCGAAGAGCTCGACTCAAAATACGCATCAAGCAGTCTTGGTGAAAGAGACCTTAATAGTTATAAAACTCAGATCGGAGAATTCATGGATCAGGAAAAACCATATCTTGACAATGAACTTTCCATCAGAAAACTAGCGTCAGTGCTTGATATGCAGCCACATCACCTTTCGCAGGTCATCAACAGCTCATTTGATATGAACTTCTATACTTTCGTCAACAACTATAGAATTGAAGAAGTCATAAAACTCATGAAAGAACCTGAAAGAAATCACCACACGATACTTGCCATCGCATATGATTCAGGATTTAAATCAAAATCATCTTTCAACACAATCTTCAAAAAAATGACCGGCAAAACTCCCAGTGAATATCGGGATGAAATCGATTCGTAAATCTTTATAACTCACCCTAGTTCTTTTTAAAAATTCAGATAAGATCAAGAATTTCAATCGGATGTTCAATTAGATAGTCAGCACCATTTTCAACCAGGTCTTCTTTTTTACCAAAACCCCACAGGCACCCTACAGTTTTAACTCCTGCATTTTTTCCTGTGAGAATATCAGCTTTCATATCACCGACAAAGAGTGTTTCCTCTTTTTTGAAACCAAGATGTTCAATAATTTCAAGAAGCCCTGTCGGGTCGGGTTTAAGAGGAGTTTCAGGTCTGTCACCTATCACTTTTTTAAACTTGTGCCCAGCCAGACAAATATTTGCATTGACAATAGCATACTCATGTTCCTTGTTGGTAAATATTGAGATCTTTACACCCATTTTTGCCAATTTGTTAAGCAGTTCATCAACACCATCATAAGGTTTTATAGTTGCAACATCTTCATTATTATATCCCGCAAGAACTTTTGAAAGAACATCTGATATCTTATTTTCATTTATTCCTTCAGGAAGTGCCCTCGTGACACATTTTCTCATTCCATCACCAACAAAATCAAAAAACTCATCAAATTTTCTTTCAGGATAACCTTCGCTTTTTAGAACAGTGTTATTACACTTCACGATCATATCCATCGTGTTAAGCAAAGTGCCGTCCATATCAAAGACAACAGATCTAATATTCAAGATAAACTCCCGGTCTTTGAGATTCTATTTACCGGCAGTTGCGCACATTACAGCTTTTATTGTGTGCATTCTGTTTTCAGCTTCGTCAAAAACCTTTGAATGTTTTGAGCGGAAAACTTCATCCGTAACTTCCATTTCCTTAACACCGAATTTATCCAAGATATCTTTACCGACAACAGTATTTGTATCATGGCAGGAAGGAAGACAATGAAGGAAGATCACATCCTTATTTTCAGTTTTCTTTATCATCTCCATATTAACTCTGTAAGGTGAAAGCTGTTTAATTCTCTCTCCAAAAAGATGTTCCTCACCCATTGAAACCCAAACATCTGCATAGATTACATCAGCGTCTTTTACTGCTGCATCAACATCTTCAAGAAGTTCGATCTTTCCACCTGTTTCTTTGCATATTTCATTCATCTCATCAACCAGCTCATCACTTGGAAAAAGTTCTTTGGGAGCAAGTGCAACAAAATGCATTCCCATTTTTGCAGCACCTATCATCAGGCTGTTACCCATATTGTTTCTTGCATCACCGCAGTAAACAAATTTAACTTTATTCATAGGTTTTGCAACATACTCTTCAACAGTCATAAAATCAGCCAGTATCTGTGTCGGATGATAAAGATCAGTAAGACCATTCCACACAGGAACACCAGCATGCTTTGCAAGATCCACTACCGTTTCCTGCTTAAAACCTCTAAATTCGATACCATCATAAAAACGTCCGAGAACCTTTGCCGTATCTTCTATTGATTCCTTTTTTCCCATCTGGCTGTTTGAAAGAAAAGTTATTTTTGCACCTTCATCAAATGCTGCTACTTCAAATGCACAGCGGGTTCTTGTTGAAGCTTTTTCAAAAAGAAGAACAACATTTTTTCCTTCGAGAAGATCTCCTTTGATCCCGGCTCTTTTTTTTGCCTTAAGATCATGTGAAAGATCAAGCATAAAACGGATTTCTTCAGATGTGAAGTCTTTAAGCGTGAGAAAGCTTCTACCTTTAAGATTAACAGGCATCAATACCTCCATATTCATAGTTAAAAAACAAACCGGTTGATTATAAAATTACCTCTTAAAAAATCAAATTTAATAAACATTTCATCATTTTTTTATTAAAATTCCCTAAAAATTAATATCAAAGTATTATCAGGACCTTACATGAAATTTAGGAGTTTTCTCATCTTTCAGTGACGTTCTTCTTTACAAATTCGTACCTCTTGTGTAAACATTTTCCGTCCATTTCGGCAAAAATGGTCGAACAAAGTGTTCATTTAAAAGCTAAATGTTACGACTGCTTGGTTATACCATATTATTTTTGGAGGAAATTTCTCAATGAAAAGACTATTTTTGGCAATTCTTATTTCTCTCCCGGTTATGCTTTTCGGAGCTATGGGACCGGATGTTTCTCAGGTAAATGGAAAATCTCTCAAATGGGAAGAAGGTGCCTGGGATTATTTTGTAATGTTCAAAACACTTATAAAAAACGACAACAGAACTGTCTGCACTCCATCGGCACTTACAAATTGTAACCTGGGTGATGATCAGAAAGGAAACCCTCAGGCAGATGCTTGTATGGATCCAAATGTCGGAAGCACTTTTGATCTTATTGATTCCCAAATACCTTTTGATGCTCACATTTCCGCAGCCTATCTTATCTGGGTAAGTGCTCTTCCTCCGGATAAAGTTCCAAACGGTGTTACAGATAATGCTGTCACTCTTTCCTTTGTCGGAAATGAGGAAACTACTCTGAGCACTGAGATCATAGCAACTGAGACACCTCGGACATTAGCAGATACAACGGATTTTAGTTTTGGTGCTTACGAAAGTAAAAACACTGTAAACCTTGAATGTGACAGTGATGAAGTCTGTACTTCAAACGAACAGCTTGGTGCTGGTTTTAAATGTATTGACGGTTCGTGTGGAACTCACACAGTTACTTATACATACAGAGCTGATGTTACAGAATTTTTTGATACAATACACTCTATGAATATCGAAGCAGGAGTTCTTAATGACGGCACGGGTCTTCTTGGAAAATACACCGTTTCTGACATGGAATGCACAAACGATCCTTCCTATGTCGCCACAAGTGGAATGGTCGGTGGCTGGGCACTTGCTTTCGTTTACACGTCTGAGCAGATTAGTCCAAAAAAGATATATTTCTATGACGGTTTTGATGCTTATCATTTTGAAGAAGGCGTTATCTCAACTAGCGGATTTGAACTTCCAAATGAAGCCGTTGTAAGATTCACAATGATCGCTGCTGAAGGCGATCCCGGGCTTGCAACTTCATCTAATCCTGATAATCCATTCGGTGGAGCCCCTGCCGCAGAAGCTCTTTCTATTTCAGGAGCACAGAAATTTCCAATAGATGAATGGCTACAGCTTTGGAATGACTGCAATCAGGCAAAGGCAACTGATTCTACCGGACTCGCTTTCAACTATACTGAAGTTTACAATTCAATATCTTCAACTTATGGATGGGAAGATGAATTTCCTTTCTGTGTAGGAGGCAATCCGGGAACGCCTGATGCAAATCTTCTTGAGTATGCAATGGATGTTGACACATTCATTCTCAGTGCTAAAGATGAAGCTTTTGCTCCTCACCTTATAAAAGGAGACCAATTCCTTAATTTTAAGATCGGTGCAAATCAGGACCAGATCTACACGAACCTTATAGTTGTATCAATTGACACTAAATCACCAAAATTTGATATTCCTAAAAACCCTGAGACCCCTGACGGTCGTGAAAAGAATTTCTGCACCTGTTCAACAGTTGACGATTCTATCTGTTCGGACAGACCTTTCTACTTCACTATTAAAGTTGAGAACTGGGGAGAAAATATCGCTGATAAAGTAACTGTTTCAGATGAACTTCCAAGAACCGTAGACTACATTGCAGGTACAACCGAAATACTTAAAACAAAAGATGGTCAGACCGGTCAGTGGGAACCAATAGATGACATCGGCGGCGAATTTCCTTTGAAAAACGGCTATCAGGTAATGGATTCAATGTACTATTGTGACAAGGATACATTCACCTGCCAGGATAAGGCTTTAATCAGATTTAAGGTTAAACCGATAGATTCTATACAGAAAAACGAAACAGTTGATAACACAGCTACTATTACTGATACATCAGGAATCCTCTATTACTCGAACTCTTCAATTCCTCTGAGACTCAAACAGTCAGACTGTCCTCCGGTAACTGAATGTGCCGAGCCACCTAAAGAACTCTGTGGTGGAACAGGCGGACCTGAATGCTACGAGGATGAAGACTGTGGCGATGGAATGGTATGTGATGAAAACGGAAGTTGCGTAAAAGATATGGCCAGCATGACTGAAAATGCTTCTGTAACATTTGCCGAAGGTAAAAACAATCCTGTTTCCGAAAGCTCTTCAATTATCGTTCCCAGTCCTTCTACAGATCTTACTGTTGCTCAATTCACACTTCTGGCTGATGGAAAAGATGACAAACTATTCTCTTTTGATGAGGTTAACCTTTCTGTAGCATCAAGTGACAATGCAACACAACTTAACAACTTCAAACTAATCTATGATGCTGATGGCAACGGAATGGCTGACGAAGGCGAAAAAGTTGTTGCAACTACCACTTCGGTTAAATCAAAAAGCGTAAAACTCACAATTCTTAATGAAGGAGACAGAGCATTCCCTGCCGGTGTTCTCAACTATTTTATTATAACACTAGATGCACAATATCCTGACGAAGCTTCAAGCAATGTTACATTTAATGTGCAGATCGATGGTCCGAATTCTTTTGTCATCACAGACAAGGGAACTCCTAAAGTAGAAGGACCCAAGATCGAATTTGCAGAGTTCAAGTTTGAACCGACAAATGGATTTATAGTCACAAAAGGTGAAAATGACCCTGAAGTTCCTTCAGTAAATGAAATGAATGGTGAGACATCAGTTCTTCAGATAAGAACAAAATCAATGCAGGGAAATGACACACTTACCGCCATTGGAATAAAACCAATGTCCAAATCAGTTAAATTTGGTGAAGGCATCAACGCCGCTTACCTGTATCTTGACAAGAACAACGACGGTAAAAAATCTGAAGGTGATACTAAACTTGCAGAAATGCTGACTTTTGATTCCATCACTTTCTCAAAATTCACTGGACTTTCTCTTAAATATGCAGAAAAGGAAGAAAAAAACCTCCTTATAGTCCTTGACCTCAAACTTAAAGATAGCGAAATGGCTCAGATTCAGATCGGAAACGGAAAAGTTGATCTTGAAGATGAAAGAGAGATCGTTGAGCTTCCTGTTACATCCAAGGAGTTCCTGTACGAATGTCAGGAGGGGGACCTCAGCTGTTCAAATGGAGATGAGGACACTACTGCATGTTCAATAACAACAATTGATTAAAGTGGCGGATCTTAATTTTACATACATAATTTTCGGATATTGACTAATATTATTATCTAAATATAATCTCTTTAGCAGTGTTTTCAAATACTAATTGTGGAGGAATCATGAAAAAGATTTTTATTCTAGTGATGTTTATTGTTCCTTTCAGCCTCTTAGCTGTTCTGGGACCGAACGTTTCACAGGCTAATGGCGAAGAACTAAAATGGGAAGAAGGGGCTTGGGATTATTTTGTAATGTTCAAATCTCTTATAAAACAGGTCACTGGTGCAGCAACAACATCAACATCCAACCCGCAGGCCGACACATGTATCGATCCGAATATCGGCTCCACGTTTACTCTTACATCAAAACATGTCCCACAGGATACAAATATTGACAGAGCCTTTCTTATCTGGATAACAGGACAAAGTCCGGCGAACTACAGCGGTCCTACTGACAACTCAGTCAATCTCACATTCACTAATTCCTCCGATTCCACTGTTACAACTTCAGAAGAGATCACTTCATCTGTATCAGGAACCCTGTTGTCTCCCGGGGATTTTAATTTTGCCGCTGTAAGCGACAACATGGACAGCACCGGAGTATTCACGTACAGAGTTGATGTGACTGATTTTATGAAAAACATTATCGATCAGGGCGCTCTTGCTGGAATTTCTCAGAGCGGAGAAGCACTTTACGGTGATTACAACGTAAAAGGTATGGACTGTAACAATGACCAAGCTTATATTACAACAAGCGGACTTGTTGGTGGCTGGTGGCTTGTTTTCGTATATACTTCGGAACATATCAGCCCAAAAAAAATATATATGTATGACGGAATGGATGCCTACAGATTTCAGGAAGCAACCATTGACGTTAGCGGATTTGAACTTCCCAACGAAGCAGAGGTCAGACTCACAATGCTCGTTGCTGAAGGAGATCCGGGACTTGCAAGTGCAACAAATGAAAGTTTTCAGCCTGCCCCGCCGGAAGCACTTTCAATTAGCGGTCAAACCAATCCAAATTTTGAAATACTCTGGAACGACTGTAACCCGCCGAAATACACACCTTTAAATTATACTGAAGTTTTCAATTCAATATCATCATCATTTGGATGGCAGGATGAATTTCCCACCTGTATCGGAGGCGATCCTAATAATATTGATCAAAACAAGATCGAATATGCTATGGATGCAGACACATTTCTTCTTAAAGCTAAGGAATTCCCTTTCGATTCACACCTGCTGAAAGGCGACACTTCTTTTACTTTGAAGATCGGTGCAAATCAGGACCAGGTATACACGAACATGCTTATCCTCAGTGTTGATACAAAAGCTCCTAAATTTGATATTCCTCCAAATCCCGAAACTCCTGACGGCCGTGAAAAATCATACTGTTCATGTTCAACTGACAGTGATGCAGTATGTTTTGACAGACCTTTCTACTTCCTCCTTAAAATACAGAACTGGGGAGAAAATCTCGCTGACAACGTAACTCTGCAGGACACTCTTCCACCGACAGTTGACTATGTGGAAGGAACAACTGAAATTGCTACAGAGTTCAAAGACGGTCTAGGCACAAACTGGAAAGCTGTGCCAGATATTGACGGGGATTTCCCATTCACTAATGCTCAGGAAATACAAGCAGTTATGGGCTACTGTGACAAAGCCACCCAGACATGTGAAGACACTGTAATGATCAGATTTGTTGTTGAACCTAAAATCGATCTTCCAAAGCATGAAAAAATCATCAACGGCGCTGTTATAAGCGATGTTACAACAATACCTTACTATTCAAACAGCAACATTCCTTTAAGACTTGTAAATGGCGAATGTCCTACAATTGATCAATGTAAACTTCCTCCGAAAATGGAATGCGGCGGAGTTGCAGGTGGATGTGGGTCAGATGATGAATGTGAAGATGGTGAGAAATGTGAAGATGGCGAATGTGTTACCAATGTTGAAGAAGATCTTACCAAAGATGCTGAAGTAAAATATACTGAAGGTGAAAATTCTCCTGATTCATCAGAAACAATTATTATTCCTTCTCCAACCAAAGATATTCTTCTTGGACAATTCTACCTTCTCTCTGAAGGTAACAGCGGCAAATTTTACCAATTTAACAGTCTGTCTTTGAAAGTTACCTCTGATGATGACGTTAAGATCACAAATTTCAGACTTATTTCTGACAGCAACGGCAATGGAATCCTTGAAGAAGGAGAAAAAACAGTTGCTACTGCAGACAATGTCAGTAACGGTGACTACGCGGTTTTCATGATCTCCGGGGCATCAGAAAAATTGGTGCCGGCTGATGTGAAAGCTAACTATATCATTCTTGCGGATGTTGAAACAACTATAACAGATGGTCGCGCAGGACAGTTTACAACTTTGATAGAAAATCCTGAATCATTTAACATTTCTGATGCCGGAAATGCAACCGTAAGTGGACAAAAACTTGAATTTGCCACCTATAAGTTTGAGCCACCCAACGGCTTTGTGTTCACAAGAGGTATGAACGACCCTCAGGTTCCTTCTTACAGCGAAATGAACAAAGAGAACCCATTCCTGCAGATCAGAACAAAATCAATGCAGGGTGGAGACACCATTGAGTCTATAGGAATTAAAACTACGAACGGTTCAGTCAGATTCGGTGATGGAATAGAATCTATTACACTTCTTGTTGACAATGATAACGACGGCAAATTATCACCAACAGACACTGTAATAGAAAAGATGACTGAGTTTGCAAGTGAAACCCTTATAACTTTCAGAAATCTTGAAAACACTCTAACATACTCTGAAGGTCAGGAAAAATTCCTGCTTATTTCCTGTGAATTCAAAATGAAAGAAGAAGAGAAAGCTCAGATCACTATCTACGAAGGAAAAGTAAAACTTAATTCAGACAAAGAGATCGCTGAACTTCCTGTTACATCTAAGGAATTCCTCTACAAATACGATCCTGATGATCCGAACAATAAACCAAAAAAAGACGGCTGTAGTATAACTGTTATCGACTAATATTCAGAACCCAAATTAATAAAATTTTCTAAAAATTATTACTCAGAAATTGCGAAATCTTTCACGTAAAGCTGGAGTGCAATATTTCCACCATACGTGTTGATCTTCGGGAAATAAACGATATCAACATAGTCACCAACTTCCGGGGCTTCCTTGTTATTCAAAAGTCCGAAACCAATTGAATTAAAGGACATGCCTGATTCTTCTATACTGAGTTTCCAGTGGAGATGAGATCTGTTGATTATGCTTTGCTTTAATATTTTGACCCTTCTTGCAAGAAAGTTCGGTTCCTGGTTATTCATTCCAAACGGTTCAAGCTTAGAAAGTGCCACAACAAGATCAGGAGCTAAATCTGCAAGTGGAAGTTCTTCATCAATATCAGTTGACTGAACATAAACTCTTTTTGAAAGTTCCACAGCAGCAAGTCTCTCAAAATCTTTAATAAATGCAGGTATGTTCGAAGCTTTTATCGTTAGTCCTGCGGCATATTTATGACCACCGTACTGAACAAGATAATGACTGAGCTCTTCCAGAATATTGTAAATGTGAAGTTGAGGAATACTTCTTGCGCTTCCCCTGCCCACACCCTCTTCGACTGATATCATGATCGTAGGTTTGTAGTATTTCTCGACAAGTCTTGATGCAACGATCCCAATAACTCCCGGATGCCACTTTGTTGAATCAAGAACAATACTGCTGCTTGTCTTAAAATATTCTTCTGTCTCAACCCGGGTATTAGCCTGGTCAAATATCTCAGCTTCAAGCTGCTGTCTAAACTCATTTGTAAGATTAAGTTCTTCTGCCATCTTAAACGCCTGATCATAATCTGGACATAGTATCAGTTCCAGACCTTTTATTGCATTGCCTATCCTGCCCGCTGCATTGAGTCTGGGAGCCATCTTATAACTTATAACAGATGGAGTGATCTCTTTAAGAGTTTTAATGCCGCAAATATTTGCAAGAGCAAGAAGTCCAGGTCTATTATTCTTCTGCATCTGTAAAAGGCCATGCTTAACAAAGATTCTGTTAGATTCAAGCAGTGGAACCATGTCAGCAACGGTTCCCATAGCTACGATATCAAGATACTCTACAAGATTTGGAAGATCACCTTCATAGAACCCATCTTTTTCAACAAATTTTTTAAGAACCATAAGAAAAGTGAATGCCACACCTACTGCAGCCATATCTTCAAAGGGATACTCACAGTCTTCCTGATGCGGATTTACAATTGCAACAGCTTCCGGAATACTTTCACCGACATGATGATGATCAATGATAATTGTGTTAAGTCCCAGGTTCTTTCCATATTTAACTTCATCCACACTTGTTATGCCGCAATCAACTGTAATAACAAGATTTCCACCGTTTGCTGCAATCTCTTCAAGTGTGTATATATTAAGTCCATATCCATCTTCAAGTCTGTGTGGAATATAATAATCTACCGAAGCTCCAACAAACGAAAGGAACTTATACATTATCAACGTAGACGTTATTCCATCCACATCATAGTCACCGTAAATAACGATCTTTTTACGTCCCTTAATGGCGTCAATTATGATATGTGCCGCCTTTTCAGAATCCTTAAGTAGAAACGGATCAAAAAGACCTTTCAGCTTTGCCTGTAGAAATAAACTTGCGGATTCAAACCCGTCAATACCTCTATTTACAAGAACAGTCGCAACAGTATTTGATATCCCGAGTGTTTTTGTCAGATTTTCAACATTATTTTTATCTGGCTTAAGTATTTGCCATTTACCCTTCATTATGTTGTTTTTTCTTTATTTACATACTTTTCTACAAAAACTGTTACCGGAGAAGCGATAAACACCGATGAGTATGTTCCGACAACAACACCGAACGTCATTGCAAGTGCAAAACCTCCGATAGTTCCACCACCGAACACCAGCAGAGCAATAAGAACAACAAGAGTCGTTATCGATGTCAGTAATGTTCTTGAAATAGTTTCGTTAATACTCGTGTTGATCTTCTCTTCAACATCAGCACCTTTCTTGGGATTTTTCCAGTTCTCTCGTATCCTGTCGTAAACAACAATGGTATCATTCAGTGAGTAACCGACAATGGTTAGAAGAGCCGCAACAATGGTGAGATCAAACTGTATTCCAAAAAGCGACCAGATACCCAGAGTTATAAGAACATCATGAGTAAGAGCTACAACCGCTCCCGGAGCAAAATGGTAGTTAAATCTGAGCGCAATATAGATAAGAATGGCAATAAGAGCATAGAGAACAGCCTGGAAAGCAGAATATCTAAGTCTTTTCCCAACTTTAGGTCCAACAAGTTCAACACGCATCAATTCAGGTGTTTTTCCTGAAGCATCCGCAACAGTGCTGAGAATCTTATTTGTAAGTCCCTGAAGCATAACTCTGTAAATATGTCTTTCTCCGACTTTCTTATATTCGATCTTTCCTGTAGCCGGTATATTGTATTTAGCAAAAAGAGGTGTCAGTTTTTCCTGATCTATCTCCTTGTCAAACCACATTTCGATCCTGTCACCAACCTGAGAATCAAAGTGCTTTCTTGTAAGTTTTGCATCAGTAAAAGTAGCTTTTGTACCGTCAATAAACTTATTGATCGTTACATCATCCACCATTGAAATATTGAGAAATCTGAGAAGGAATTCATTATCTTTTCCTTCGAACTTCTGAATATCAACTTTTCCAAACTTACCGACAACCTTTCTAACTTCATCAGTATTCATACCGTCAATCTTCACCTGGATCTCAGTTCCACCGGCAAAATCGACACCGTAGTTAAGTCCCTTTGTAAGAAAAATTACAACGCTGGCAACCACAAGCACTGTTGAAAGTATACCGAACAGCTTGAACTTTCCTGCAAAGTTTATCATCTTCCTATTATTCATAACACCCGTCTCCTTAATCAATCAGTTTTTCTAAGAGAGAATTTTTTCATTCCGGCCTTTAAGAGATAATGGAAAATAACTCTTGTCACGAAAATAGCCGTAAACATACTTGAAATGATTCCAAGAAGAAGAGTTATTGCAAATCCCTTGATCGGACCACTTCCGAACTCCCATAGAATAAAAGCAGCTATGGCAGTTGTTACGTTAGCGTCAAAAATCGCTGACCATGCCTTATCAAAACCACTTGCCAAGCCTTCGGCAATAGATTTTCCGGTCCTCAGCTCTTCTTTTATTCTCTCAAAAACTATTACGTTAGCATCAACAGCCATACCTATAGTAAGAACGATACCCGCTATACCGGGGAATGTAAGTGTAGCTCCGAACATAGCCATTCCAGCCATAATAAATACGATGTTAAGAAGCAGAGCAATATCTGCAACAATACCAGCAATACCATAGTAGAGTATCATGAAAATTATAACTGCCAGAAAACCAATGAAAATTGACATCTTACCTTTCTGAATTGAATCATGTCCTAGACTTGGCCCAACTGTACGGTTTTCCTCAAATGTTACAGGCGCTGGAAGTGAACCGGCCCTAAGTACAAGGGCAAGGTCTTTGGCCTCGCGGAATATTGTGTTGTAATCACCCATTGAGTTGAGTGTGATCATAGCGCTTCCGCCTGAGATCTTAGACTGGATCACAGGGGCACTGTTGACTCTGTTATCAAGTACTATAGCCATACGTCTTTTAATAAACTTTCCTGTAACATCAGCAAAAAGTCTTGCTCCATTTTTGTCGAAAGTCATACTGACATAAGGTTTGTTTTTCTGCTGATCGATGGACACTCTAGCATCTGTAAGCATATCACCAGTTACATAAGCCTGTTTATAAAGAAGGTACGACCTATATTCACTTGTGCCGTCAGCATTTTTATTTTCTTCAAGCAGAAACTCTGTTCCTTCCGGAGCCTTGTCACTCAGAAAGTTTACAAGAGCTACCCTGTCACTACCTATGGCATATTTATAGCTAAGTGCAGAACCATCAGTATTAGTTCCACCGCCCTGCACAAGAGAGACCTCCGCAGGAACTTCACCGGTATATTCACCAAGGGGATCCATGTCTTCTGCCGCAATCTTGAACTCAAGCTGTGCAGTCTGACCAATAATGCTCCTAGCCCTTTCAACATCCTTGTAACCGGGAAGCTGAATAAGTATTGAGTTATCACCCTGTCTTGCAACAATAGGTTCTTTCAATCCCAGCTCATCTATTCTTGAACGCAATGTTTCAATGGCCTGTTCAACAGAACCTTCTTTGATACTTTTAATCGTATCGTCTCTCATTTTCAGAGTGACCTTATCGCCATCAACTGAGTCCTTTCTAAAATCTCTATAATAATCAACAACGTTATCTCTGAACTTTTCAGTATTCGCATTCGGCGCAAGTTCAATAACAATAGCATTGTTATCGGTATCAACTGCAACTTTTGTATATGCAATAGATTCGTCATCAAGCTTCATCCGTATCTCATCTGTTCTACGGTCAACTCTGTCCTGCACAGCCTTTTCAGTATCTACGCTGAGAACAAAGTGAATTCCACCTTTAAGGTCAAGGCCGAGGTTAATGCCTTCGTTTATCTTGCTGGTCCATTCGTATTTCTCACGGTCAACAAGAGAAGGTATCAACATTACGACAGCAATGATCAAAAGCACAAAAACAAAAATCGCTCTTGCCATCCAGTTCTTTTCCATGGTCTACAGTCTCCCTAAGCTATATTTCAGTTAATTTTCCATTTTTCCTTCAACTTCACCCTGCTCTTTTGAAGTAATGACGTTTTTCTGTATGGTGATAACAACTTTAGGTGCCACCTCCAACTTTATGGACGTCTCTTTAATTTCGCTTATGCGTCCTTTAATTCCGCAGTTCATGACAATATTGTCACCCTTCTGCAGACGATTTATCATTTCTACATGTTTTTTCTGCTGTTTTTTCTGCGGAAGAATCACAAGAAAATAAAAAATACCAAAAATGAGAATAAAGGGAAGGAGCATATTCAAAATTCCGCCAACTCCACCAGCTTCCTGAGCAGCTTGACTGGTGACCGCTTCTCCTAGCAATTTCAAGATGTTAGCACTCAAATCAGCCTCCGTTAAACGTGGTTAATCAAATAAAGCGAGGAAACATAACACAAAACCTATTATTAAGCAAGATTTAAGTAAGTATTAATCTGCGCCTGATCATGTGTTGCTCCTGATAAAAATCACTGGCAATATGATCATGTTTTTCAATGTCAAAACATCAATTTTACGTCCCATTTCACTCAGAAACATCTAAAACGTTCAACATCAAAGAACAAAAAAACATAACCCTTCGATTTAACTAAAATAAAAATCGAGTTCCACTTTTAAGATAAGTTGTATTCTATTTAACGCTATGATAAAATGCCTTGTGTTAAAAAGCATAAACGTCCTTTGGGAGCTGAAAATGAGTACAATTGGAACTGCAAATGTAAAAGACCGTATCCTTGAAGCTGAGTTCCTTTCCCAAACAGCACAGTATCTTCTTGAAATGGAATGTAGTGATGATATCTTCACCTATGTCTGCGAGACAGTAAATTCACTTGTCGAAAATGCAGCGGTTCTTGTAAGTTCCTTTAACCAGACAAACCTCAGATTTAGACTTGAAGCCATTACGGGAATTGATGAACATAGTGAAAAAGTGATGGAACTGTTACAGGGCAACCCTCTGGGCTTAAATGCCTTTCTTGAAGAAGAAGAAACTGCAGACCTCAAAAAACAGAAACTAGTCTTGTCCAGTCTTGATTTTAAAACTCATTTAAGAGGAGCAATGGATGATTCTGTCCGACAGATGATAGAAAAACTTTTTGGGGTGTCCGACATCTATGTCATGGGTTTTTCCAGAAAATCACAGATCTTCGGCGATGTAATGATCGTTTTTAAAAAAAACGGTGCAATAAAAAACAAAAAGTTAATAGAGGCATTCATTAAACAGGCTTCTGTCGCCCTTGAAAGAAGAAGATACAACCTTTCTCTTATTGACAGCAGAAAAAAAATTGCTGAAGAAAAGGAGAAACTTGTAACCACTTTCAGGAGCATCGCTGATGGTGTTATCACAACAGGTTTTGATGGAAAGATCCAGATAATGAGCAGTGCCGCAGAAAGAATTACCGGTTGGACTCAGCAGGAAGCTGAGGGGAAATATTTCTGTCAGGTACTCCATGTTTTAGGAAAAGGTCATTCAAAAGAAAAAAGAGACCTGCTTAAATCCAGCCTTCCTGAGGCCTGCTCTGCAGAAGTATTTGATAACATCTATCTTGTAAATAAGTCAGGAGAAGAAGTTCCTGTAGCCTACACAACATCCCCTATTATCAACAAGGACAATGAAACCTCCGGGGTTGTGTTCATCTTCAGGGATATATCCAAAAATCTTAAACTTCTCAAGACCATCCAGAGAACTCAGAAGCTTGATGCTCTAGCTCGTCTTACAAGCGGTATCGCGCATGATTTCAACAATATTCTCGGCGGACTTTACGGCAACATCGAACTCGCTAAGAAAAACTGCAGTTTAGACTGTTCTGCGTTGGGGTACATTGATAAAGCAATTTCTTCTTTTTATCGTGCGAGAGCACTCACTCAGCAACTGCTTACATTTTCCAAGGAAGGAACTCCAATACTAAAAAGAGATTCTATTGCTGACACCGTTGAGAACTGCACATCATTTGCTCTTTCCGGATCAAACGTTTGTTCAGATTTTCAGATAGAGAAAAAACTCTGGCATTGTGATTTTGACGAAAATCTACTTTCGCAGGTTTTTGACAATATAGTTGTAAATGCAAAGCAGTCAATGCCAAATGGCGGTAAAATCGTTGTTTCGATAAATAATAAGAAACTGGTTAACGGTCAGGTAGCAGATCTGGAATCAGGAAGATACGTCTGCGTGGAGTTTATTGATTCAGGATCAGGTATCCCACAAGAAGTCCTCAAAAATATTTTTGATCCGTTTTTCACCACAAAGAAAAAAGGTAACGGACTCGGGCTTAGCATCTGCCATTCGATTGTCAGAAAACATAACGGAGCAATCGAAGTAGAGTCAGATAACAAAAAAGGAACTCTTTTTAAGATCTACCTTCCTGCAAAAAAGCCTATAAAACAGAAAACTCTAAAAAACAGGAAAACCGCTGAACATCAAGGATGCGGAACCATTCTTCTAATTGATGATGACAAAACAATACTGGAAGTAACAGGAGGTATGCTAACCACAATGGGATACCGGACAATTAAAACAGTTGACGGAGAAAGCGCAATAAAATGTCTGTCGGATATGAAGGAAAAAGGAAAAACCTGCGAAGCTATAATTTCAGATCTCACTATTCCTGGAGGAATGGGCGGCAGAGAGTCCGTAAAGCGGATACATCAGATTTTCCCCGATGTTCCTGTTATTGTTTCGTCGGGCTATAGTGATGATCCAGTAATGCAGACACCATCAGAATACGGTTTTGTCTGTAGCATTAAAAAACCCTATATGACAAACAGTCTTTCAAAAGCACTTGAAACATGTATATCAATTAATAGTAAGAAATCCTAGTCGTCAACCCTTTCAGCTTCGATGACTTTTTCGTCATCAAACTCACTTTTCCTTTGACTTCCGCCCATTGAATGGGAACTGAAATTTACACTTCCATTTTTAACCTTTCTAGCAAAATATGAAAGTAAAAACAGAGAAATGGCATCTCTTGAACCTGGCATAATCATTAGAAACCCAAAAATATCTGTAATAAATCCAGGTGTTAGCAACAACGCTCCTCCAACAAAGACAAGAACGGCATTAACCATTTCCTTGCCCGGAGCCTTTCCCCGGGCAACCGATGTATTTAAATTACTGATAACAGAAAGTCCCTGAATTCTAGCCATCCACGCACCGACAACACCTGTGAAAAGAATAATTCCTATAGTTGGAAAAAAACCAATAATACTTCCAACTCTCATCAACAGCCAGAGTTCAATGACAGGAACTAATGTAAAAAGAATAAATAACTTAAAAAACATGACAACCTCCAGTAGTTCCCACTTATATTTAAGCACGGATCACAGGAAATCAAGACTTGACAACAGTTCCATTTTTCTTCTATCATGGAAAGCTATGAGAAAATATATATTTATTTCAATACTCCTATTAACAAGTTACATTAATGCCAATTCTATTTTCATTGAGTTTTCTTCAGACAAAAAAGTCTGGAAAAAAGAACCATCCGTCTCAATCACAAAAAATGAACCTATTTATTTGAGAGCAAGTGGGGTTAAGGGGAAAACCATTAAGTGGTATAGAATTATTCCAAACACATCTAAAACTTATAAGAATGCCAACCATCCTTGGGAAAAGAATCCATATAAATGGGTAGGATTTGCAGACATAAAATATACAAAAATTATAATGTCCCCCTGTTCTTGACAACAAAAATAAATAAAATGTGTTAAGAGACAGGAGGAGGAAAAAGAAATGAAGTACAAGAAACACAGTAATGAATTTAAGGCAGCGGTTGCTCTTGCGGCGATT
>Ga0222695_1000544_pt1 | contig 19825 bp, 16 predicted proteins | sample AntAcemetage1398_FD_179834 | JGI IMG/M metagenome (GOLD analysis project Ga0222695, IMG submission 179834) | Saline water microbial communities from Ace Lake, Antarctica - #1398 | ecosystem: Environmental > Aquatic > Non-marine Saline and Alkaline > Saline | place: Antarctica: Ace Lake...
TAGCAGGCAGTTTGAGTGGCAGGCAAAAGATCTGACAGACGATCAATAAAATTATCTCTGTCTTTATCGTCTCTGAATATTTTGCGACGCTCAATTCCTCGGATGATAATGTGATGTAAAATTCCGGGTGCGTCAAGTCGGGCTAATCTCGGCATGTGAATTTATTAATAATAATGTAATGACATGTCAAGTTATTTACTTATTTATGGACGTCCCGCAGGTGTCCCCTTTAATGGGTGACCTTTTTTTGTGGTTTTACTCCCATTCACCAATCAGGATGAAAGGTGCCCAGAAGAATGGATGGGAGGCACCGGTTTGAATCTTCTTGTCCCGTCCGGCGATCTTAACGCCGCGGCTGAGATCAGCGGCGGCAAGGCTTTGGTTTTTCAATTCCTGCTTGGCCAGCCTGAGGGCCTCTTCCTTGGACTTTCCGAGCTTGAGATGCGAGTAAAAGCGTTTCATCAGGACGGCCGTTGAATTCGACTCCACGCTCCAGAGACTTACGATGACGGACTTGGCCCCTGCAAGCATGAAGGCGCGGCTTAAGCCCACGATACCCTCTCCGGCGATCTCTTTTCCCAGGGCCGTCTTGCAGGCCGATAGGACAACGGCATCGGCGTTTAGCTTGAGTTCCAAAATCTCGCTCATCTTGAGGAAGCCATCCTCAGGATTACGATTCCCCGGCTGGCTTAAAACCAGTGCCGGTTCCAGGATATAAGGAATGTCGCCGCTTAAAAGACCGTGAGTGGCAAAATGGATAAACCGGTAAATACCGAGATCGGACTTTAAAAGTTCGCTTTTGGAGGCGTCCATATCGAGCTTGATGTTGCGGTTATTGGCTTGGTATCCGAAGAGCGCGCCAATTTTCAGGACCTCGTCGCGGGTTTCGGGCAGGCGGGGCAACGAGAAGCCGTTACGAACCAGAGTGCTGCGCAAATTGAAACCGGGCGCCGGATCCGCTGATGCCAGGACGATGTTGTCGGACCTTCTTCGGCTGTAACGCACATCCGAATCCTCATAGACCGGATCGCCGAGTGCAAACAGGGGCAAGGATAGTTTGGGATTCTCTTTGAACCGCCGCATGGTCGCCATGATCGAGGCAGAGGGGTAATAGCTGATCTTGTATTTTTCTCCCAGGTATTGAGTCGTATTTTTTGTTCTACCGGCCGTTAATGCCTCGAAGGGAAGCATATTCAGAACGCCGTCGGGGGTAATGATGATATTTTTGTCTGGGTCTATCCGGCGGAGCGCTTCTTCCACCAAGAGCCTGGCCAGGGAAAGCCCCTTTTCGGGGTTGTAGGCATTCAGTCGGTTCGGATTTTCAAGCTCGCTCCGGAATTCCCCGACTTTTCGTATAAGTTCCTCCCGAGTCACGGCGATTTCAATGATCGACGGTTTCTTGCCTTTTTCGATGATCCAGAGAAAGGTTTTTCGGGGATTGACCTTGTAAGCAAGGAGCACCTCGTTGGCGCGCAGCGGAATATTCCCGGCCATAACCGGCTCCGGATAGCGGATGGAGGCATAATCCGGATAATCTTTCCTCAACCTGGCGATCAGCTCATCGAGTTCGCGTTTTGATCTTTTCAGGATCTCTCGCTGTGTTTCCGACTGGCCTATGCCGGAGGTCTGGATCGAGTTAAGGGTGCTGAGCAATCGCTGTTCCTGTTCGGCCAGATTGCGGGGAATCCGGTCGGCGAGGTCGACGGTTCTGGCTTTGTAGAGCAGCTCGAGAAAGGATCTGGCCTTGGTGCTTTCGGCGTAGAAGAAAGCCACTTCCACGGGGGTGAGACTTGCTTTGGCAAATCGCGCATCAAGGTGAACTTCATCCGGCGTCCTATCGGCTGCCGTTAGCAGGATGTCGATGGCATGTTCATATGCAGAGATCTTATTGGCCAGAAACAAGGATCGAAACTCCGTCGAACTCAGACTTCCTCTCAAATCCTCGATGAACTTGATGGCGGTGTCGTAGTAAAGTAGCGCCTGAGCATTGCGGCCCTGCTCTTCATTCAAAAGCCCCAGACCATAATTGGCATACATCTGTTTTTCGGGGTATTCAAGGTCCATGACGGCCAGAAGTCCCAGTCCTTCCTTAAAGGACATGGCGGCTTCGCTGTATTTTTTTAAAGAAACCTGACAAAAGCCGATGTTGTTTAGAATGTCCACGATATCCGACGTGTTGTAACTTTTCCGGGCAAGATCGAGGGCGTGCTGATAATGGGTGATCGCCTCCCGGTAACGGCCGAGGGCGAAAAGGGTCGTGCCCAGAGAGGAATAGACCGATTGTTTGAGCTTGTCGTCTTTGTATCTGTCGATGTTGGAAAGAGTCCGGGTGAAGATATCCAGCGCCTGGGATAAAAGGCCCTGCTGTGCGAGCGTCTCACCCATACTGAGTGTAATGAGCGTATGTTCGCCCTTTGGGGAATCACGATTGTCCTGCTGGGCCGCCGCCAGAATTTCTGCGGCCTTATCCGTATCCCCGATTTTCTTGTAGCAATCTGCCAGTCCGACAGTCGTCAGGATGTACCCCTCGTGGTATCGGCTGCTTTTGGCGGCGGATAACGATTGATTAAAATACGACAGTGCCTTGTCATATTCGTTTCGATCAAGATAGGCCCTGCCCATATAGCGGCAAAGATCGGATGTTTCCCCCCCGTTGCCGGCGTAAAACGTCAGAGCCTCGCGCATGGAGGACAGAAACTTGTCGAAGGAACCTTCACGAAGGTACTCCAAACCTTCCTGAGTGAGTATATCTCCCTTGCTCTTGGTGGCATACAGTAATAACGGGTGGTAGTTTGCAAGTCCTTCGGACCGGGTTAACCCTCTCTGGGATGCGCAACCGCTGGCGCAAAGTACCAGAACAATTACCAGCAATCGTTTCAACCGCATGGTGTACCTCTTAAATCAATAAAATTCATCAAGCTTTCGGGAAAATTCCTTCAAGAGGTTGTCTATGGCCTCGTTCACCGCGTAGTGCGCCATGTCATAGTTTGTTTCCATGACGATTTGATAGAGCATGTTTCTACTCCCCTTCCGCTTGATGCTGAAACTACGCAACAGCCGTCCGTCCCCGGAGAAAATTTCCGTTTCAAGCTCCACGGTCGCGGTATGAGAACTTATCCCTGTAAAGGGGGGCGAATACCTGAAGGATTTAATCCGGGGAACAAAATAAATGTCGACATCGCTGATTTCACCTGCATCGTGAGCAACAGCGACGTTTCCGAATCTGCTGGAGACAATACCGTAAAGGGCTTGAGCCAAATTCTTGCCGATCTCTATTTCTCCCTTCACGTTCGCCAGCAGGAAGATCTGTGTGCCCGTCTCGAAAATATATTTGTAACCGGTAAACTTCTCGTCGAGAAGGAGTCCCGCTTTCAGGGAACTTCTCTTAGTGTTATCGGTCGAAAATTTCGGCTCAACCGAAATTTTTCGCATATTCATAGTGCCACACCCGGCAAGAAACAACGCGATGAGGCATAACAGAAGAACAGTTTTTTTCATGAGAACCCTTTTTATCATTATTGAGTCGAGTAGACCGGTTTGCCCCGATGCTAACGGTTGAGATTTGTTCTCTCTGTTTACCTGCTGGTTTCCGCCTGTGCAAGCATTTTCCAAAAAATCCTATTTCGACGGTACGAAGTATAGGGAAAGATATGTTATAAATCATTCAATAAATTACCGCATGTTCTACCTTGTACCCCTAAAATCCTCAAATTACAAAGCAATTTTGAGCCTCAACGTAATCGTCCCACAGGTACTTATGGTAGTATTGCCAGAGGATATAATTACCAGAATTTCCCCGGTAGTTTTGGAATCTTAATAGGAAACCTCGATGGCTTTTTTTCTTTTTTCTCCACCTGCTTTTCTACTTTTGTAGTCTGCGGCATGGCTGGCACACCAAGAGAGAATTTCTTATACCCTGCTGGAATCTCAAAAAGGGTATCCGGTTGTTTGTCGGTTTTTATATTTTTGGGAGTATTTAAGGGACATTCCTCAGTTTATAAGTTTGTATCGTCAAAAATAGAATAGCTAAATCCTTTTTTAGCTCATAGTTTAAGATCCATGCCTGTAAAACAAAAAAGCCCCATCCTTCATATGGCTGAAGAAATGGGGCTTTTTTTTTCTTGTAATACTATTACTGGTCACGTGATCCTCCTGTTTGAGGTTCAAAAACAGACCTAAATTAATCTTTGGGAATATATATTAAATGAATATACAAGTCAATTTGTTATCTTTTCGATAAGTTATCAATATTTCTTCTGATTTGTTATCTTTATTCTTAAACTTCTATACCCGCTTGAATCTTGACTAATCAACAGCAAGGGTCAAACGTAGACTTGCCCCATTCCTTCAAGGCCAACAGCACAAAAAAAACAACGAAGGTATGAGAAACTTATAATCTGAAGGATGTCCCATAAGATGTCCCTTAAGCTCCCCTTTGATAATGCAGGGGATCAGGGAAATCCGCAAATTGCTCGATAGAATCATGAAGTCCCGAATCGTCTAAATGCCATCCGCTCGGTACTTTTTTCGGTACTTTTTTCTTGACAGACCAGGAAATCTTATTTATTACTGATTCTACATCGACACAGCATCAAAGATCATTACCAAACTCGAATCTCAGAGAGATGGAGGCGCCATGAAAGAAAAAAAGAAAGATCGGAAGGAACAAAAAAAGACCTATAAAAAACCTTTATTGTCGAAGCATACGAAGCTGACCGATATAACAGCCACGTATTCGGGTCCCGTTTAACGGAGTTCAGCTGCGAAGTGACGATAAAAACCAATCCCTGTTTTTTTGCAAGCTTATAGAACAACATCAGTATGCCAAGGGTGAAAGAACACTGACGAGTACGGGCGGAGAGTGTTATGAAAAAAGAGAAGCCTGCTGAAGTGAGAAAAATCAAGAAAGACTATGAGAAGCCCCGGCTCACAAGATACCAGAAACTCACGTCGGTAATCTCCGGCTATGCAAGTGCTCCGCTTGGTTGCACACGGTTCTGATTACTTTCAGTATAACCGTGAAAAACAGAATTTTAAGTTGAAACAAGTAACGGGATTCGGTTCTCAGATGTGGCAGGTCGGCAAATCGGCCCTGAATCAAAACGATAAGTACCCACCCCATAAAAAGATGATCTGATTATCTTCTTCATGAAACTGTTCAGCGGAAAGATTTATCAAAGTAGCTCCCAGATCATCTTGTAAACATCCAGAACATCCCTCCCATAGTGAAGTTCAAAACAATCCATAGTTTCTACCATTTCGCAGAGCACGTGAAACTGCCGAACCGCCACGTCGGGATCCATGACGAAAAGACTGTGGGGCAGCAATCTGGAAACTGCCTCGATCTTCGGCAAGCGTTCGAGCTGGCTTTTTTTTTCATCCACAATCTTCGGAAATAGAAGGACACGAGGCACGGTGCTATCCACGGTAATCCCAGGGTATACCCCCTCCACAAAAAACTTTTTCTTTTTCAAGCCCACTGTAAAGGAGGTATCATCGAGTGCGTGGAGTTCCGGGAACAGGGAAATCGTCTTGTCGGTTACGTCGATCTCCTCGGGAAAAGAAAGGATCTCGAATCCCCCGTCCATCCTTCGGAGAAAAGGCCGGTCGTCGCTCAGGTACTTGAAGCCGCCCCTCAGCAGGGAAAGACACAGGGTCGTTTTCCCTCCTCCCGAGAGGGCTGGAATAAGAACCCCTTTTCCATTTCCCATCACGGCGGCGGAATGAATCAGAAAGTAGTTTCTGGCGCGGAACATTTCCGAAAGGGCCAGAAGAAACATGAAATTGGACAGGATGGCGGGATGAATAGACTCCGGGTCCGGCAGAAACCCGAAAGCCAGACCGGCCGAGGTATCGATAAAAAAGCTCCCCCGGGAACCATAATCGGCCATGAAATATTTACCCCAGGAGCGATAGAGGAGATAGGTGTCCAGTACGGCGGACAGGTTGAATTCATTGTCTTCACGTGAATCAAAAAGAACGCGCCCCTCCTTCAGAAACGTTTCCTGATAGGGGAATTCCGAGGGCTCCTTTTTCATCAGGTAAAATGTCACGTCCGCCGGAGATATCTTATTTTGTTCGAAATACCCCAGCAGCCCTCCAACCGCATCGAGGATCACCCTCGAATCGGAGACAACCCGAACAGTCAATCCGTGAACGGAGTATCTTTTATCAATAAATTCCCCGGTCGGCAAACCGTCTTCGACTAAACTAAAAAGGCTTTCTTTTTTCATAGTTCAACTCCACAGTGCTCCAGATATTCTGCACAATTCTTTTGATGGAATCAGGGGGTTCCCATGTTCCATAAATCCCATTCCGGGACAAAAACGGCACTTTTCCTTCCATTTGCAACTGGCACACAGAGGATAATCGTTTTCCGTCACGGACCGCCATTCCTTCAATCTCGGTGAATCCTGCCATATCTCCTGAAAGGACTGTTCCTGTAAATTTCCGCACTTAGCGCGGAGTACCGTGCAGGGATAAACTTCCCCATCCGCTACAATGCAACAGGAGTCTCTGCCGGCATTACACAGGAAATCCTCCTTTTCCCGGTTTTCATCCCCGTCTATCAATGGCGGATCATAGGATTTCTCTGAAACCGAATTTTGAATATCTTCCGATGAAACCCGCAGATGAGACACAGATCGTTGCGGATCAGCCGGAGTAAAGATCCGGAATGTGGGCTGAAAGACAACGCCTAGATCTGTCGTCAAATCCCGGATCAAACCCAACTCCTTCAGATTCATTGTCATAACGACTGTTTTGACCACAACGTGGATTCCCGCCTCTTTCATCCATCGAAGGTTTCGGAGTGTCGTATCAAAAGAGCCGCTTCCCCCCGTAATCCCGTCGTGAGTCTCAGCGGTGGCTCCATAGAGGCTGCATTCAACAGCCAGGGGAGATTGGTCGGACAGCAGGCGCAGGGTCTCTGGGCAGAGGAGCGTCCCATTCGTATAAACCGTAATGGCAAAGCCCTTTTCATAAGCGTCCCGATATATATCCTTGAAGTCTTTTCGCAGGGTCAACTCCCCTCCAGTGAAGATGATCTTCAGGCAGCCTGCATCTTTCAACTGTCCAAGGACTGACGTTATTTCCTTAAAGGTTAATTCGTTCTCCACTTGTTTCTGATAACAATGGGCGCAGGATAAGTTGCACTTCGAGGTTAACTCGAAAACGGGGTTGAAAGGAATTCCGTAGCGCCGAATTTTTTTAAGAAAAGAATCAAAGGATGCTTCTTTCATCGCAAACCTCATGGGTAAACATAAAGAACGGCAAAGGATTCAATGGGATCAGTCTTCTCCAGAAAGGGGGATTCTTCGAAAACGAGCCAGCTGTGTCCATCAAGATGTTCTTGATCCTTTCGGATGCCGTATGCGACATGAATATCGATTCCCTTTCTCCGGTAATAGGAAAAAAGGACAAGGGACCGAAAGAGGCAGGGACGCTTCACCCTCATACATTGCGCCAGGAGAAAACTCAGCATTTCCCAGTATAATTGGGCCATTCCCCTGTCTTCTGTTCCGAGATGCCCGTTTTTCTCCCCTTCTCGATCCAAAATACGCAGGAGAGAGGGAAGCGAGTGGCGATTGATCTTGAATGAAATAAGGACAAGGAGAATCAAAAGTTCTATAACAGCGATCCCGTTACGGGGTTGCAGGAGAAGAAAAACCTTCCTCAGGCGATTCATGGATTTCAACCAGTCCTTCCTTCAGGAGATTATCTATGAGTTCCAAGATATCGCTTTTCGCGGTTTCAGGATTCACGTCATAATGATCGAGAATTTCTTTATGAATAGCGGAAAGTTTTTTCTTTCCATCAAGAGACTCCCAGAGAAACCTCCCCACTTCGTTTAAAGTATAATAATAACCCGTGTCAAGGTCGAGAATAACGCTATCCTCTTCGACAACCCTCCAGGCTATTTTTTCACTTTTTGTAAAAAACCTTTCCAATCGGTTCATTTTTACTCTCCCTTTTTTTTAGCCGATTTATGCAACACAATGGCGACTCACACCACAGCTTCATTCATCTTTTGTGCCCTGATAAAACATCTCGCAATATGAAGTAATAGAGCGAGTCTTGTTCTTCCAGCCCTCTATAAGAGGAAACTTAATGGCCCTCTCCAAAAATTCCGGCATATTTCCATGTCTTGAGGCAATCCGGCGAAAGGGAAAGAGGTGTTTCTCTACAGCTCCCGGTTGTAATGCGTCGAGGACGGCTGATGGTATCGCAACATCTAATATATCCCTGGTCCATCTGAGAGAATGATAGACCGGCTTTCCCAGTTTCTTGTATCTTGCCCATCGAACAAACTCATCCCAGGGCAGATCCGACTCGCTGTCTCGAACAGCAAGAGCGAGATCCATCAAATGAATAAGAAGCGCCATGGGACGGTGAAAAACGAGGTGGGTGCATAGAAAAGGGATCAGAAACATTGGCGCCAGGACAGGAATATGCTTGCTTTCGGATGTTTCCAGCAGTCGTATTTGATCCCATACTTCCTTGCTGCTCAGAAAAGGCTCTCTCGTCCAAATTGATGTAACGGATTCCCATTGAAGATCGATACAAAACCCGGGATATTGGTCATTTGAAAAATGAACCGAATCAAAATATTCTTTTGTAAAAAACCTTCCCCGTGAGGAGAAGCCCAAATCGTTCAGTACCGCATTGGCATCGCTAAAACTGTTAAACGGAATAACGATATCGATATCGGTGTACGGTCTTAAATCGCCGGGACGATAGAATTCGAGAGCAACGGCGGGTCCCTTAATAATATAAAAGGGAATCCGGGCATCTTCTAAAGCCGATACAGCAGCATCCATCAAATTTCCAAGGAGGAGAATAAGCGCCGTATTCTCAAAAGACGCCTGCTTTACACCCACTTTGAAGTCGTTCGGAATTGTCTCCCAGAGTTCAGTGCCGGACAGTACATGGTAGGCAATGGGAAGAAGCCTGTGGAAACGAAGAAAAGTAAAGATATCACCCCATTGCGCCTCTTTTATGAAAGGAGTAATCGCTCCGGAAACAGGCGTGCTTCCATAGAATGAACGAAGGATTTCCAGGATGAGTCCATTGTAAGCAGAGAAAGATTTTGATTCATTCATTAATGCAGACACTTTCTATCAAGAGTTCCAGTGGGAAAAAATAATCTCGTTCATCCTCCGGAGTAAAACAGGGGAAGCGGGCTGTCTCGAAAAGTCGGGGATCACGAAAGTCAAGGGGAAAACGGAAATCTTCCTTGACTTTACTTATCTATGGATGTCCCTGGATTTCTTCCCGCGTTTGGTAGCACCTAATATTTTATGCTGGACTCGATGCAGCAATAATAGCAGACAGTTTCTCGTGTTTTACCAGTTTGGGCTTCTGATATTTTTTCTTCTCTATTTTCTCCGTCTTCATGGCATACTCTCCTTTAAATAACTAATCTACGTCTTTGTCCGACCCCAAGTTCAATCCCCAAGTTATTGATATAGGTAATGACATAGTTGAAAACATACGATAAACTTTCTTTGGTGTCAATGTAAAAGAAGAACAGACGGATTGAATGTAATGGCTCGGATACCAACGTTTAGATAATCCGGAAGTTGTTATTCCTCAATAAATTCTACACCCGGGAATGGAGACTCTTTCATAACTTCTTATTCCCTTCTATGAAACCCCTCTTCAGAGAACGAATCAACTCAAAAACAATTAAACGCCATGATCCTCCCAAAACCCCCCTATCAGAGAATCATGAAATCAAAACTTAAAAAAATTTTCAACTCATGCTATAAAGATAACCATCACAGTTAACGATACTTTAAAGCTCACTTACGGTAACATTTATTTATGAGTCAACGGGTATGGCGGTTGATGTAACTTTTAGAATTTCTATGGAACAAAAAAATAAAATAATCAGAAATACCCTTGTACTGTTCGCCGGAACCGCGGTGGGCAACGTGTTCTCATTCCTGCTGATGGTGGTCATTGCCAGAACCCTGGGAGATGTGGGAGTTGGACAGTATTCGTTCCTGTTCGCCTTCGGATATCTTATAATGATCCTGTGCAATCCCGGTCTGGGATATCTCATCATCAAGGATGTGCCGGCAAATAAGGGCCTTACTTCTCAATACGGCAACAACATCCTGTCCATGAAAGCAATCCTTGCGTTTGTTTCGGCTGCCGCCGCTGTCTTTCTTTTTATGTTCATCAAGGACGACACCCTGATTATTCAGAGTTTTATGATAGTGGCGGTAATTTATATGATTAACTGTGCGCTGTCTGTTTTCCCCAACATTCTGAGTGCCAACGAGAGAATGGACCTGATCGCATTGATCAACCCCTTAGAACGCGCGATTGCTCTTCTTGTCGGTGTTGTCCTGTTGTATATCACGCGATCGCTTCTGTTCCTGGTTCTGGCCCTTCTGATTTCCGACCTCGTTAAGCAGATGCTGTATTTAATGTTTTCAAGGAAGTATTTTGTCCCCAGGTTTGGAATCGACTTTGCGTTGTGGAAAAAACTGTTTGTGCGATCCCTTCCATTCGCGCTCAGTATCTCCTTCCTGTATATATATTACAGGATTGACACCGTTATGCTCTCGCTGATGGTCGGTGACCAGGTTACTGGGTGGTACAATGCCGCTTATCGATTGATCGATGTGATTCACTATATCCCCCTTTTGATTGTTGCGGCTATTCTGCCCCCCATGGCGCTGTATTCCAGAGAAAACAGAGAGGTTCTGACCGATATCTTCAACCGGTCGTTCAGATACCTCGTCATGCTGGCTCTTCCCATAGGTGTGGGAATGTTTCTACTTGCTCCCAGGCTGATACTGTTTGTTTTCGGCGAGGGTTTTGAGAATGCTGCGCCCGCCCTGCGGATATTGATATGGGCGGAGATTTTTGCCTTTCTCAACTACCTGGGGGGACACCTGCTCAATATGATTAACAGACAGAAGATTTATACGGTTATTATCGGAGTGACGGCTGCTATCAATATCATCTTGAATCTGATTCTCATCCCGGGTTACCATCATATCGGTGCCGCCGTTGCGACCCTGCTCTGCGAGCTGCTGATATTAGCGCTGGTCTATTTCTGCATCGGGAAATATTTTTTCAGGGTTCACCTGTGGTCTCTGGCATGGAAGCCGGCTCTTGCCGCCGTGATTATGGGTGTCTTTGTTGTAAAGATACAATTTCTGACGGTCTGGTGTATTGTAATCGCAGGGTGTGTATGCTACTTCATCGCCCTTTTCCTTCTGAAGGGATTCAACAGGCATGACAAAGACGCGCTCCATTCCGTTCTTGATATTTTGGGCAGAAGGTAACATCTTAACGGCCTGTTGTCCTAATTAGTGTCCTGAAAAATGGGGCTTTCAAGCGAAGTCGCCTTTCTGGTATTTATGTTTTTATATCGATGGCTTATAGCGCACAACAGGGGCAAAAAAAACCACAAATCATCACTTCCTTTAATTTCCGAAGAGCAGTCTCAATATTTACGTGGGTTTCAAACCGCATTTTTCAGGACGGACTAACTAATTTCGAATATTCTTTAACTCCAGCCGCTGTTTTTTATTACATGCTACCCGAGAATTCGTTTACTTGCTGATCCCAAACGCAAGCTGATGTGATTCCCGAAAAACCGCGAAAAATCAATTTTACACACTCCCCCTGACGATAATCATGCGTCAAAAAGGGCAAGTTGTGGTATAGTCCGTCACGTGACCGCTGGTACAGAAAAAAATCATCATACAGAGAAGGACAACGTGCATGAAATTTGATATATTAAAAGGCCTGAAATCTCTTATAACCTCCATTTCAGGGAAGAAAGAGCAACCGCACACAGCAGAGAAGAAGAAAATACACCCGGTCGAAAAAATAAAAAAGGGATCAATAGGAAGAAAAAAAGAGGATTCGGTAGAGAAAATGGAGGCTTACGGGACATTCCTCAGTTTATAAGTTTGTATCGTCAATAATAGAAAAATTAAAGTATAAAGCCCCATCCTTCATATAACTGAAGAAATGGGGCTTTATTTTTTTGTAATGGAATGTATGGTCAAATGAGCATCCTTTGAGACTTTTGCATTTTTCAAAGATCTCTCTTTTTTTGACTTTCAAAATCAGATCAAAAATAATTCAAGATACTGTATATCAGGTTAATATATAAGTCAATTTATTATCTTTTCAGGGATTGAAGCTCCTTGCGGCAAGTCACGGGGAATGCGCTCACTATTGCGGTTCAATCTATTACGTGAATAACAGCTTATTTTAAAGTTCCGGCGACCTGATTTTTTATTTTGCTTTTTACCTGAATAATAAGGCATTGTATAAATATTTTGCTTGTTACTGATAATAAAGAAATCCGGATTCATGTCTGATATTGCCAAACATAAACAGATTATCAGGTTGAAGAATCAACAGATATTTAATATAAAAGGATCGCTATGAAAGTCCAAGCCATATACCACCCGGATCAATCGACGGAATGTAAGCGGCCTTTGTTTATGGTTCCGGTTTCGGCTGGTTTTCCTTCACCTGCGGAAGATTACATAGAGGGGAGTCTGGATCTTAACGAGCATCTTATCAAACATCCTGCTGCTACGTTTTTTGTAAAGGTAGCCGGAAATTCCATGATCGATGCAGGAATACATCCCGGAGATATATTGATTGTGGATCGCTCTCTCGAACCTGCCGACAGCAAGGTCGTAATAGCTGTAGTTAATGGGGATTTAACGGTAAAAAGAATTCGTATGACAAAAGGCAATGTCTTTTTGATGCCTGAAAACAAAGACTACAAACCCCTGCAGATCGAGGCTGAAATGAGTTTCGAGATATGGGGTGTTGTAACAAATGTAATCCATCCACTTTAATTGATGATGTCTCCTATGTTTGCACTTGTAGATTGCAATAACTTCTATGTTTCCTGTGAGCAGGTTTTTAATCCAAGGCTTACTGGAAAACCCGTAATAGTGCTTTCCAATAATGATGGCTGCGTTATTGCCAGATCAAATGAGGCAAAGGCCATCGGTATCAGGATGGGTATACCTGTATTTAAGATACGTGATATAATTAAAACATACAAAGTTCATGTTTATTCATCCAACTATACCCTTTATGGCGATATGTCGCAAAGGGTAATGGATATCCTTTCAGAATTTACCCCTGATTTTGAAATTTATTCTATTGATGAGGCATTTCTAAGTCTGTCCGGTTTCAAGAGATGCAATCTGACCGATTATGGATATTCTATAAGGTCTAAAATAAAGAAATGGACGGGCATCCCTGTTTCCGTGGGTATCGCAGAGACTAAAACCCTTGCCAAGATTGCCAACCGCATAGCCAAAAAATCTGAAAAGACAGGTGGTGTATTGGATTTGACCAGGTCGCCCTATCAGGACAGAGCCCTTGAAATAACAGCAGTAGAAGATGTCTGGGGCGTAGGACGCAGTTATTCCAGATTCCTGAAGAGCAAGGGAATCAATAATGCGTTGCAGCTTCGCAATGCACCTGTCAGTCTGATAAAAAAAGAAATGGGCATATCAGGCTTCAGAATCCTTCAGGAGCTTAAGGGGGTTTCATGCTACTCTCTTGAGCAGTGTCCACCTCCTAAAAAAGAGATTACAGTATCAAGGGCATTCAAACGTCCCGTTGAAGACATAGCCGATATAAGTGAGGCTTTTGCCGCGTATACGTCTAAAGGAGCAGAAAAATTAAGAAAGGCGCATCTTGAGGCTGGTGTAATAGTAGTTTTCCTGATGACAAATCCTTACAGCAGTAAATCAAGGTACTTTAACATGAAAACCATACAGCTTCCCTTGCCAACCAGCGATACATCAAAACTTATTAAACATGCCTGTATCGGCTTGAAGGAAATCTACAAAAAGGATTATACGTATAAAAAGGCAGGAATTATATTACGTGATCTGGCGTCTGACAGCCGCGGACAGATGTCTTTATTTTATTACAAAAACAGGGAAAAATCCAAAGAGGCCATGCAAATTTTTGACAGCATAAACAAAAGATTTGGTTCAGACTCGGTTAGATATGCGGCCACCGGTTCTACTAAAAACCAGAAATGGAAGACAGTGTTTCAAAAACTTTCTCCTTCTTATACAACAAATTGGAAACAGTTGCCAAGGGTGTCATAGGCCATGTGCGGACGTTTTACACTATATAGCTAAATGAGTGATCTAAAAAAAAGTTTTTTAATATTGATACTGTAACGTGTGAGATCAAGTCTGGTCATACTTCGATACCAAAGTATCTGCGAACGTTCACAGCCTTCCAGAGCAACATCGGGTTCCGCATAATGCGATCCTGCACGTCCGACCGCGCCAATATAGTTAAGATCAATATCAACCGAGAGCCGGGGAATATTGAACACAAACAGGTTCAATGCAGAACCACCTTTCAAAACTAATTTTCCTTTGAGAAAAGGATGCGAATTCAACATGTTCAGCAGGTTTAGCAGATGGAGTACTTTTTCGATTACATCGGCCCTGAAACCAGTTGATTCCGCAACCGGTAAAATCTCTGATGGTGAAAATATCACAATACTTCTCCCCAGGATTGATTAAGTATTTCGTCTGGAACCATCAAATTCCATTCCTTAACCAACTGGCCACCCTGGCGTTTTCCGCGTATCAGATAATGAGGCCGTTTGGGACGCAACTTACGCAAAGGCTTCAGGTGGATATCATCAACCATCAGAGTCTCCTTATGCTGTTCCAAGAAAAACCCGACTTTTGCGGCGGTGGTCGCGTTTTCCAAAAGCAAGACATACTCGACTACCTGGTCTATGTCAAAAAACTCAACCGATTCAAGGGACCGCCATATCTCTTCCCAACTTCCAGTCAGTTCCGGCCGATCCAGTACATCGACAAGAGTTCTTTCAAGGCTGGTTACAAGCAGTTCTATTCCGGAACGTTTGTGTCGTGCGACACCAAACATCTCCATGCCTTTAGCGCGAAGTGATAGCGGCACAAGCACCCCCCTGATTTCATAAGACCGAAAGCTGACAGGGAGAGACCTTCGGGTGGTAAAATAGTGCAGTCTTGTGTAAACCGAGTATGCTTTTCCGTGGAATTCCAGAGCAGTATGGTAAGCAAGAACGGCATCTTTAGTCATTTTTGCGGTCAAAAGATACGGATCAACCGGGCTTGAATCAGGCAAAGAGCCAAAAGGGATAACCGCATACAATCCACGTCGGACAGGTACTATTCGGCCCTGTTTTCGATAGTATGTCAAAATCGCTTTACGGGTAATCGGCTTGCCGGAACCCTTCTCAGAGAGAAAAAGATCCAACTCCTCTAGCGTAAACACATCGTGTTGTGATAGAAATTCTTTCAACTTCATAATCCAGTCTTTTTGACTCATTGTTGACTTAGTTGTAAATAATTTACGACTATCCCGCATATTTGTCAAATAATTGTTTGTAAGATTTTTGACAGATGAGTAAGATAGGGATAATTTTTTTAGTACTATCTCGCATTTGTGTCAAATCGTATCCCATAGTAAACTTCCTGTTTATTCTTCGGGAAATCCCATGATGATCCCCCTCAAATAATACATATGCGCCATGCACGTTACATCCTGTAGCGAATAAAATCCTTCAAAATTAAGGTCTAATTGATATAGAGCTAATTTATTTCATCCAGTGCCTTCACAATTAAACTCTTAAAATCCTATATGCTTATTACCTGTATGAGCATCCTTTATCTTAGCTTCTTCCTGTAAAGCTTTAATTATAATTTCGTGACTCAGGTCTTTTTGTGGATAAAATGAATATCTATCCATGACTATCTTGAAATCGCCCGGCGCAAGATTGTTAATCTTTTTGGCTCTTCTCAAATTTAGTTGAAGAAGAGGGTCCAAGGATTCAAGGGTTTGTTTTCTAAAAACTTTACCAGCGCTTTTGATGTTTTTTCGCTTTCTGCTATATCTTTTTTTATGTAAAGCATCCTGATGTAATCCCTGGTTGTTTTTCTTCCATATCCTTCTGCTCTATATCTTTCTTCCTTAAGCGCTTAGGGTTAGCGCTTCACTGCGTGTCACTCGAACCCTTGAATCCTTGACCCCTTGACCCCTTGTACCCTCTGAGATTACACCCGCTTAATTAGAAATAACCCACTTGTTTTAGCTTCTCGCCAGAGGCGAGCAAGAATTGACTACAACTAATCGGGAGATGATCCATCTATCTTTATCAATAGATCGTATTTGAAATATCAATATATGAAGGAGCGTCCTCCATATCCACTATTCCCCCATGAAATCAAACGGATGGTAAATATAGGTATTGTGGAATCGAGGATCATGTCCAGTTTTGTATCGTAACCTTCAATTCCGGGACAGTCGATTCATACAAGACCATCGAATGAAACCTTAAAATAGCGGTAACCCGGAAATATGAACAATCTTTAACTTACTGGCAGACCTCGTTACTTCGCCTCATTTTGGGACATGAAAAATAGACGTTTTGCGGCACATAATGGCCTGACATACGCTCGTTATCAACATAAGTATTTGATATTTTCAGAAGCTAAAAGCCAATGAACGTCCAATTTTGGTGTAAGGACCCATTTTCCTTAGGTTTTTTGACAGGATTTACATGATTTTCAGGATACTTACATCCTTTTTCTTTTATCTTGTCAATCCTGTTAATCCTGTCGGAATATTGAGGTCTGTACTGGATTACCTCAGAACCTTTTTCAAAACAATTTCAAGATCGGCCTTTTGATAAGGTTTGGGCATGGCGCCCTTAAAACCGTATTCCTCGAAATTGGTAATGACCGGGTCATCGAAATAACCGCTGCATACAATGGCCTTTACATCCGGATCGATCTTGATCAGTTCCCGAATGGTTTGTTTACCCCCCATTCCGCCTTTGATGGTCAGATCCAGAATGACTGCATCGAATGGTTCTACCGAATCTTTTTGTTTTTTGTATGCTTCAATGGCTTCATCCCCGTCCTTTACTGTCTCCACTTCATACCCCAGCCGCTCCAACATCATCTGAGCCAGATTCCTCAACATCTCTTCGTCGTCCATAACCAGAACCCTTTTGATGGTTGTTTGATCACTGCTGGTTGAAGGCGTGATATCTTCACGTTCCTGCTTTACTGTTTCCGGCTCTTCTTTTTCCTCCGCAGCGGGTAGATAGATGGTTACCTCCGTTCCTGCGCCGGTTGTGGAATCTACCAGGATATAACCATCATGTTTTTGAATAACAGACTGAGCAATGGCAAGGCCCATTCCCATGCCTTTTTGAGTCCCCTTGTCTTTTGTTGAAAAGTAGGGATCAAAGATTTTATCCATATGTTCTTCTGAAATGCCACTCCCCTCGTCCTTAATGGAAATCCTCACATACTTTCCTTCGTTGAGAACCAATGGGAATTTTTTGTCTTTGTTGTCAATGACCTGGTTTTCCGCCTGAATGGTAATGCACCCGCCCTGGGGCATGGCCTCAACAGCATTCATAAGCAGATTGGTTATGGTGTATTCTATCTGTTTTGGATCATATTTAACCGGCCAGAGATCATCCTGGATGGAAAAGGTATATTCGATGCCGTCATGCACTTGGACCTGCTCCGGGATCTCCTTTAGCAAATTACCGATGGAACCCAGTCCTTTCACAGGATGCCCTCCCTGGGAGAGGGTAAGAAAGTGCTGGGTCAAATCCCTTGCTTTGAGCGATGCCTCTTCAGCCTCATGCAGGAGTTCTGCTATGACCGAATGGGGCGCCGTTTCCTCCCGGGCCATGGAGAGGTTCCCCATGATAGCTGCGAGGAGATTGTTGTAATCATGGGCAATCCCCCCTGCCAGGGTGCCAACGAGCTCCATTTTCTGTGATTGCCTCAGTTGAAATTCTAACTCGACCATGGCCTTTTCGGCCTCTTTTTGCTTTGTGATGTCTTGTGCTACCCCTACAACTTTTATGGGTGTTCCAGAAGCATCTTTAATAACCTCTGCAATCGATTTGATAATTTTTTTATCCGGCCCGGACATAGGGTGAATTTCAAATTCAAGATTGTATGACATGTCCTTTTCTATCAAATCAACAAGCGCCTGATGAACCCTTTCCCGTTCTGGGATGCAGCTTTCAACCTCCTCTGTGGTGAAGTTTTTACTTTCCGAATCAAAACCATAAATCCGTTTGGCTTCATCAGAAGCCCAGAAATTATCCGTTTCTAATTCATATTCCCAATTCCCCACATGGCCCATGAGCTGAGCTTTTTTATATCTTTGTTCGTTTTCTTTCAGCGCCTCCTCGACTTGTTTGCGGTCAGTAATCTCTTTATTAAGTTCAGCTATCGATGTGGTTGTCTCCTTCAAATCTGCTGTCATCTTATCGAAGGCCCTTGAAAGTTGGCCAATCTCGTCTTTTGCCGTAGTGCCTACCTTATGATCTAAGTTGCCACTTCCGATAATTTGGGTGTCCTTTTCCAGTTTTGCTATCGGTCTTGCAACACTCCTGTTGATCCATAGTGATATTCCTACAATAGCTGCGGTAAGGGTCAAAAGGAGGAGCATGGTCAGCAAAGAGACCCTTTTTTGAGTTGTCACTGACTTAGCCTCAATGTTCTGATGCAATTGAAAGGCAAGGGAAACCGCCGTTTGTGACTTCACCAGCAACTCACCAATCATTCTGTCCTGTAATTCCCGAAAGGCTGAGCTTTCTTGTTGACCAAGTGCCTCCCCTTTTTTCAGACTAGTAGTGATGGCAGAGAAAACGGTTTTGAACCGTTCAAGATCCTTGAATATTTGATCTGCAACGATTTTCTCATCAGGGCTCTTAAAGTGGCCCCCTGTAAGGAGCTTTGATAAAGAACCGTATTTTGATCGCCACTGCATTAGTGAGCGCTCTTCAGGATGCAGTAGATACTCATGGGTGATGATTTTCAGTTCAGCTACACCCTTAACTGTTTTGGCAGCTATTCCGTCCAGCCTGTTCGCCTCATTCACTGCGCGAACTCCGAGAAAGAGAAGCAATCCAATCGTCGCAGCCAGGACAAGAGATAAAATGATGCCAAGCTGTATTCTGGTCTTAATTCTCATGACTATCTTCCCCTAACGGATTATGGTAATCGAATTCGGTTTCACTGCCTGCAGTGTATCTAAGCAAATGTAATTGAGATAGTTTGGAATTTTTTTCTTATTGACGAGCCTGTTTTTTATTGCCCATCTCGCTATATTATCCCAACTGACCAGTAAGGATTGATCCAATGAAACTTTGAACACAAAATCATCCCAGATAGCGTTTACCCCATTTTTGTCTAAGTTGAAACTTTTAGCGATTATCTCCTGTGCTTTTTCTCTATCATTCCTTATAAAGGCGGCAGCCTTGTCAATGGCTCTCAGGAATTTTTGCAGACTTTCAGGATGCTCTTTTGCAAACATCTTCATGACCGCAAAACTGAAGGTTGTTCTATAGTTCTCAGAGCTTGGCAATTCTACAGCATTATCCCCCAATAGCTGCATGGCCGTTTGAGTGTATGGCTGCCAAACAGAGATTGCATCTACCTCATTATTTTTTAAGGCAGGCGGCAAATCTACTGTTTTAATATTTATCATTTCCACATCAGAAATTGACAATCGGTTATGAATTAGAAATACTGCCAGAAAGAAATGGCTTGATGTCCCCCTGTTTACCCCCACTTTTTTCCCTTTTAAATCCACCTCTTTTTTTATCCCGCTGTCCTTGCGTCCGATAATTTTAACCATGTGGAATGAATAGCTAAAAGTGGCAATGATACAAAAATCCTCCCTCTTAAAACTTCCAAACACAACCGGCATGTCTGCCACGGTAGATATGCCAACTTCTCCGGCGAAGAGGGCCTGGGTAGCCTTTTTT
>Ga0222695_1000546_pt1 | contig 19717 bp, 17 predicted proteins | sample AntAcemetage1398_FD_179834 | JGI IMG/M metagenome (GOLD analysis project Ga0222695, IMG submission 179834) | Saline water microbial communities from Ace Lake, Antarctica - #1398 | ecosystem: Environmental > Aquatic > Non-marine Saline and Alkaline > Saline | place: Antarctica: Ace Lake...
GAAGCCCCCGATCACGGGCCTGCTTCATCCAGAGTTCAAATTTATCCAAGTTATATATGCACTGGGTCTGAATAAACTCCACGCCGGCAGCGATTTTTTTGGCCAAACGGGGGACCCTGATTTCAAAAGGATCTGCAAAGGGGTTGGCTGCTGCCCCCACAAACATCTGCGGCGGTCGCTTGATATCGTCCCCTCCCAGGAATTTGCCTTCATCCCGCATCAATCTCACCGTCTGAATCAGCTGCATGGAGTCCAGGTCAAAGACATTCTGTCCCTGGGAGGAGTCTCCGAACACCTGGTGATCCCCTGATAGACAGAGGATATTATGAATGTCAAACGATGCGGCCCCTAAGATATCGCTCTGCAGGGCGATCCGGTTCCTGTCCCGGACCACCATCTGCAGGGTTGGCTCGAGCCCCATCAGTTTGAGGTGGATACATGAAGCCAGGCTGGATAGACGGGTCACGCTGGTCTGATTATCTGTGATGTTAATTGCATCCACATGATCTTTGATCATTTCAGCCTTCTTGGTAATCGTTTCAGGGTCACTCCCTCTCGGAGGGCCGCACTCTGATGTGACTGCCAATTGTCCTGAATCAAGGATTTTTTCAAGCCTGCTCGGTGTTTTCGCACTCATTGTCTCACATCCTCCCTGACCACTTTTCTGGGGCCACCGGCCCGTTCTGTTGACCAGTCTTTGATTGGAGCGATTTCTTCATATTCATCTAATCTGTCAAGCTCTTTCAGTCGGTCAATAATAAGTTGCCACGCACAATCCAGATCTTTACTTATTTCACATTTTCCTTGTGTAGAGCCGCCACAGGGGCCGTTGAGGAGCCTCTTGGCGCACCGGGATATGGGGCAGATTCCAGCGGTTTTACCTAAGATGCATTGTCCGCACCCCTGACAACGTTCGCTCCACACACCCCGCTCTTCAGTCACTCCCATAAAACAGGTGTTGACTCCGGGATAGACAGGGGTACCGAAGTATTTTTCGGCCATAAACTGAACCCCTACCCCACAGGCCAAGGAAACAACAGCGTCATATTGATCGATGCTGTTCCGGATTTCCTCCAAGTATTCGTGATCGCACTGTCTTTCTAATGTGATCTCGTCTACCTCGATTTTTTCCCCCTCGTTCATGAAGTACATGCGCAGCGCCGAGGCCAAAACACCGACCTCCTTTTTCCCGCCAGCCTCACAAACGGTGACGCACTCATTGCAGCCTGCAATGAGGATTTTCTGGTAGCCCTTCACCATATCGATGATTTCCTCAATAGGCTTCTTGTCTGCAACGATCATATGATATCTCCTCCTGTCGGCAATTATTTTGATTGACTATCGAATATTTGCGGAGTTGTTTCGCTCAATCCTTTTCAATTTTCAATTTTCAATGTCCCTATGCTGCCTTCTGCATGGCTATCTTTATCGGATTAGGTCCCATTTCCTCCATTTTTTCAGTCATTTCAACGGCATACTCAACGAACCGGGGGCCTTCTCCCGAGGAGAGATTGAACATCTTCACCCGTTCGCCGCCTACACCAACCTTATCTAAAATAGCCTGTGCCTGTTCTACCCTTTTACGGGCCCTGAGATTGCCGTTATCAAAGCGGCAGTCCCCCTCCATACAGCCCACAACGTAAACGCCATCCGCTCCCTTTTCAAATGCCCGGAGGATATGGATGAGATCCACTTTTCCGGTGCACGGCACCCTGATAATTCTGATCGTGTCGGGATATCTGAGACGCATCGAACCTGCCAGGTCCGCGGCAGTATATCCTCAGAAGTTACAGCAGAATGTGACAATAACCGGTCGAAACTCTTCCATCAAAAAACTCCTTCCAACCTTTGGATTGATGATTGTCGATTGATGATTGATGATTGAAAAACCTGTAATCTGCAACCCGTATGCGCATAGGGCGTGGCGCATGGCGCGTGGAAAATCATTCCAGCTTTCCGTTCTGCGCTTATCCGCAATCAGATCACCCCTTCAAGCAATGCTTCTATTTTGGTCAGGATCTGGTCATCTTCGTACCAGTTCAGTTCTATGGCCTTGGCCGGGCATTCGGCAGCGCAAATTCCGCAACCGTGGCATAACGCCTCATCAATCTCGCTTGCCCCCTCCGCGTTTATCCGGGGGACCCCGTAGGGGCAGGCCCGGACGCAGACAAGACAGGCAGCGCATCTTTCCTGATCGACCGTAGCGGTCACTGCAGAAAGACGAATCTCGGATTGAGACAGGAAGGTTGAGGCTCTCGAGGCCGCCGCTAAAGACTGAGAGATCGTTTCAGATATCAATTTGGGCCCATGGGCGGTCCCGCACAGGAAGATACCTTCGTTGGCAAGGTCCACGGGTCTCAGTTTTACGTGAGCTTCAATAAAAAAACCTTCCTCGTTTCTCGGTAACTTGAGAATAGAGGCCAATTCTTCGGTATCCTCTGCCACCATGCCCGCGCTGAGCGCTAAACGATCAGCACAGATACGGATTTCCCGTTGAAGCACATGATCCTTGAATGTGACAAGGATGCCTTCATCAGTGGCCTCAACCTGTGGTGGAATATCTTGATCAAAACGGAAGAAAATAACACCCTGTTTTCTGGCCTCGGTATAGTAATCCTCTAACAGGCCGTACATTCGCATATCCCGGTAAAGCACATAGACGTCCGCATCCGGGTTGAGGTCTTTGATGTGGAGGGCGTTCTTGACGGCGTTCTGGCAGCAGATGCGGGAACAGTTGGGATTTTCATCGTTGCGGGAACCCACGCATTGGATCATAACCACCTGGTTAAGGTCAGAGGCGCCCTTCAATTCGAGCCGCTTGCCTAATGCAATCTGGGTCATAACCCGATGATCGGTTCCATACAGGTACTCTTTTGGGGTGTATTCCTTAGCGCCCGTGGCCAGGATCACCACGCCGTGGTCTATTTTCCTCTCGTACATACCCGGTCCCACCATGATTTCGGTGGTAAAATTTCCTTTGAATCCGGTGAATCCCACGATAAGGGATTCTGCCAAAACCTGGATTTTATCATTCCGGGTAACCTCATCAACAAGCTCTATAAGATATCGCTGGATGTCGGCTCCCTCAATGGTGGTGGTTAAATCCTTGGAAAGGCCGCCGAGCTGGGCCTCTTTCTCTACGATCACTGTCTCGAACCCCTGATCAGCCAAACCTAAGGCCGCATTCATACCCGCCACACCACCACCGATAATCAGGGCGCGTTTGTTTACGGGGATACTTTTTTCTTCTAAAGGTTTCAGCAGACCCGCCCTGGCTACTGCCATCCGCACCAGGTCCTTGGCCTTGTTTGTTGCCCCTTCCGGATCATCTCCATGAACCCATGAGTCCTGGTCCCTGATGTTGGCCATTTCAAAGAGGTATTTGTTGAGGCCGCAACCCTGAAGTGTTTCCTGAAACAGGGGCTCGTGGGTACGTGGGGAGCATGATGCCACCACAATCCGGTTGAGCTTGTTTTCCTGGATGACCTTCTTGATCTTGTCCTGGGTATCCTGGGAGCAGGTGAAAAGATTCTGGTCAGCAAGTGTGACAAAGGGAAGATGTGATGCATATTCGGTTACGGCAGGCACATCAACCACACCTGCGATGTTAATGCCGCAGTTGCATACGAATACGCCTATCCTCGGCTCTTCCTCGCTTACGTCCATTTCCGGTGGTATTTCAAAGGATTTGGTGTCCTGGTCCCTTGCGTCTGAGAGAGCTACCCCTGCTGCGCATGCGGCAGCGCTGGCCTCGGTTACCGAACCCGGTATATCCTTTGGTCCCTGAAAGATGCCACAGGCGTAAACACCGGCCCTTGATGTGCTGACGGGGGTAAATGGTTCGGTGGCGGCGAAGTTGTATTTATCTAATGCCAGACCGAGACGCTGACTTAGGTCGATGGTCTCTTCACTGATCTGTAGACCTACAGAGAGAACTACTATGTCAAAGACTTCTTCATGGATGATCCCTTCCTCATCAGAATAGCTTATTTTGAGATCGTCGGTGCCTGGAACAGGGTCAATGGTATGTATCCTGGACCGGACAAATCTTACGCCGTGCTGATCTTTAGCCCTGTTGTAGTATTTTTCATAGTCCTTTCCAAATGTCCGCATGTCCATGTAGAAAATGGTAGTATCCAAAGGTTCTTCGCTGTGATCCTTGGCAATAACGGCCTCCTTGATGGCATACATGCAGCACATGGCAGAGCAGTACCCATTTCCGCAACGGTTTGTATCTCTTGACCCCACGCACTGGAGCCAAGCAATCTTCTTGGGCTCTTTTTCATCCGATTGTCTCACAAGATGGCCCAATGTCGGTCCGGTGGCGGCCAGAATTCGCTCAAATTCCAGGCTCGTCATTATATTGGGATGGGTCCGGTGATGATAAATATCCTCATAGGGGTCGGTATCAAATACCTCAGCGCCCGGACAGAGGATAACTGATCCCACAGTGATCTCCCTCTCCGTTTCCTGCTGGTTGTGGTTAATCGCCTCTGCGATACATGCCTTTACGCACTGATAGCATTCAGAGCAGATCCCACACTTGAGGCAGCGTTCCGCTTCCTCCCTGACCTCTTCTTCATTGAAACCGAGGGCAATCTCATTAAAATTTTCTTCACGTTCTTTCAAGGAGAGCTGTCTCATGGGGGTTCTATGCATAAAAGGTTCTTCTGCGACTTCAGGTTTTTCGTAAGTCCAGTCTCTTTCCCGCCCTTCTTTCAGATCGAGGCCGTTTACGTAGCGGTCAATACTCTCTGCGGCCTCCTTTCCGCATTCCACTGCTTCCACTACCGATCTCGGTCCGTAGAAGACATCTCCCCCTGCAAAGACACCTTCGAGTGGTGTCTCGAGAGTAATGGGATCGGCCTGCAGTCCTCCCTGTTTGCTTGTGGTGATACCCTCTTTTGCGGCAAATGAAAGATCAGCGGTCTGGCCTATGGCCACGATGACCGTCTCACCCTCAAGGGTAGACAGGTCGGTTTCGTCATACTCAGGATTAAAGCGACCCCGATCATCGAACACAGAGGTGCATGCCATGAATTCCACACTGGAGAACTCCCCGTTTTTCTCAATGAACCGCTTTGGGCCGAGACTGTTGGAAATATGCACCCCTTCCTCAAGGGCCTCCTCGATTTCGTAATCCCAGGCCGGCATTTCGTCTCTTTTCTCTAAACAGACCAATGAAACATCCTGAGCGCCGTTGCGAAGTGCGGTCAAGGCCACATCAATGGCCACATTTCCCCCACCGATAACGATCACCTTTTTTCCTAAGGGAACCTCGTTTCCGAGGGCCGCATCCCGCAGGAAATCCACACCTTTTAGGACTCCCGGGAGATCCTCTCCATCTATGTTCAACTTTCGGCTGAGGTGAAGGCCGGTCCCCAAAAATACGGCCTCAAACCCATCATCCTTGAGACCCTGGAATGTTACGTCATCCCCAAAGGTCACACCGGTCTTTATCTCAACCCCCATCTCCTCGATAACCTTGATTTCCGCGGCCAGGATGTCTCTCGGCATTCTGTAAGCAGGAATGCCCACTGCCATCATGCCCCCTGCTACAGGGAGTTTTTCAAATACGGTGACCTGATAGCCCCCTTTTCTCAAAAAATAGGCCGCGCTGAGCCCTGCAGGACCTGCCCCGATAATGGCCACCTTTTCTTCACGCTCTTCGGCAATGTCAGGAAGGTAAGATTCATCCTGTGAAAAATCGTAATCAGCTAAAAAACGATGGATATGCTGGATCCCCACGGACTCATCTGCGTCTCCCCTTGTGCAAATCTCTTCGCAGGGATGGTGACAGACGCGACCGCATATGGCGGGAAAGGGATGGGCCTCCTTAAAGAGCTCCAATGCCTCCCTGTATTTACCCTCCCTGGTCAGGGCGATAAAGCCCTGCACGCTCACATGGGCCGGGCAGGTGGCCTTGCACGGTGCCGTCCCCCTTTTTGAAATGACATAGGCCCCTGGCATGGCCTGGGCATACTGTTTATGGATTGCCTTTGTTGTGGAGAGGCTCTCGTTATATTCGTCATCTATATCTATTGGACAGACCTTGAAGCATTCCCCGCAGCTTGTACACTTGGAAAGGTCGATATAGCGCGGATGTTGCACAAGGTGGGCCTTGAAATGACCCTCTTCTCCCTCAAGTTCTCTGAGTTCCGTTGTGGTTAAAATCTCGATGTTCAGGTGCCGGCCGACCTCGACCAGTTTGGGTGAGATCACTCACATGGCACAGTCGTTGGTGGGGAATGTCTTGTCCAACTGAGACATGAGTCCGCCAACGGCAGAGGATTTTTCAATTAGATAGACATAGAATCCTGAGTTTGCCAGATCCAGCGCCGACTGCATACCGGCGATACCGCCCCCTAAGACCATGACAGAACCTGACATTTTTTTCGGTTGATTATCGGGCATAATCATCTTTTCCTTTCTCACAGTTTAGCCGCGTCTAAGAGCTGCGGCAGCTTATCTTCCCAGCCCACGGTTGAGATCATAACCCCTGCCATCCCCATCTCTTTCAAATGATTGATGAGTTCCGCAGCAGCTTGAATACACTGTTTTAATTTATCGGGTGCCTTTTGAATCTCCCTTATCATTTCAGACGGAATGGAAACGCTCTTGATATTCCGATCTATATAACGGGCCATGCCTGCCGATTTCAGGAGAAGGACAGTGGGAATTAGGGCAAGCTTCTCCATGTCTATTCTCTTTATGAACTGCTGAAACCGATGGAGGTCAAAGACAGGGGTTGTTATAGCGAATTGAATGCCTCTCTCAACCATTCTTTCTAAGTTTTCTATCTCTATATCAAGGGCGCCTCCAATGGCCCCCGCATTGACGGTTGAACCGATACAAAAGGTGGGCGCGCCTGTCAGCTCTATCCCTGCCATGTCCCTGCCTTCCTGGAACTTACCGAGAATTTCCAGGAGCTGCATGAGATCCAAATCGTATACCTCTCTTGCCTGCGGGTGGTCCCCGAATCTGATGTCTTCACCGGAGACCGCCATAAGGTTGGATATGCCCAAGGCCGAAGCAGCGAGTATGTCTGCCTGCAGGGCCAAGCGGTTTCTGTCCCTGCAACAGACCTGGAGAATGGTTTCAAAACCTTGTGCATTCAGAAAGGCACAGCCTCCCAGGGAGCTTGCTTTCATCACTGCGTTGGCCATTTCGGGAATCACAAGGGCATCGAGGCGGCCTTTGACCTGGTTGGCATTTTCTGTGAGGCGAGAGAAATCATTGCCCTTGGGTGGGTCGAATTCCCCCAAGACAACGAATTTTCGAGAAGCAATCTTTTCCTTTAACGTCATGGTCTGGCCCTCCGGGTTAATGGGATAATCCGTTGATAGCATTGGATATAGCCATCTCGAGATCTTCGATTCCAAAGGATTTAATATGATAGTAGAATATTTTCTGTCTACGGATTTCGCTTTCCAGTTCAGCGGTGTTGCTTTCAGCGCAGATTATAACCGGCAGGTCTCGCTCCATCCCTTTGATGACACAGATGAATCCGTAAACCTCCTCTAAAAGGATGGCGTCAAGCACGAGCACGTCAACCCTCTGCTTCTGCAATGTGAGAAGGGTCTCTTTCAGGTTGCCGGTTTTCAAAAGGGCAAACCCCTTGTCTTTTGAGAACGCTTCGAGGTTTCCTGAAAGAGCCTCTGCCGGCTCGGCAATAAGGATGGTCTTTTGACCGTTCATATCCTCAATCCTGTTCAATGCCTCTTCGCAATTTGCTAACCATTGTCATAGGTCTTTTAGCAATTTTCATGCCTGACGGGTAAAAACGGTCTTTATCGTGCAAAATCAGGTAGATGAGGAGATTGAGGCTGCCGCTGGAAAAGGGAGGTTTTTTGGGGCATTTTGTAACACAATATGTAACCACCACCAATTAACATGTTGTTATTCTTCATTAATAGCGATAATGGGGAAAACATGGCCAGATGTTACAAAATTACCCGTTTCAACGGGGGGTTGATCTTCCCGGAAGGGGCGCAAATCGATGGCCTCACCGTGTCTGATAATGATCTTGACTTCCCCGGGGTTTTGGTCTTAATTCTGATCCAGGTTAAACATCGGAGGCGTGTAACGGAAATTCAGGTCAATGGACAAAGATAAATGATCACCTGTTATATCGGATATTAGGGTTGAAAGACTGGACAATCGTTCCGTGTTCCGCTCGGATAGGCTGGAAAACAGAGCCTAAGGGTCTCGGTGTTTCGATACATTATGGAACCTCCCCGACAGGTTCAGACACACCTTCCGGCCATGCGACCAGGGTTTGGGGGGTTATCTTAATCTCCCCATCACACATGGTGAGTTCGATTTTGTGGGCGCAGTGGAGCGAATCAAAAAAGGAGACGACAGCTGGCTCACCGAAGACTTTATGCTGAGCGGTTATATTCAGAACCTGGACGAGTTCGCTCATATATGGGGTGAGGTCATCAGACGGTTGATCGAGCCCGAAAACCGCCCGCTTCTTTTTCACTGTACCGGAGGAAAAGACCGGGCCGGAACCTGTGCTGCACTCATCCTCCTTGCCCTTGGCGTGCCCGAGGAAACCGTCATTGATGATCACCAGTTGTCAAATATCCTTATTGCCGACCTTGTCAAGGATGTTTATAAACGAATTGCGTCATACGGTGTTGATCCCCAAAAGCTATCCCCCTATTTTACGGCACCCCGTGAATGTATCATCGGTCTGCTCGACCATCTCCACAAAACCTATGGCTCTCCTGTCGATTATTTAGAGACCGCTGCCGGGCTAAACCGGGAAACCTTGTCCCTGCTCAAGGAAGCGCTGCTGGAGTAAGATGCTTAGGATGATGGTATGAGAGAAAACAGAAATGGAGGATAAATCAATGAAGGTTGTACTTCTTGATCTTGGAGGCGAGGGTCTTTCTGTTGATTCCGAGGATGTTTGCAGCTTCGGTCTTTTTCCCTTTTGTTCTCTTGAGCACAAATGTGATATACTCGTTTTCCAGTTCCTCAAGGGTCAGGGGTTCTTCGGAGAACATCTGTAGTTCCCCCTGTCGCTGTGTAATAAAAGAGGGTAGATTCCGGACCCGTATCACGTCGGTGTCTTCGAGGATGAGTATCCGTTCCATAGAATGTTCAAGCTCCCTCACATTTCCGGGCCAGGCATACTCCGTTAAAATGTCCATCGCCTCCGGTGATACCTCTGGGAGTGATTTCTTCATTTTCCGACTCAGTTTTTCCAGAAAATGCTGGATAAGGAGAGGGACATCCTCCTTTCTTTCCCTCAGAGGGGGGAGGTGTATCGGCACCACGCTTAGTCGGTAGTATAAATCCTCCCTAAAACTCCCTTTCTGTATTGATTCTGAAAGTTCACTGTTGGACGCAGATATGATTCGTATATCAAGGTTGATCTTCTGTTGGTCACCAACCTTCATAAATTCACGTTCCTGGATGACCCTGAGGAGCTTGGCCTGGATTTTCAAACTCAGGTTTGCAACCTCATCAAAAAAGAAAGTGCCGTGGTTGGCCAATTCAAAGAAACCGTGCTTGGTTTGATGGGCGCCCGTAAAAGAGCCTTTGACGTGTCCAAAAAGTTCACTTTCAAGGAGGGTTTCCACAAGCGAGGAACAATCAACTGCCACGAATTCTTTGTCTTTACGAAGGCTGTTGGCGTGGATTGCCTGGGCCACTAATTCCTTGCCTGTGCCGCTTTCACCGGTGATTAGAACCGTGCTATCGGTTGGCGCAACCTTAAGTATCTTCTCAAATATCTTCTTCATGGGCCGGCTTTGGCCGATAATGAGTTTCTTAGTTGAGTTTATTTCCAGGCCATTGCTGTCCGTGGCGGATTCTTGGGATGGTATAGTGCCAAGGCTCGTCTTTTGTAAGGCAGCTTCCAGATCATCAAGGCTGAAGGGTTTGACGAGATAGTCTAAGGCCCCGAGTTTTGTACAGTGAACAGCAGAGTCAATTGAGGGATATCCTGTTATCATGATTACATCTGTTTCCGGGTATTGGGCATGTATCTGTTTGAGTAGTGTGATACCGTCCATGTCCGGCATCCGAATATCTAACAAAACCAGGTCAAATGACTGAATCCTTAGATAATTGAGAGCCTCTTCTCCGCTGGCAGCCAACTGCGTGGCCATCCCTTTGTTGTTGAGTGCCCTACTGATGCCGTTTCGTACAACGGCTTCGTCATCAACGATCAGTACCTGATGTATATCTTTGGCGTGTTTCATACCTTGACGTGGATAAATCGGAAAAAAGTGCCTAAAGTTTGAAGTTTGGAGTACCTAAAGGTAACTTCTCAATAATTCCGGGCGAATCAACTGGATTCCCGCTTTCGCGGGAATGACTAAATGAGCTAAGTTCCCGTCATTCCCGCGAAAGCGGGAATCCAGGGATGTGGCATACCAAAGCATTTACCCGAACTTATTGAGAAGTTACCGATAAAAATTTGAAAATCGGACTTTTTACGAACCACCAAAGTTGATAGTTGTTTTTCTTTAGATCCGCCGGAGACGTACCAGCCCGCCACAGAACCGCCAGGTAAATGCTTGCTCGCCTTTGGCGAGTTCGCGTTCATCATCCATCAAATATCCAGTATCCAGTATCCAGCATCCAGGATCAAGTAATCATAGGAAGAAGAATTCTAAAGGTAGTTCCCTTATCTATAATACTCTGTACATCAATGGTACCGTGATGCGCTTCAATCACCCCTTTTACAATTGCCAGGCCGAGTCCCGTGCCTATCACCTGACGGGTTTTGGGATGTTTAACCCGGTAGAACTTATCAAAAATTTTGGGCAATTCTTCAGTGGGGATTCCCACACCTGTATCCTCGACCTTTACTTCCATGTATTCGGCCAAACCCTGTGCGGTGATCGTTACCCGGCCCCCTTCGGGAGAATAGTTAATGGCGTTGCTGATGAGGTTGTTGAAGACGTCTTCAATATTTTTTGGGTCAGACTGAACCGGTTTCAGGTCTTGGCAGGAATGGGTGAGAGTGATGCCTTGTTTTTGGGCCCTCGGTCCCATTAGGGCCACGATATCCTCTATGATCCGGCCGATATCCGTGGGGACCTGGTGCTGGACATATTTCCCCGCTTCGATTTTTGCCACGTCAAGGAGATCGTTAATGAGATCGAGCAGGGAATCGATTTTATTCATTCCCCTTTGCACAAAGTCTTGTTGTTTTTCAGCAAGTGGGCCTGCCAATCCCTCTAAAAGAACACTGTTTAGCTGTCTGATGGAGACAAGGGGGCTGCGAAGTTCGTGGGCTACCATATTGACAAAATCAGATTTCATTTCGTCAAGCTGCTTAAATGCCGTTATATCCTCCAGAACGGTCACGGTTCCGGCAACGGCCTTGTTGGGGCCGAGGGCAGGAGCCGAAATGGCCCGCAGGGCAGTGGCCCCTACATTGATTTCCTGTGATACAGACTCATCTTCCGGGGATTCCCCAGATAAAATCTGTTTAAGGGTGTCTATGAGCGACTCTTTATGAATGATTTTGCCGATCGGGGCAGGGTTTTCTACTTCTTCTGATATTTCCATCAATCGCATCAAGGCAGGGTTGTGGAGGACTACTTCCAAGTTACGGTTGGTTACCATGACGCCGTTGGCCATCTGTTTGATAATCGTTTTCAGCCGGCTCTTTTCAAGGTTTAGATCGTAAAGATTCCGAATATTCTCCTCTTTAAACTGCTCAGCCTTCTGCTCTAACCGTCTCTTTTCAGCAGCCCGCGTGATCGTCAGGAGAAACTGGTCTATCTGGAAGGGCTTGGTTATGAAATCATAGGCACCATTTTTCATACATATGACTGCCGTATCAACGGTTCCATGCCCCGTGATAATAATAACCGGTATGTCCGGGTATTTTTCCCGTGCAATTTCCAGAACCTTCTCACCGCCTATAATGGGCATCTTGAGGTCAAGAAGGATGATGTCTATGAGTTCTTTAGCTAAGATGTCAAGGGCTATTTGACCATTTTCAGCGGTAATAACCTCATAGCCCTTACCGGTTAGAACCCGATGGCACCCATCTCTGATCGCCTTTTCATCGTCTATCACTATGATTTTGATTGTCTTATTCATAATTCATCCGATCCCACGAAAACGGATCTCTCTGATAATTCATCATTTAGCCCTGTGAAAACAGAATGGTCTGTTGACTCATCCAATCCCACAAAAACAGGTTTGTCCGTTTGTGCCTCATCAAATTCCAAGGGGAGTTCAATGGTAAAGGTTGTACCCCCGCCTGGGGGACAGTCAAAGCCAATCGTTCCCCCATGAAGCTGAATAATATTTTGCGTAATACTCAAACCAAGACCGGTACCTTTTCCCACAGGTTTGGTAGTAAAAAAGATGTCAAAGATCTTATCTCTTAACTCCACCGGGATTCCCGGTCCCGTATCGGAAACCTTGATGATAAACCGCGAATTGTCCGGTTGGTAGTTGGCAACAATCTTAAGCATTCCCTTCTCTTCCATTGCGTGAGCAGCGTTGATAAAGAGATTGGCGAAGACCTGTTGCAGCTGTCCCATATCACCGGCCATCTCAGGTATGTCAGGCTCGATTTCGGTTGTGACCCGGATGTCTTGAAAAAGGACCTGGTTGATGAGCAGGTTAAGACACTGATTAATGAGATATTCCAGGCTGAATGAAGATGTCTGCCCGATGGACTGCCGGCTGAATTCCAGCAATTCTGCAACAATTCTTTTGCAGCGAAGGGTTTGATTGATGACCTCCTGGATATCGTTCAGATACCTGGGATCGTTCTGAAGCTCCTCCTTAAGGAGCTCCGCATAAATAAGGGCCCCGGCCAAGGGGTTATTGATCTCATGAGCAACACCGGCGGCCATTCTACCAACAGAGGCTATTTTTTCCGATTGGACCAATTGGAGATGTGCATCCTCCAAGTCCTTGCGCATCTTGAGGATCTCCCGCATGTCGGTAAACACCCCAACGCTTCCAACCTCTTTATCGTTTATTGTAATGATAGAGGCCGAAAGCGTCACCGGCACCTCTTTACCGTCTTTGGTGGTAATAGACATACTGGTTGGATTCAGTTTGCCTAAGAGGCCGTGCTGGTCGCTGCGCATCTTTCTCATGTTTTCTCTGGCCACATCCATATTGTAAAAGCTGCTGAGATGTCCCTCTTCCATGATTCCTGTGCTTGTATACCCGGTCAGGTTTTCCATCCCTTCGTTGAAGATAAGGACGTTTCCTTTCGTATCGATCACGACGATTCCATCTACGGTGCTCTGGATGACGTTTTGAAAGAAGCTGTTGGACTTCTGGGACTCGTGTTCAAGCATGATTCTGTCGGTCACGTCTCGCGAGGCCTCAAGCATCTGAACCATTTCACCTTGTTCGTCAAAAATGGGTGCAACAGTGATTACATCAAAACGGGTTTCACCATTTTCATCCATATATTCCTTGATGGTGCTGAAAGAACCCTTTTCTTTCATATCCTCCAGCCGATCCTCTAAATAACAAATACTCCCGGTCTCCTTGCATCGTTTGTCAAGGCCATATCTCGCTTCATAGCAGTGACTTTCCAAGATGTTCTCTCTGTTGAGATGAAACTCTCTCAAAAAAGTCAAATTAACGGTATCCACCGTGAAATCCAGGTTGACCACCATAATCCTGTAGGGGAGTGAATCGAGTATGGTCTGGGAATATTTTTTCCCCTTTTCCTTCTTTTCCAGATTCTCTCTCTCGAGTTCATATTTTTCCGTCTCAATCTGGATGAGATCCCAGAGGAGCCTTGCACCCATATGGTCTATGATAGAGACGCCAGGGGGCGTTACTTTGGCTATCTCTTCTCTTACCTTGGATGATCCCGTAAGTTCTATGATCAGATTCAATCCGTCCAAATCAGAAAGATCCCGGATATTGGTAGTTGTAAGAAGATTCAATTCCCTTGCATAGCAAAGGCCTGGCGCTTTGGGATTCCTATCCGCCACGCCTAATATCTTCATCTTAAGTCTTGCCTGACGATCCTTATCCAAGACCTTGAGCAGGTTACTGCAGGCCTTTCCGCCCCCGACAATCGCCACATTCAGGGATGATCGGGCCTGTTTTCCACGGATGAGTCTGACGGAATCACCAAATCCTTCAGTCTCCTTTTTAATGGAAGAGGGTTTCATTTACGGTTCCTCAAGATTTTTTCAGGCGAAGGGATACCTTTGCTTCGAGATGCCTGACTATTTTTTGCAGGGACCCGCCCTGCTTGACAGGTCCTGAATTATTCCATCCCTTCAATAGCGCCTCTTTCTTCTTATCTCGGAATTCCTGTACACTGGAGGCCATGGACTCCCACAGGAACAGTTTTTGGAGAATGTGACGTTCGGCTGCTGAAAGGTCTTTATTTGTATCGAAGGTTTGACCGTTTTTCGTTGTGATAATCATAACTGTGCTTCATTATGGATGTTTTTATGAGGAATTCAAGAAAAAAAGCCCGCAAGAGCAATAACCGATCGATCTTGCGGGCCGAAGTTAAGTACCGATATGTCTATTCTGTTAGACAGTTGGTCTGGGCAGAACTCCTGCCCTTTCAGCTATCTCGGGCACCTTATGTTCCCATTCAATGGCCATTAGGTGAACGCCTGCCACCCCCTCCATCTCCTTGAATTCTTCAATCTGTTCTAAAACAAACTTGATCCCTTCTTCGGCTGCTTTTCCTTTTCCGGCCCCTCTTAACCGTTTGACCAAAGAGTCAGGCACATCCATACCAGGCACCTGCCTGGCCATGTAGAGGGCCATACCAACGCTCTTCATGGGGGTGATTCCAGCCAAAATATAGCATTTCTCGTGAAGCCCCATGTCAACGGCCCTTTTCATGAATTCCCTGAATTTATCCATGTTGTAGATACACTGCGTCTGGATGAAATCAGCCCCTGCTGAAATCTTTTTGGCTAAACGGTAAACGCGGAAATCGAAGGGCTCAGCAAAGGGGTTAGAGGCCGCTCCAATAAAGAGTTTGGGTGGTACGTCGATATCCTGGCCGTTTAGAAATTTGCCTTCATCTCTCATGGTCTTAACCGTATAGATCAATTGCATAGAGTCAATGTCAAAGACATTCTTGGCCTCAGGATGGTTACCGAATTTCTGATGGTCTCCGGAGAGACAGAGCATATTCCTGATGCCGAGAGAATAGACCCCGAGGATATCGCTCTGTATAGCCAATCGGTTTCGATCGCGACAAACCATCTGAAAATTGGGCTCAAGCCCTTCCTGTAAGAGGATAATGGAAGCAGCCCAACTGGACATTCGGACGACAGCGGTCTGATTATCCGTAACATTTACGGCATCCACACAGCCTTTCAGGTGTCCAGCTTTTTCTTTCAGGTGTTCCACGTTCGCGCCCTGTGGAGGCCCACATTCACCGGTAAAAGCGAAGTGTCCAGCCCTTAAGACCTTTTCCAGATTGCTTCCTGATTTATATTCGCTCATTTTACCAGTTCCTCCCTGATCATTCTCCTTGGTCCGCCGTCCCGGGCCGTGATCCAGCTCTTGGGTGGCTTGAATTCAATAAGTTCATCTAAGCGGTCCTGTTCCATCATCTTCCTTACAATGAGATCCCATACACATTCCACATCCTTAGATATCTCGCATTTCCCGTTGGAAGAGCCACCGCAGGGTCCATTGAGGAGACTCTTTGAACACCGGGCAATTGGGCAGAGGCCTCCAAAGTAGTGGACCACGCAAGTTCCACAACCTGCGCACCGTTCGGACCAGATGCCGTGCTCTTCAGCGCCGCCCATAAATTGGGTGTTTACCCCAGGGAATATCCTGGAGGAGGGGTATCGCTCGGAGAGGAATTGGGGTCCTACTCCGCAGGCAATGGAAATAACCGCGTCATAGTCACCGATCATATCTTTGAGTTCATCCACATATTCCGGATCACACTGGCGTTCAAGCGTATGCTCTCCCACCTCTATCTCACGGCCCAGTTTTTTCCTGGAAATTCTTATGCTGGATGCCAGAATAGCGACCTCCTTTGCTCCTCCCACGTTACAAACTGTAACGCAGCCCTTACACCCAACGACAAGGATTCTATTAGAATCCTTCACCATCTCAAGTAATTCCTTGATAGGTTTTGGTTCTGCAACAATCATTCTCTATACCTCGCAGCGTTTCAAAGGTTTTATGCCTGCAGAAAGGGTCCTAATTCCTTAATCTTGTTGACCATCTCATAGGCTACTTCCACAAACTCTTGGCCCTTGCCGGCACTAAGGTTAAAAACATCTATTCTATCCGGCTCTATGCTGAGTTCTTCTAAAATCTTCTTGACATGTGTGACCCTCTTGGTCGCCTTGGCAATACCGCTGACGTACTGACAGCTATCTTCCTGGCACCCGGCCACATAAACACCGTCCGCACCTTCCTCAAAGGGCTTGAGAAGATGCAGGATCTCGACACGGCCGGTGCAGGGAATTTGGATTATTTTTACATTGTCCGGTAACGCTTTTTTCATGCCTTCCGCTACATTAGCCGCAGATGAGGCACAGTTGGAACAGCAAAAAGCGACTATTTGGGGTTTAAAGTCATTCATATTACCGTCTCCCTATTATAATTGACTATTGATCCCGCGATGCGCGGGATTGACTATTGAATATTGATGGTTCATTAAAATCAGTAGTCAATGAGAATTTATGTCGCCAAGAGAACTGACGGGGCTTGAGTCAGCATCTGGTCGCTGCATGTAGACATGATAATGGCCTTTCCGGGACACTCGGCCACGCACATGCCACAACCCTGACAGAGACCTGGATCGATGTAGGCCGCTCCTGTTTCATGGTCTATCACCGGGACATTAAAAGGGCATGTCCTGACACAGGTGCAGCAGACAGCACATTTTTCAGCCATAACCTCGGCCACCAAACCCCCAACCTGGATCGTATCCTGAGTAAGTATTTCCAGGGCACGGCCAGAGGCTGCCTTGGCCTGGGCAATACTCTCGACCGTGTCTTTAGGATATACGGCAAGGCCGGCAACATAAATCCCTTTGGCGCTTGAATCTACGGGCTTGAGTTTCTCGGGCGACTCAGCAAAAAAACCGTTGCTGTCGAGATTTATCCTGAAGATATCTGCCAATTCCTGGTTGTTTGTCCCTACAATTGCCGTTTGAAGGGAGACAAAATCGGCCTCGAAGGTGATCGATTCCTGAAGGACTTGATCATACACCACCACATTGAGCCTTTTCTGGCCGTCTATGGGGTGGAGTGAGGGTTTTTTATCAACCTCGTACCTTATGAAAATAACCCCCTTCTCTCGCGCCTCTCTGTACAGATTCTCTCTTTCACCAAAGGTGCGCATGTCTCGATAGATGATATAGATATTCATGTCAGGATTTTTGGCCTTCAGGTCTACAGCGCTGCGAACAGAAAAGGTACAGCAGATGTTGCTGCAATGGGAACAGCTTGAGTCTCGAGAACCCACGCACTGTATGAATACGGCGGTGTCAGCTCCCTCTATGGATGAGGGATCTTCCATCATTTTCTGCTCCAGTTCGGACCACAGATAGACTTTTTCATGCTGGCCGTAGAGATATTCTTGTGGCCTTGTGGGATTACCGCCTGAGGCCAATATGGTTACGCCGTGGGAGAACTCCACGCTCTCTCCCTTTTTGTCGAGAATTGTGACGAAGTTTCCTGGGAACCCCCTGTTTCCCTTGACCTTTGTTTCGGTCATTAGAGTGATGTTTTTATCCTGATTAACGGAAGCGATAAGTCCTTTGAGGTACTCCTGGGTATCATAACCCTGCCATGTCCTCCTCACGTGGAGGCCATGTCCTCCGAGTTGTTTCTCTTTTTCCACTAATGTTACGGAATATCCCTCCCTTGCAACGGCTAAGGCGCTCTCAAGCCCGGCAACACCGCCCCCAACAACAAGGGCGCTTTTTACGACCGGAATTTCCCTCAGAGAGGGCGGAGAAAGGAGGAGCGCTCGGGCTGCACCCATACGAATTCGGTCTTGAAGCTGGGTTAAGGATGTTTGCGGGTCAATTGCCCTAAGGTCCACAACATCGTAAAGGTAGGGGTTCAGACCTGCTGATTTAAGGGATTCCTCAATGAGGCCCTTATGTATAACCGGTGAGCAGCTTGCAAAGAGCAGCCTGTTGGCGCCTGTCTCTTTAAGCTTATCGATGAGGGTGTCTAAAATATTACCCTCAATCCGTGAGGCGGCCTTAACTCCAAGGGTTTTCAGCGCATATCCCTCAATCTCGGCCCCCAGTTCAGGTGCCATGCCAGGGCATAAGTGATAAGCAAGGAGGATTTCGGGGTCTTTGTCCGCGGCTTCAGAGGCATTCGGGTATTCCCTTGGGGCGGCAAAAGGTTCAGGTGACAGGATCGACCCAATCTCTGATGCGGTCGCTGTCGCCTGTACCAGGGACTGGCCAATGTCATGAGGCCCGCTTAGACCACCGCAAACGAAAATGCCAGGGACATTGGTCGATACAGGCTTGAAGGGCTCGGTGCTTACGAAATGATCGGCGGTCAGATTGACACCAATTTTATTGGCTAACTCAACCGCTTCTCCTCCCGGTCTGACGCCCACTGAGAGGACTACCATATCAAAGGATTCTTCTTCAAGGTGCCCACTCTCATCCGCATATCTAATCAAAAGGTCATCGCTTTCAGGAACAGTATCAACCGTGTGAACCCTGCTGCGAATTAGCCTGACATCTCTATCAATAGCACTGTTGAGATAGTCTTCGAAACCCTTTCCATGGGTTCTCATGTCCATATAAAAGATGGTTGTCTCGATATCTTCGTCAAATTCTTTGGTATTCACCGCTTCCTTAAGCGCGTACATGCAACAGACGGAAGAGCAGTAGGGAGCGTCGCACTGGTTTATGTCCCTTGAGCCCACGCATTGCAGCCAGGCTATTTTAGCCGGTGTCTTGCCATCAGAAGGCCTTTTCAAAATACCCGCTTCGGGACCAAGAGGTTTTTGAATCTGTTCGTATTCCACGCTGGTGATAACATTTGGAAACTGTTCATGGGGATATGTCTCATGCCCTGCGGGGTCAAATGTTTCAATACCAGCGGCAAGGACCACAGCTCCCACTCTTAGTTCCTTCTTTTCACTTTCTGTTTCAAGGGTAACGCTGAAATTGCCAAAGTCTCCGGCAAGCCCCGATACCTTTGTATTCAACATTACACCGATATTGGGGTCCTGTTCGCAGGCGGCAATTCGTGGATCTACTTTGCAGCATGCGCAGAGTGGATAGATCCGGTGAAGATTGGGTATCATACCACCTAAAGAGCCAGCATGCTCGATTAGATGGACTCCATAGCCCGCATCAGAAAGGGAAAGGGCTGCTTGAATCCCGGCAATCCCCCCGCCGATAACCATCACAGGGCCTTTTGGTTTTTCTTGACTCATAACGTTTGTCTCCTGCTTGTTGACTGATTAGTTTTGGAAGAAATTATATTCTTAGCTGAGCCTTCTTGTGAAATATGTTACATGCCATAATGCTTACTTCAGTGTCAAGGAAAATGTTGTAATATCCGATTTCGTCTACATCTGAAGGTTAGCATTCATGTAAAAAGTCCTTTTTACATGAATTTAGGGATTTCGGAATTGCGAATTAATATCAGTAGTTAGCTCTAATGGGAGCAACTTCTCAATAAGTTCGGGTAAGTGCTTTGGTATGTCACATTTCTGGATTCCCGCTTTCGCGGGCATGACGGGTACTTAGCTCATTTAGTCATTCCCGCGAAAG